>Ga0210112_1000196_pt1 | contig 17111 bp, 16 predicted proteins | sample Joice_ThreeSqC_D_FD_184875 | JGI IMG/M metagenome (GOLD analysis project Ga0210112, IMG submission 184875) | Wetland microbial communities from San Francisco Bay, California, USA, that impact long-term carbon sequestration - Joice_ThreeSqC_D2... | ecosystem: Environmental > Aquatic > Marine >... | reverse complement strand
GCTGATCTACGGCGTCATGAAGATCGTCAACGTGACGCACGGCAGCTTCTACGCGCTCGGCGCCTACGCCGCGGCCTCGATCACCGGCGCGCTGCTGGCGCACGGCATGCCGCCGTACCTGTCCTACGCCGTGCTGCTCGGCTCCGCGCTGCTCGCGGGTCTCGCCCTGGGGTGCAGGGGAGGCGAGACCAGGAGCGGCGACCGGCTGTGGGGCGCCGTGCTGGATACCCCACTTCCGAAGCCCGAGTTCGTGCTCGCGACCACGGAGGGCAAGCCGTACGACTTCCGCCGTGAAACGGCTGGCGACGTCACCCTGCTCTTTTTCGGCTACACGCACTGCCCCGACATCTGCCCGGTCCACATGGCCAACATCGCCGCGGTGCTGCCCAAGCTTCCGCCTCGCGTTGCCGATCGCGTCAAGGTGATCATGGTGACCGTCGACCCCGCGCGCGACACCCCGCAGCGCCTGCGCGCCTGGCTCGACAACTTCAGCGGGGACTTCGTGGGACTGACCGGAACCGACAGCGCCATCGCCGCCGCGCAGCGCGCGCTCGGACTCCCTCCCGCCGTCCGGGAGGGAAAGGGACGGGACTACAGCATGGGCCACGTCGCGTCCGTACTCGCCTTCACCGCCGACGACTCCGCGCACGTCGTCTACCCCTCGGGGGTCCGCCAGGTCGACTGGGCGCATGACCTCCCGCTCCTCGTCGCGCAGAAATGGAAGGCTCCGTGAAGCGCGCCAACGCGGTCGTGCTGGCCGCCTGCGTGGTTACGGCGTGCGGGCGCGATCATCCCCCGCTCGCGACCGGCGGCGAGATCGTCGTGCGCGAAGCGTACGCCACCGCATCGGCGGCGCCGGACGTCTCCGCCCTCTACCTGACGATCGAGAACCGCGGCACCGGTGCGGACACGCTCCTCAGCGTCGCTACCCCGGCGGGCCACGCGATGTTGCACACGGTGGAAGTCAGGAACGGCCTCTCGAGCATGCGGCCGGTCGATCGTCTCCCCATTGACGGGGGCGCGCAAGTCCGGATGCGCCCCGGGGCCTACCACATCATGCTCACGGGCCTGCCGGCCCCGCTCTCCGCGGGCGACACGATCGACATCGAGACCGTGTTCGCGCGCGCCGGGACCCTGCGGTTCCGAGCGCCGGTTCTGACGTACACGGACGTGGTCGACCGGCTCGAGCGGGATCCGCCAGGCCACCGATGACCTGGTGGTGCTCGGCGCGGGGGGGACCCTGGGACTGGAGCTGGCAGGCGTACCCCGGCGTGTGGCTGCTCGTCGCGGCCATTGCCGGAGCCTACTTCTGGCAGCGGCGCGGCCTCGCGATGGACCCGGGCGCGCGTCGGCACACTCCGTACTTCCTGTTCGGCGTCCTGGTGCTGTGGCTCGCTGCGGATTGGCCGCTCGGTCCGCTGGGTGCGGGGTATCTCGCCAGCGTCCACACCGTCCAGTGGCTCCTCTTCTCGATGGTGGCACCGCCGCTGCTGCTCACCGGGCTGCCGCCCGCCATGCTGCGGTCCTGGCTGGCGCGGCCCTGGCGCCGGCACCTTGCGCGGTTCGTGGCGCGACCGCTGGTGGCGTTCGTGGTCTTTAACGTGGTGCTGGTCGCGACGCACCTCCCGGCCGCGGTCGATCTTCTGGTGGTGTCCCAGCTCGGCAGCTTCGCGATGGACATGGCGTGGCTGGGCGCGGGACTGCTGTTCTGGTGGCAGGTGCTCGGACCGCTGCCGGAGCTGAATCCAATGCCCTACCCGGGACGCATCGTGTTTCTGCTGGCCAACGTCTTCATCCCCACCGTCCCGGCGGCGTTTCTGACGTTCGCGGACTATCCGATCTACGGAGTGTACGAGCTGGCTCCCCGTGTGACCGCGCTCTCGGCCATTCATGACCAGCAGCTGGCAGGACTCACCATGAAGATCGTCGGTGGCCTGTGGATCTTCGGGACGGCTTCGGTGCTCTTTTTCCGGTGGTATCGCGACGAGGAGGGCGCCGAGTCCCCCGTGCCGCGGCGCGCGCGTGGTTGACACGCCTCGGGCGAGCCCCCAGAATTTGCCGCAATGTCTCGGGGTGGGAACGACCGGCGCAGGGAACCGACGCGCGTGACGCGGGCCATGCCCGCGATGCGCGCCGGCCGGCTGGCTGACACCCCGTCCACGAGTGCCTCACGAGACCCGTTCCCATCGATCTTCCGGAGTCCCGATGTCTGACATCCAGTCGAACAGCGGTGGTGGCGTCCGCTACAAGCCGTACATCCCGCCGGAGATGAACCTCCAGGAGTTCACGCTCCGAGCCCTCATCATCGGCCTGGTGATGTGCGTCGTCCTCGGCGCGGCGAATGCGTACCTCGGCCTCAAGGCCGGGATGACGATCGCGGCGACCTACCCCGCCGCCGTGATCGGCATGGCGCTCCTTCGGGTCATGGGCGGGTCGATCCTCGAGGAGAACTTCGCCCGGACCGTGGGTTCCATCGGCGAGTCGATCGCTGCCGGCGCCATCTTCGTCCTGCCCGCGTTCTTCATCGGCGGGCTGTGGCCGGAGTTCGCCACGCGGGGGCACTATTTCGAGTCGTCGGCCATCATGCTCGCCGGCGGCGTGCTCGGCATCATGTTCGTCGCGCTGCTGCGCCGCGTCATGGTGGAGGACGTCGAACTCCAGTTCCCCGAATCGGTCGCCGCCGCCGGGATCCACAAGGTCGGGCAGGCCGGTGGCACCGGCGCCAAGTATCTGTTCGGCGCGATGGGCTTCGGGGCGATCATCCAGGCGATGGCACAGTTCAACATCTTCGCCACCAGCTGGCAGAAGTTCGTCGCGTTCGCGAAGACGTCGATCAACCTCCGCGGCAGCGGCGTGGCCACGGGCCAGAGCGGCATTCTGCTCAGCGCGCCCGGCGTGAGCCCCGCCTACATCGGCGTCGGCTACATCATCGGCCCCAAGCTCGCGTCGCTGAACTTCAGCGGCGGCCTGCTCGCGTGGGGACTGTTCGTACCGATCCTGACGTACTTCATCGGTCCCACCCTGGTGCCGGCCGGCGCCACGGCGGAGCAGACGACTTGGATCGCGATGGCGAACAACGTGTGGCTCTACATTGTCCGCCCGATCGCGATCGGCGGCATGCTGATGGCGGCCGCGTACACGCTGTTCAAGATGCGCAAGAGCTTGGCAACGGGCATCGGCCGGTCGATCAGCGACGTCAAGAAGGCCGCCGCCGGGGAGCACGTCTCGGTACGCACCGAGCAGGACCTGAAGTTCACCACGGTGATCATCGGCATCCTGGTGACCGGCGTGGCGACGTTCTTCATCTACAACCACTTCGCCCACGACGTCGCGGCCGCGCTGGTGGCGACAGTGGTGATGATCTTCGCCGGCTTCTTCTTCGCCGCGGTCTCGGGCTACCTGGTCGGCCTCATCGGCTCGAGCAACAACCCGATCAGCGGACTCACGCTGTCGACCCTGCTCGTCGCGGCACTTCTCATGGTGGCGCTTGGCCAGCGGGGGGACTCGGGCGTCGCCGCGGTGCTCGGCGTGGCCGCGGTCGTGTGCGTCTCCTCCGCAGTCGCGGGCGAGATGCTCCAGGACCTCAAGGTGGGCCACATCCTCGGCGGCACGCCGTGGAAGATGCAGGTCGGCGATCTGATCGGCGTGCTGGCCGCCTCGGCCGTGATGTTCTTCCCCCTCATCATCCTCCATCAGGGTGACATCAACACGGGCGGCACTGGCCTCGGGGGCGCGCAGTATCCGGCGCCGCAGGCCAGCCTCATGGCCCTGCTGTCGCAGGGGATCGTCGGCGGCGATATGGCGTGGCCGCTCATCATCGTCGGCATGCTGATGGCACTCGGCATGATCCTGATGCAGGTGAAGAGCCCGATGCTGGTCGCCGTCGGCATGTATCTGCCGTTGCAGACCACGTTCGCCATCTTCGTCGGCGGCGTGATCAAGGGGATCGTGGAGCGCGTGAGCACGACGCGGCAGTTCAACGAGGCGCAGAAGGCACGGATCGAGAACATCGGTGTGCTGCTGGCTGCGGGGCTGATCGCCGGCGAGGCGCTGATCGGCCTGCTGTTTGCCGGGTTTGCGGTCGGCAACATCAGGTACGGAGACTGGTTCCCGGGATTGCTGTCGTTCCTGCCGTTCCCCTTCTGGTTCAGCCTGCTCGTGTTCGTCGTGCTCGGATGGATCCTCGTCAGAATCCCGGTGAGCAACGCCGGGGCCCCCGACGAGCCGGCTCCACCGACCGCCGTGATCTAGCCGGACGGCCTGCCGCGGCCCCGCACAACGGGGTCGCGGCGGGCGTCGGCGCCACACCCCCTCATGACCCGGTCCCGCGATCGTCTGCCGCTCGAGGAGCTTCGGCCGGTGCGGGCTCGGCGCTGGATCGCCGGCGAGGAGGATCAGGTGACCGTCCTCATTCCGAAGTTCACGAACCGCTGGCTAGTGCGGTGGTTCGTCCCACTCCTCGCCAAGCCGGAGGTGCGGCTCCGCCTCGACGAGCGCGGAAGCTTCGTCTGGCGGCAGTGCGACGGCACGGTCACGGTGCGGGAGATCGCCGACCGGCTCTTTCGTCAGTTCGGCGGCGATGCCGGGCCCGCGCTGGAGCAGGTCGTTCACTTCATGCGGCGCCTGACACGCGCCGACACGCTGACCTTCATTCCGCCGGGCGCCGATGCAGAGAGCATCGGGGCCGGCGGTGCGACATCGGAGGGATGACCATGACGAATGCAATCGCGGGACTCGAGCCCGCACGCGTGTGGCACTACTTCGCGGAGATCGCACAGGTCCCGCGCTGCTCCAAGCACGAGGAGCGCATCCGCGAATACGTCCTCAAGACCGTCAAGCGTCTCGGGCTCGAGGCACAGGTGGACGGGGTCGGTAACGTGGCCGTGCGGAAGCCGGCGTCGGGCGGACACGAGCGCGCCCCCGGCGTGGCGCTGCAAGGCCATCTCGACATGGTCTGCGAGAAGAACAAGGACAAGGTCCACGACTTCTCCAAGGACCCGCTCGAGCTGGTCCGCAAGGGCGACTGGATGATGGCCGACGGCACGACCCTCGGCGCGGACAACGGCATTGCGGTCGCCTCTATTCTGGCGATTCTGGAGGACCCGGCGCTCAGCCACGGACCGCTCGAGGCGCTGTTTACCATCGACGAGGAGACCGGGCTGACCGGCGCCGGCGGGCTGGGGAGCGATCTGCTCGAGAGCCGGATCCTCCTCAACCTCGATTCCGAGGAGGAGTACGCGGTGTACGTCGGATGCTCCGGCGGCCGCGACACCATCGGCACCTGGACGGTGACGTTCGACGATACGCCCGGCAAGACAGTCGCCGGCCACCTCACCGTCACGGGACTCAAGGGTGGACATTCGGGCCTCGAGATCGACAAGGGGCGCGGCAACGCCGTCAAGATCCTCGGCCGCGCCCTGAACCAGCTCGACGCCCTCGGTGCTCGCATCACTTCCCTGCAGGGCGGCAACAAGCGCAACGCGATCCCGCGCGAAGCGGAAGCCCTCGTGTGGGTTCCCGCCGACGAGTGGGAGGAAGCGATGCAGGCGATTGCCTGGTTCGACGAGGTCGCGCGGGCCGAGCTTCACTCGGTGGAGCCGGACCTGAAGATCCAGCTCGCGCACCAGAAGGGAGCAAGGCGGAGCGGCGTGATCAAGAAGTCGGTCCAGAAGAAGCTGCTGCAGGCCATCTCGGCCCTGCCGCACGGCGTGGTGAAGATGAGCGCCGACATCGAAGGCCTGGTGGAGACGTCCACCAACGTCGCGTCGGTCGCCACCGACCGCGCGAAGAAGCGGATCGTCCTGGCCACCAGCCAGCGCAGCTCGGTGGCGTCGGAAATCGAGGAGATCTGCCACACCGTCTCGTCGATCCTCACGCTTGCCGGGGCCGAGGCCGATGGTTCGGACGGGTACCCCGGGTGGAAGCCGAATCTCGACTCGGAGATCCTGAAGGTTGCGATCGCCGTCCACAAGCAGATGTTCGGGAAGGAACCGGCCGTCAAAGCGATCCACGCCGGGCTCGAGTGCGGCATCATCGGCGAGAAGATGCCGGGGATGGACATGGTATCGTTCGGACCGACGCTCGAGGGCGTGCACTCGCCTGACGAGCGGCTCAACATCCCGTCGGTCGGGAGATTCTATCAGTACCTGACCGGGATCCTCGAGCAGGTGGCGACCCGGCGATGAAGCCGGGCTCGCTCGCGTTCCTCAAGCGACTGTTGGACACACCCGGGCCGTCCGGATTCGAGACGGCGCCGGCCCGGGTGTGGCGCGAGGAGGCGGGGACATTCGCCGACCGCGTGTCGGCGGACGTCTCCGGCAACTCCATCGCGGCGGTGAACCCCGACGGAACTCCACGGGTCATGCTCGCCGGCCACATCGACGAGATCGGGCTGATGATCGTGCACGTGGACGACGACGGGTACCTGTACTTCTCGAATATCGGGGGATGGGATCCGCAGATCCTCGTCGGCCAGCGGGTGCACCTCCTGACGAAGAAGGGGGCGCTCGACGGTGTGATCGGGAAGCGGGCGATCCACCTGCTCAAGCAGGACGAGCGCGACCGCGCCAGCAAGGTGACCGACCTGTGGATCGATATCGGTGCGAAGAGCCGGACGGACGCCCTCCGCCGGGTCAGGATCGGCGATCCGGCGGTGCTCGCCGTGCCAACCGCTGAGCTGCCGAACCGCCGACTCGTGGCGCGGAGCATCGACAACCGAATCGGCGCGTTCGTCGTGCTCGAGGCGCTCCGCGCGCTGTCCCGGCGCCGGGCCGCTGCCGGCTGTTTCGCCGTCGCGACGACGCAGGAAGAGATCGCCTGGGCCGGCGGCGGCGCCCGGACAAGCGCGGCGGGCATCGATCCCCACGTCGCCGTCGTGGTGGACGTGACGCACGCCACCGATCATCCCAACGTGGAGAAGAAGGAGCACGGGGACGTGAGACTGGGCGCTGGCGTGGTCCTCTCGCGCGGCTCGGCCGTGAACCCCGTGGTGTTCGACATGCTGGTGGCGACGGCAGAGGCCGACAGCATCCCGTACACGATCCAGGCCGCCCCGCGCGACACCGGGACCGATGCCGATGCCATCCATCTGGCGCAGCACGGCATCCCCACCGGCCTGGTGTCGGTGCCGAACCGCTACATGCACTCCCCGAACGAGATGGTGGATCTCGCCGATCTCGAGCGCGCCGCCAAACTCCTCGCGGGGTTCGCACGGCGGATCACCCCCAAGACCGACTTCACGCCGCGCTGACACCGGGACTCAGGCGGGAGGGCTGGCCGCTTCCCGCACGTCCCGGTCCCGGTCGCGCGCCAGCTCCTGCACGGCCGCGCGCGCGCTGTCGGTGTCGGCCAGCACGAGCCCCTCGGTCGCCGCGACCCGCCGATGCGGCGCGACCTTGCCGGTCGCGAACAAGCCGCGGCCCGGCTGCGCCACTTCGATGAGCGCCCGGACCGCCTCGGGCGTCCCGATCCGGCCGAGCGCGCGGTAGTACTCCGCGCAGACCTCCGCATCGTCCTCGGCCTCGGCGGCGCTGACCAGCACCATCGACAGTGCGCCAAGCCCCTTCCCGCCGAGATCCCGCGCCACCGCGAGGCGCACGTTGCGGTCCGGATCACGCAGGGGGGCGCGCAGGAACCGCACCGCATCCGGCGTGCCGAGCTTCGCCAGCGCCAGCGCCACGGAGAGCCGAACCCGCTCGTCCTCGTGATCGACCACGCGTCCGAGCAACGGCACCGCATCGGTGATGTTCAGGTCCGCCACGAGATCCGCCGCGTTCCGGACGACATACCACTCGGAGTGCGCGAGCAGGCTCGCGACGACGTCGTTGCCCCGCTCGACGGAGCGGAGCGCATTCAAGTACGCCCGTCGCTCCGCGAAGGTGGGAGCGCTGATGAGGCGCTGCACCATCTCCCGCGTGCCATCGGTTCCCGCCCGCCGCAGGATCTCCACGAGATCGGCGACGTAGATCTCGTCCAGCAGGAGCGGCATGAGCTTGCGCAGCACCTCGGAGGTCAGCGCCCGGCGGAGCGCAATGCCGAGGGCCCGACGCACCTCCTCCGAGGTGGCTTCCTCCTCTGCGTGGACGAGAGCGAGCAGGCCGTCAACGATCTGCGGGATCTTGTCCTGGCCGAGCGACTTCTCCAGCCCCCGCTGAAAGCCGTCCACCCGCTCCATTAGCCGGGGACCCGGCTCTTCGTCGCGGAGCCGCTCCACCATCGCGGCCAGCGACGACGTGCGGGTCGCCGACGGCCGCGCGCGCGACACGATGTCCTCGAACGCCGCGCCGTCCCGCGCCCCGACCACCTCCCGCACCTGGTGCGGCGCGACCTCCGACTCCAGCGCAAAGCCGCCCAGGTGTGCGATGGCGCCCTCGACGTCGATGCGGCGGTGATCCTCGGCCACCTCACTGCCCTGGGCCGAAAGAAACTGAACCGAGAATACCTGGAGATCAGCGAGTCGATGGCTCGCACTCGAGCCGAGCGGATAGTTGGTGGGATCGAGCGCGATGGCCCAGGCGGCGTTGAGGAGATCGAGCGCAGATGCGCCGCACGACACCACGATGGCGCCGAGTCCGTGGGTGGCAAGCTGATGGATGATCAGCGTGGCAAAGGGGGTATCCGGTGGAATCGGCATCGCCTCCACGAGCAGCTGCCCTTGGCGGAGGCGCACGGTGACGCTGCGCTGCGCCGCGAGATCCGCCAGTCCGCCCAGGGAAGCCTCGATCTCGTACGTGGCATCGGGTCGGGAGCGGACGAGGTCAAGGAGACGCCCAAACAGCACCGCGAGCTTGATTTCTGCTTCCATAGGCCTCGAAGATAGGACACCATCGGATGGGCGGCAATCAGGCCGATCGAGCTCAGCCTGCGCTTCGCCCGCCCTTCTCAGGAGCGCGCAGCGCTGCCGCAACGTCCGCCAGACGAAGCGGCCGGCCCGGTAGATCGAGACGGAGTGACAGCTGCACCCCCGGCGGCACGCCGAGGCCGAGCTGCCGGGCGCGCGTGGCGTCCGTCACGAGCGTGGCCGACAGGCCGTCGTACGCGATCCGGCCACCGTCCAGCACGATCGTGCGGTCGAGCGCTTCGGTGACGAGCGAGAGATCGTGGGTGACGGCCAGAACCGCGACGCCCTCCGAGGCGAGCGACCTGATTACGTCCGCGACACGCTGGATCGACGGTGCGTCCATGCCCTGGCTCGGTTCGTCGAGCACGAGGACCCGTGGCTGCTGTGCGAGGGCGGCCGCAAGCGTCACGAGCTTGCGCTGCGCCGGAGGCAGGTCGTACGGATGCTCGTGGCCGACGCGGTCCAGGCCCACTCGGCGGAGAGCGTCCGTCGCGAGCGCCTCGATTTCGTGGGGAGGGAGCCCGAGCTGCCGCGGGGCGAACGCGACCTCCCGAAGCACCGTGCGGGCAAAGAGCTGCTGGTCGGCATGCTGGAAGACGTAGGCAGCGCGGGCCGCGATCTGCTCCGGCGTACGACCCTGCGTGATGCGGTCACCCACCCACACGTACCCTCGATGGGGATGCAGCAGCGCCATGACCAGCTTGGTGAGGGTGGTCTTGCCCGCCCCGTTGCGGCCGAGCAGCGCCACCGCTTCCCCCGGTTCGACGGCGAATCCGATCCCCTCGAGCACGGGCACCGCCCCGTAGCCGAACCAGACGTCCTCGAAGCGGAGGGCGGTCATCGGGAAAACCGCTCGACCGCCGCGGAGACGGTCAGCGGGAACGTGGGGGCAATGCCCGCGAGGTACGCGATCCGGGCGGCCGAGGTCGTCGCCCCGGCCTCGACGGCACGCGCGGTTCCGAGGACGTCTGCAGGATTCCCCTCCCCGATTACGCTCCCGCCATCCAGCAGGACGACACGGTCGGCGACGCGAACCGCCCGGTCGAGGTCGGTGGTCGCGACGATGACGGTCCGCTCCCGGGCAAGTGCGGGCAGATGTTGGTAGATCATTTCCGTCGTTTCCAGATCGAGCTCCATCGCCGGCTCGTCGAGCAGGCAGACCGCGGGATCCATCGCGACGATCGCCGCGAACATCACGCGCTGCAGCTCGCCCCCGGACAGTGTCCGTGGATCGCGATCGGCGAACCGTTCCAGCTCCACGAGCCGCAGAGCACCGTCGACCGCCTCACGGATTCGGTCGCGGTTCCAGCCGAGGTTCGCCGGTCCGAACGCGACCTCCTCGGCCACCGTGTACGCCATGCCGGAGAGCTGGGTCCACGGCGTGGGGAGCAGGAGGCCGATCCTCCCTGCGAGGTCCCGGCGCCCGCTCCCCCCCGGGTCGAGGCCGAGCGTCACGACCGAGCCCGATCGGGACCCGCCGGTGACGTGCGGGGCGAGCCCGGCGATGACGAGGAGGAGCGTGCTGCACCCCGATCCGAGCCTCCCAGTGACGAGATGCACCAAGCCAGGCGCGAACTCGAGGGAGAGATCTCGCAGGGCATCGAATCCGCTGCCGGGATACCGGAACGCTACCTGCTCGAGGTGGACGCTCACGACAGCAGCCGCCACAGCACGGCACCGGTGACAGCCGCAAGCAAAAACCAGCGGACCAGCCGGCCCACGGCACCGTCACGCGGCGGGTCGAGCGGAGTGCGCCGAGCGCCGCTGCCGGCGCCACGGATCTCGAGCGCGAGGGCGCGCTCGTCCACCTCGGCCAGCGCCCCCAGCACGAGCGGAACGGCCAGCGGTATCACCGCGCGGGCCCTTCGGACCAGCGAGCCGCGCACCCTGAGCCCGCGACAGCGCTGGGCGTCGAGGATGGCCGCAGCCCGCCGCTGCAGCTGGGGCACGGCCTGCAGCGTGGCGCCGAAGAGGTACGCGAGCCCGAACGGTGCACCGCGCTCCAGCATCGCATCGACAAGGCGGCCGGGATGCACCGATGCGAGAAGCAGGAGAAAGACGGTGAGCATCGCCGAGATCCTGCCTGCCAGCACCACCGCCGTACCGAGATCGTCCCGGAACACCCCATGGATCAGGATCAAGAAGCCCCAGAAGGGCGCGGAAAATGCCGCAGCCGTGCCGAGGACGGGCAGGAGCCCCGATACGGCCGCCAGCACGCACAGGCCCGCGACGAGTCCCCACGGTGCCAGAACACCCGGCAGCACGAACACTAGCACCGAGACGGCGCCGGCGAGGGAGGCGGTCGTGAACGGATGCGTCCGATGGAGGAGTCCGTCCCCCGGCCGGTATCCGAGCGTCACGCGCGCCCTCGCGAGCGGTCGGCAGCCGGAAAGCGGACGGCCATCCGCCTCGGGAGCGCCTCGAGCACGACGTACACGAGGAGGAAGGTGACGGCCTTGTCGAGCAGATCGCTGCTCAGGCTCGCGCCATAGACGGCCCAACGCAGCGGCACCCCGACGGCGGTGAGCGCGGTCGTCACGAGGGTGACCCCGCTCGCGGTCACCCCACCGAACAGCAGCAGCGAGATCGGCCACGAGAGCGTGGCGGCGATCACGCCGAGCCCGAGCCCGCTCGCCACCGCCCGGAGGGGCGAGGCGAACATGCGGTAGCGCGCCGCGAGCCCAGCGTAGAGCGCGATCCCGAGCTGGACCGGCAGGAACGCCATCCACATCAGCTTGCCGTCCACGATCGTGAACGCCGTCTGCGAGACGAGGCCCGTCACGACCGCGGCCGCCGGCCCCACCAGCGCCGCGACCAGCACGGTGCCCACGGTGTCGAGGAAGAGCGGCAGGGACGTGGCGGAGGCGAACTTCCCCAACGCCAGATTGATCCCCACGGCGAGGGGAATCAGGGCGAGCAGCCGAGAGGACAGCCGGGCCATGCCGAGGGGATCATCCTGTTATGTTTGGGGTCGCATACTGGGATCGCACACAAAGATAGAGGTTTCCCCCTCCCCGCAAGGTCACGGCTCCATGACGCATCTGAAGACGCTCGTCCGGGCACTGCCCGTCGCCGTTGCCGCCGGTCTCGTCACTGCCGGCAGCCTCCTCGCCCAGACTGCGGCCGTCGCTCCGCCGTCATCGGCCCGCATCACGAAGGAGATCGCGTGGCTCGCCGACGACGCGCGCGAGGGGCGCGGCGTCAACACCGCCGGGCTCGACCAGGCAGCGGACTTCATCGCGGACGCCTTCGCCGACATTGGCCTCGAGCCGGGCGGCACTGACGGCTACTTCCAGACGTTCCAGCTCGACCCCAACTCCCCGGCACTCGCCCACACCGACTTCGGTGGTGCAACGGTGAAGAACGTCGTCGGCATTCTGCGGGGCAGCGGCACGCTCGCCGGAGAGGTCGTCGTCCTCGGCGCACACTACGACCATCTCGGCCATGGCGATCACGGCTATGAGTCTTCCAGCCGCGACACGGCGAAGGTCAAGGGCATCCAGAACGGCGCCGACGACAACGCTTCGGGCACGGTCGCCCTGATCGAGACGGCCCGCAGCCTCGCCGCCCGCACCGCACCCGACCGCCGCACCTTCGTGTTCGTCGCGTTCACCGCCGAGGAGCTCGGCGCGATCGGCTCGGCCTACTACGTGGAGCATCCCGCGATCCCGCTCGATTCGACGGACGTAATGCTCAACTTCGACATGGTTGGCCGCCTCTCGGGTGACAGCCTCACCGTCGGCGGAACGGGATCGGCCGAGGAGCTGCCGACCGCACTCGACCGAGCCAACGTGAAGTACCGGCTGAACCTCGGCATGCAGGCGGACCCGTGGGGCAGCAGCGATCACGCGGTGTTCTATGCCAAGGGGATCCCGGTGCTGCACTTCTACACCCAGCTGCATCAGGACTATCACACGGCAGCCGATGACTGGGACAAGATCAACATGGCCGGCGTCGCCGAAATCGTGGGACTCGCGTCGGACGTCGCCTGGAACCTCGCGACTCGCCCCGACGAGGTGACGTACGTGGCATTCGAGCGCCCGGCACCGCCAGCCGGCGGCAAGCGGGCCTCGCTCGGGACGATGCCCGACATGGTGAGCAGCGGCCTCGAGGGGATGCGCGTGCAGGGTGTGCGGGAGGGCACTGCGGCGGCCGAAGCAGGCATCAAGGCTGGGGATGTCATCCTCAAGATCGGCGACGTGGTCGTGAAGGACGTCTACGGTCTGCAGGAGGCGCTGACCACGTACAAGACCGGCGAGACGGTCACCATCGTCTTCCTGCGGGACGGCGAGCGCATGGAGACGAAGGCGACGCTCAAGTAGCGATGCGGAGCGTCCTCCGGCCCGATCCCGTCGTCCGGGCGCTGCAGGGCGCTTTCTGCCGGGATGCCGCGCCGGGACAGCTGCTCCGGATCGCCGCCGAACGCATGCACGCCGCCGGGCCGCCATATGCGTCCGTCCGAATGTTCCTTCGCGCCGGCGAGGGCATGACGTTCGCTGCGGGCGCCGGCCCGGAGCCTGAAGCGGCGCGTGGCCCGGATCTCGCCGTGCCGATCGCCCGCCGCGACGAAGTGCTCGGCCGGATCGAGGTGGCCGGCAATGCCCCCGGTCGGTTCGACGAGAGCGAAACGGGGGCGGTGCGGGAGATCGCCGACGCTCTCGCGGTCCTCCTGTGAGCACGCACGACGCGGCGCCGCCGATTTCCGACGGGACCGTTTCGGTCAACGGCGTGCGGCTGTACATCCGAATTGTCGGTGACGGGCCCGACGTGGTGGTGCTGCATGGCGGGCCTGGCGCGCAGCACGACTACCTGCTGCCGCAGTTCGACGCCCTCGCGCGGGGACGCCGGCTGCGTTACTACGACCAGCGAGGTGGCGGTCGCTCCCCCGTCGGGCGCGACGTTCCCATGGGGTGGCGCGAGCACGTCCAGGACCTCGACGCGCTGATCGATCTCTGGGACCTGGAGCCGGTGACGCTGCTCGGTTACTCGTGGGGCGCCTTGCTGGCCCTGCTGTACGCCGCCTCGAATCCCGAGCGTGTGGGGCGCCTCGCCCTCGTCTCCCCCGCCCCGGTGACCGCGGAGCATCGCGCCGAGTTCCAGCGGCACTTCGCCGACCGGATGGCCGATCCCGCGGTGGTCAATGAGCGTGCCGCGCTGCGCCGTTCCCGCCTCCGCGAAACGGACGAGGCCGCGTATCGCAAGCGCGCCTTCGAGCTCTCGGTAGCTGGATACTTCAAGGACCCGGAGCGCGCGCGGGAGCTAACCCCTTTCCGGGTATCCGGCCGTACCCAGGACGCCGTGTGGGAGAGCATCGCCAGCACCGACCTGCGGCCCGTGTTCGACGAGCTGCGAGAGCTGTGCATCCCCACGCTGGTCATCCACGGTCGGCACGACCCGATCTCCGTCGAGACCGCCGAGCGGCTCGCGCACTGGATGTGCGACGCACGGCTCCAAGTGCTCGAGGATTCGGGTCACGTGCCGCATGTCGAGGAGTTCGAGGCCTTCGTCCAGGCCCTCGACGACTTCCTCCCAAAGCGGACATGAGCCGGCCCGATCCGTTCACGCACGCATTCGGGCCGCTCGCCGACGCCCGCTTCCCGGCGATCGCCGAGGAGGCGCGGGCCGGGCGCCACGACACGGCCGACCGCGCGCAGTTCGCCGCGCTGCAGGAGGTACAGCACCTGCTGGCCGAGCTCGAGAGTCCGGATGTGGTGGAGCAGCATCCGGACGCCGGCGTCGAGTATCTCATGGCGCTGTACATCGCCTTCAGGTTCTGGGAGGGCGGAAGGCACATCGTGGCGGTGCCGCGGAAGCTCCTAGAGTCGGCGTGGGCCGCTCCAGCACCGGCCCCCCCACCAGGAGTCCCGCGCGGCGCGTGTTACCTGCAGTTGCCGGAGCGCTGGTTCTGGGCACAGATCGCCGCCGACGCGCCGCACGAGCCGCTCGACGGCCTGTACGCGATCGAGGGGAGTCACCAGCGGGAGATCTCCCTGCTCGCCGTCCTGGGACTCCGGCCGGACCGGCCGGGCTTCAGCCAGATCACTCTTACCGCGCCCCCGGAGGACTTTCCCGCAGCCGCCGGAAGCGCACGGACACCGCCGTTCGCCTCCACCCTCGACGGGGGTGAGTCGGCGGACCTGCGGTCCATCACCACGCACGCGGAGCTGATGCACCTCGCGCTGCTCGCGCTCCGCACCACCGCCGACGACTGACCAATCGGGGATACGACCGTGCCGGCGAAACGCAACGTACGACCGACCCTCGGCAACGCCGGCGAGCGGATTGGACCGATCATCAGGAAACTGAAGCGGCAGTACCCTGAGGCGCAGTGCGCACTCGAACACGCCGACCCGCTACAGCTCCTCGTGGCCACGATCCTGAGCGCTCAGTGCACCGACGCCCGGGTCAATCTCGTGACGGAGGATCTGTACCGGAAATACCGGTCCGCCGAGGACTACGCCAACGCGAACCCCGAGGAGTTCGAGCAGGAGATTAGGTCCACGGGGTTCTTCCGCAACAAGACCAAGTCGATCCTCGGCATGGCCCAGGCGCTCGTGGAGCGCCACGACGGGAAGGTCCCGGCCTCGATGGAGGAGTTGACGGCGCTGCCCGGCGTCGGACGCAAGACCGCCAACGTCGTGCTCGGCAACGCCTTCGGCATCGATGAAGGGATCGTCGTGGACACGCATGTGGGCCGGATCGCGAACCGCCTCAAGCTCACCGGGAACGACGACCCGAAGAAGGTCGAGCGCGACCTGATGAAGCTCGTGCCGAAGCGCGATTGGACGGTGTTCTCGCACCTGCTCATCCATCACGGCCGCCAGATCTGTTCCGCGCGCGCGCCGAAGTGCGAGATCTGCCCGGTCAGCGACCTCTGCCCGTCCTCCCGTGTGTAGCATGCGGCGGCGCCCCGCGCGCTGACCCACCCGGGAACCTCCACGGACCGCGCCATGCCGAACCGCCTCGCCACCGAGCGCTCCGCCTACCTCAGGTCCGCGGGCGATCAGCCCGTGGACTGGTTCCCGTGGGGAGAGGACGCGTTCGCGCGCGCGCGCGAGCTGAACCGGCCCGTGCTGCTCGATATCGGGGCGGTCTGGTGCCACTGGTGCCACGTGATGGACCACGAGTCCTACGAAGACGAGGCCGTGGCCGAGATTCTGGATCGCGACTGGATCTGCGTAAAGGTCGACCGAGACGAGCGCCCCGACGTGGACGCACGATACCAGCGGGCCGCCCAGGCACTGACCGGACAGGGCGGCTGGCCGCTGACGGCATTCCTGACGCCCGCCGGCGAGGTGTTCTACGCCGGGACCTATTTCCCGCCGAACGACCGCTACGGCAGATTCGGATTCCGCGCCGTGCTCGCGAGTCTCGCCCGCCTCTACCGTGAACGCCACGGCGACGTCCTCCAGCAGGCCGAGGAGATCTCCACCACCGTCGCCTCCCGTGGCAGCGAGTCCCGACCAGGCACGCCGTCGGCCGCCATGCTCACCGAGGCCACCACCGCCATCGGCCGGCAGTTCGACGCCCGCGCGGGGGGATTCGGCACGCAGCCGAAGTTCCCCCATCCCGCGGCCTGCGAGTTCCTGCTCGCGCGCTGGTTCGACACCGGTGACGACGGCGCGAGAGAGATGGTAGGGCGGACGCTGGACGCGATGGCGCGCGGAGGCATCCGCGACCATCTCGGCGGCGGGTTCCACCGATACGCGGTGGACGGGCAGTGGATCGTGCCGCACTTCGAGAAGATGCTGTACGACAACGCGGAACTCCTCGACGCGTACGTCAGCGCGGCCGGGGCCGGTCTCGTGGACGGGACGGACGGGATGCGGCGCGAGGCGATCGAGGGGATCGTCGCGTGGATCGAGACCACCATGGCCGATCCCGACGGCGGCTACTACGCCTCCCAGGACGCCGATATCGGCGCGGGGGACGACGGCAGCTACTTCACCTGGAGTGCCGACGAAGCGCGTGCCGTCCTCACCGAGGAGGAGTTCGTCGTACTGGCGCGGCGATACGATCTCGACGGGAAAGGGGAGATGCCTCACGATCCCCGCCGCCACGTGCTCTGGGTACGCGATTCGATCGAGGAGATCGCGGAGGCAGTGAAGCGCGATGCCGACCGGGTGGCAGCGCTGCTCGCGTCGGGCCGTGAGAGGCTCCTCCGTGCCCGGGAAGACCGCCCCGCTCCGTTCGTGGACCGAACGCTCTACGCGGCGTGGAATGGCATGATGGCGGGGGCCGCCCTGCGGGCGGCGGCCCTGCTCCACCGCGA
>Ga0210112_1000193_pt1 | contig 17259 bp, 16 predicted proteins | sample Joice_ThreeSqC_D_FD_184875 | JGI IMG/M metagenome (GOLD analysis project Ga0210112, IMG submission 184875) | Wetland microbial communities from San Francisco Bay, California, USA, that impact long-term carbon sequestration - Joice_ThreeSqC_D2... | ecosystem: Environmental > Aquatic > Marine >... | reverse complement strand
GTGCAGCGGCCGGGCTCGAGCAGCTGCACGCGCGCACCCAGTGTCCCGGTATACGGGACAGCGCGCCCGAGGCCCTTGCTGAACAGCCATCTGCCGCCGGGTCTGCCGGACAGCAGCTGCCAGCGCCGGCGCAGTGCGGGACCGATCGAGCGGGACATGGCGTCACCCCTGATGCGTACTGTCATTCCCCTGTTTAACGCCTGTCCTGCGTGCTGTCCATCTTTTCCGGGCAAGCCAGCCGTAGACGCTGCCGTTCACGGCGAGCACCACACCGGCCAGCACCAGCTGGACGTTGCGGGTCAATCCGTTCGGGTAGATCAGCGGCAGCAGATAGTGCGTAATGAAGCCGCCGGAATAGCCGGCCTCGCCGGCGACCAGCCGCAGCTGCTGTTCCCAGGGTGTGAGCGGGCAGGGCAATCTGTACAGCTCCAGCAGCACGCCCCACACCACGGCCGGCACATGCACGAACACGATGCGCGGCCACCTGAAAACCGTCAACCCGCCGAACAGCACGAATCCTATGAATGCAAGGTGTATGACGACCAGTGCGTCGGCGGCGATGCGGTAGTACATGTCAGCCCGCGCTGTTCTGCAGCAGCCGGCATTTCTCACCGGGCGGCGGCAGCACGACTTCATGGACTGACCTCATGAAAGTACTGCGAATCCGTTTATGAAAAGTGTACGGTTGCATATTGCCCGTCCCGGTGAGAAACACGGGCTGGCCACGTGCGTGGGCACCGTCTCCACGCCAGCGGGTGATGATCGTCAGTCAGGCCGGAACGCGTACCGGCCGCTGCCGAGAAACAGGATGGCGAGCCCGCCAAACAGGTAGAGCGCCTGCAGTTCCAGCCGGTAACCGCCTTGATCGGTCAGGCTGAACAGGTCGCCTGTGTGCATCAGCGCGATCGCAAACAGCATGTTGATGACGACTACCATGCCGCTCAGGCGCGAAAAGACCCCGGCAATCAGCAGCAGCGGTGCGACGACCTCGCCAATGAACACACCATAGGCAATGAAATCGGGCAGCCCCAGGCCGGTGAGCCGGCCGGCGATAAAATCGAGGGATCCATCCGATGTAATCTTTGACAGGCCGTGAAACAGCACCAGAATGCCAACTGTCAGCCGCAGTATCAGTTTGCCCACCGCATCACTCGTGTTCAGATCAAACATGGCACCTCCTCTCCTGTATGGCCGATGGACGAAGTCCGCAATCGGCCCAACTATACCAGTCCCGTGTGTGGTTTATCACGGCTTTGATTGCGATGTCTGCCTGCCAAAAAATACCAGTGCCCAGCAGAGCGCCGCTGTCCAGCAGATGGCCAGGGCTATCAGATCGTGACTCAGGAAGTGTGCGCCGCGCAGTTCCTGGGTGGCGGCGAACAGGCCACCCAGCAGCAGCGGGAACAGCAGTGCCAGCCTGCGATAGCGGCTGCCTGCAGCCAGCAGCAGGAAATACGGGCCAAACCAGGCAAAGCCGCCACTGGCATGACCGCCGGGAAAGGCGTGTCCGGGCAGACTGCCTGGCGGCGCGCTGTCGAAGAGCCGGACGTAGGGCATGGTACCTCCGAACTGCGCCAGGCTCCACGGCGTGTAGATATGGGTCGTGCTCTTCAGCAAACTGACGATGGCCGGGCCGGTCACCCCCGCGACCAGCACAAACAGCAGGGCCTTGCGATACGGCGCGAGCGTTCTGACCCGATAGCCGGCAAGCAGCAGCACGACACCCGACAGCCCGAGCAGCACGACGAAGTACCGGCCCCAGGTGTGCAGCACCGTGCTGGTCAGGAACAGCGATCGGTACGGCCAGCTGCCGCTGACGTTGTCGTATACCAGGCCCCCCAGATAGAGATCCAGCCCGGAATACTCGCTGGCGATCGCCAGCAGCGTGACCGCGACGGCAACCAGCAGCGATACGACCAGCTGATACGTTGTCAGCGGGCTGGTCTGCAACGGCGGTACGCGGCTGGTCTGCAGCGGCCCGGCAGGCCGGCCGGGCGACTCGTCTGCGCGCATCATCCGGCCTGCCGCCTGCGCGCGGTGGGCGCCATGCCCGTCGCTCCCAACGGCCCGCGGCAAACCGGGCGCCGGCCGCTGGTGTGAGAGAAACCCTTCCCTGGCGAGCGGAATATCATTTATCAGTGCCATGGCCGGCAATTTTTAACGAACTCACCTTATACCACGCTTAGCTTGCGCCCTCCCCCTGGTGCCGCGGCATGCGCAGCTGTTCACATATCCGTAATTTACGGCCCATAAACCGGCATTTGACCGTAACCCGCCTCAAGAACCCGAGGGCACGTGCCGCAATATAAGCAATTGCTTAACTTTTAACTTATTGACTTACTTATATTGTGGTTTTACCAGGGAGGTGCTGAATGTACTGGGATTCACTGACGGCAGCGGGTGTATATCTCTCGCTGCTGATGACGCTGGGCATGCTGTACCTGATTCTCAGGGACCAGCCGGGCTCGCCCGGGGATTGAGCCCGGCGCGGGACAGGCTGCCGGCCGCAAGGCCGGCAGCCTGTGCCAAGCCGGAATACCCCCCGCCTGACCGCGAGGATACCGGCGGGTCTTCCACGGTCGATGCCGGCGCATGGACAGCTGTCTGATGCGCCCCGTCGGGCAACGCGGGGAGACGGTCAGCGCGCACGGTCATCGGGGGCTTGCACGATACGGAACGCCTCGCGAATGGAAGACGCAGAAAACCTGGCTACACAACACGAACCTGCCTGTGCGGCATGTGCCTTGACGAGACCCAGGATCTGCTCGAGAGATTTCGTATCTCCGCGCGGTTGCGGCATGACGCGCTGACCGGCCGTTGCCGCGAGCGTGAATACCTTTCCGGTCGAGTCGATGAGGCAATCCGACGCCCTGTAGTCAGCCGCGTGCACGCCGGCATCCCGCTCCCAGCTCGCAAGATCGGGGACATACAACAACTCCGGATCACCCTCGTGCAAAATAATGCCCGGCCAGCTCACCGCTACCGTATGCTGTTCGTTGGCATCGCTCATCCCGATTCGCCCGTCATGCCCGGAAAACATCACCCCCTGGTGGCTGCATGGCCCGGGTCCGCGGTATCGGCTCCGGTCGTACGCCTGCAGTCATACGCTGTTGCCGGGCTTATGCGCTGGTGCCACCGACGGTGAGTTCATCGATCAGCATGGTGGGCTGGCCGACGCCGACCGGGACGCTCTGGCCTTCCTTGCCGCAGGTGCCAACGCCAGGATCGAGCTGCAGGTCGTTGCCGAGCATGGACACGCGCTTGAGCACGTCCGGACCGTTACCGATCAGGGTCGCGCCCTTCACCGGACGGGTAACCTGGCCGTTCTCGATCAGGTAGGCCTCGCTGGCGCTGAACACGAATTTTCCCGAGGTGATGTCCACCTGGCCACCGCCGAAGTTGACGGCGTACAGGCCTTTTTTCACGGAGCGGATGATGTCCTGCGGATCGCTGTCGCCGGCCAGCATGTAGGTATTGGTCATCCGCGGCATCGGCAGGTGCGCATAGGATTCGCGCCGCCCGTTGCCGGTCGGCGTCACGCCCATCAGGCCGGCGTTCATGCGGTCCTGCATATAGCCCTTGAGGATGCCCTTTTCGATGAGCACGGTGTTCTGTGCCGGCGTACCCTCGTCGTCGATGTTGAGCGAGCCGCGCCGGCCGCTCAGCGTGCCGTCGTCGACCACGGTACACAGCCTTGATGCCACCTGCTGGCCGACCCGGCCGGCAAATGCCGAGCTACCCTTGCGGTTGAAGTCGCCTTCCAGCCCGTGCCCGATTGCCTCGTGCAGCAGGATGCCGGGCCAGCCCGGCCCCAGCACCACCGGCATGGCACCGGCCGGCGCGGCAACGGCCTCGAGGTTGACCAGCGCCTGGCGCACTGCCTCGCGCGCGTAGCCCGCCGCACGCTGCTCGTCGATGAAGAAACTGTAATCGCCGCGCCCGCCACCGCCGGCACTGCCCTGTTCGCGGCGCCCCTCCTGCTCGACGATGGCGGTGACGTTGCAGCGCACCAGCGGCCGCACGTCGGCGGCCAGCGTGCCATCGCTGACGGCGACCAGCACGACCTCGTGCACCCCGGCGAGACTGACAACCACTTCTTTCACGCGCGCGTCCTGGCGGCGCGCCTCGGCATCCAGGTCCCTCAACAGCGCCACCTTGTCGTCCGCCGACATGCGATCGAGCGGGTCGATGGCCGGGTACAGGAGATTATCGCCGCGCGCCTGCCAGGCCCGCAGCTGGCCGGCCTGGCCCCGACCGGCGATCGCGCGCGCCGCGCTCGATGCCTGCAGCAGCGCAGGCATGACGATTTCGTCGGAATAGGCAAAGCCGGTCTTGTCGCCGCAGATGGCGCGCACCCCGGCGCCCTGCTCGATGCTGTGGCTGCCTTCCTTGACGATGCCGTCTTCCAGCACCCACGATTCATAGCGCGTGGACTGGAAATACAGGTCACCCCCGTCCACCGCATGACCGAGCAGCCGGCCGAACACCGACTCCAGGTCGCCGTCATCGATGCCGGCCGGCACAAGCAGCCGCTGGCGCGCTATGTCCAGGCTGGTTTCAGACACGGTTGAGACACTGCAGGCGACGATGGGCGATGCTGGGGAAATTGCGCCGCGCGCTCTGCAGCCGCCCCAGGTCGACATCGGCGCACACCACGCCGGGACCGCGTGAGAGGCTGTTCAGCACCGTACCCCATGGGTCCACGATCATGCTGTGGCCGTAGGTCTCGCGGCCATTCAGGTGATAGCCGCCCTGGTCCGGTGCAATTACGTAGCACAGGTTCTCGATGGCACGTGCACGTACCAGCACTTCCCAGTGCGCGCGGCCGGTGATGGCGGTGAACGCCGATGGCAGCACGATGATCTCCAGCCCGGCCTCGAGCTGCTGGCGGAACAGTTCCGGGAAACGCAGGTCGTAGCAGACCGCGATACCCATGCGCCCGAACGGGCTGTCGATCACCACCACCTCGTGACCGGGCTCGATGGTATCCGACTCGGTGTACTGTTCGCCGCTGTCGACCAGCGCGACATCGAACAGGTGAATCTTGTCATAGCGCGCCACCTGTGTGCCCTTGTTATCGAACACCAGGCAGGCCGCACGCACCTTGTTTTCCGCCTCGGCGACCAGCGGTATGGTACCGCCGACCAGCCAGATACCATGATGTGCGGCCTGCTCCGACAGGAAGGTCTGGATGGCACCGCTGCCGGGCGTCTCGCGCACCTCGACCTTGTCGTGTTCGGACTTGCCCATCAGGGCGAAATTCTCCGGCAGCACCACCAGCTGCGCGTGCTGGCTCACGGCCTCTCCGATCAGACGCTCGGCCTCCAGCAGGTTGGCGCCGATATTCGGGCTGGAGGCCATTTGTACGCAGGCAACTACACTCATCGAACCATGTCATCCTTCAATATTCAGCGGGTTACAGAGAATAGCACAGAAACCGGTTGCGCGGCGCGGGGCAGGCGATCAGCCCCAGCTCTGACCGGCTCCTAGCGGAAAAATCCATCGGCATCCATGGCGGCATCCGGTGGCCGTTCCGCTTCCGGCTCGGGTGCATTCAACAGCTTCACTACCGGGTTTGCCCAGGGCCCGGTCACCTCATATTGCTTGCGTGCAAGTTCGTTCAGCCCGAGTTTCCCTTTCAGCAATTTTTCCGCGACGATCACCGCCGCACCGATCGCGGGTCCGCCGGCCAGCGCCCCGGCCAGCGGCAGACTGGAATTGAGATAAGGCGTCACGGTCACCAGCTCGTCATAGTCCTGGGCCGCGAGCCCGACCCGCCCGGAAATCTCGATTTTCGCTGCAGGCCCGTCGATCTCCAGTCTCTCGGTGTAGGCATTGCCGTTGTCCAGTACGAAGTTGCCTCCGATGCGATCGAAACCGAAGCCCTCGCCGAACAGGTCGGTGAAATCCAGCGTCAGGCGCCTGGGCAGCTTGGCAAGGCTCAGCAGCCCCAGCGCGCGCCCGGTCGCACCGGGTTCGACGTCCAGCAACTGCCCGTCCTTGATGACGGCCTCGAAGCTCCCGTCGATGATTTCCGCCGACACATCCCACGGCGCGCCGCGCCAGCTCGTTTTGAGATTGCAGGTCGGTCGACCACCCTTCATGAGCTTCTGGTAACCCAGCGCATCGAGCAACGTACCCACGTTGCCATCCGTCACCGCAAGATCGGCATGACTGACCTGGTCGCCGCGGACCTCACGCCAGTCGCCGCTCATGTGCATCGACAGCATCTTTGATGTCAGCGCCAGACGGTTGATCCGGTAGCTGCCGCCGGCCTGCTGTTGCGTCTGCAGTTCCAGCCGGCCGAAATCGACGTGTTTGTAGACCAGCTGCCGCGTATTGATCTGCAGCTCGGGAAAATCGGCCGGTCGCGGCGGCGGTTCTGTCTGCTTCGTATCGCCCTCGACGGGCTCGAGTACGAGCCGCTGCATATCCATCACGATCCTGTCGATACCGTCGGCGGATTGCGTCAGCTTCAACTCGCCTTCCGCCGACGGGCCTATCGTCTTGACCGTCCACGCCCGGCCGGATCCAACGACATCGAGCCCGACGTCATGCAGCAGTTGGCCCATCACTTCCAGCCCGGCGACCCTGAGCGAAACCCGGAGCGGCGGGCGCGGTCCCGTCCCGCCCGCACCGAAGAGTTTTGTCCAGTCCGCCAGCCGGACGTGCTCCAGCTTGCCGCTGACCAGCAGCTGCGGTATCTGCGGCGGTACCGGCGTCTCCCCGCCCAGCGCGATATTGCCCCGCTGCAGTTCGAATCCCTGCGCCCCCTCGGTCAGCACCAGCACCGCCTGCAGGGCATCGGTAAAGTCCACCCGCACATAGCGTTCACTGCTTTCGAGCGCGGCAAGTTCAACCGACAGCGCGCGCTTTTCCGCGCTCTCCTTGCCGAACGGCGCCGGCAGGTCGATGGCGAGCCCCTGCAGTGTGCTGGCTATCCGCAAACCGATATTGGCCGACTTGCCGCGCGCCGGCTTGCCCCGGATCGTGAGTTCGACATGCCAGTCGGGATCACCGCTGATCACGTCGCGCAACGGGCTGGATTCCTCCAGCACGCGGTCTGTCAAGGCCAGCTGGCCATCCAGGCTGATGTGCGTGACCGGCGCGTCCCGCTCCGTCCAGACCCGCGCATCGGCCTTCCTGCCGAACAGGTCGGCCTTCAGTCCGTCACCGCGGATGCCGTGATCGTCGAATTCCAGCCGGCCGCCGACGTGTTCGAGCACGATGTCGGTATTCGTCACCTTCAGCGTGTTGTCGCGCAGACCGATCCTGCCGGTAACGGTGATCGGATCCGTGTCCTTTACCAGCGGTACGTGGATATCCAGCGCCAGGTCGGCTTTTCCCGAGGCAACGACATGGTCGAGAAAGCCGCCATAGGTCTCGCCCAGGGGGCTGCTGCCGAGTTCGGTGAGCATGACGGGCAATTCACCGTGCACGTCGCCCTTGATGGTCAGGTGCGGGTGCGCCAGGTCCTTGATCTGCGCATGCACCTCGTGCAGTGCGGCCGTGCGGATGAAACCCTTTTGCGAACGAACGTCCATCCGCCGGCCGGTGAAATCGACCTGCGCGTCCAGCTGCGTGATCGGCGACCAGTGTTCGTTGAAGTCCAGCGTCGCATCGGTCACCGGCAGGCGCACCTCCAGTTTTCCCTCGCCGTGATCATAGGGCAACTGGTCAAGGCGCCCCTGGATGATCACGCTGCCGTCGCGCACTTTGCCCCCGGCCAGGCTGCGGTCCAGCCAGGCCACGCCGGTCTTCGGCATGATCCGGGCCGGCAGGTACTCACCGGTGCGGGCAACATCAAACTCGCGTACGGCAATCGCCGTGTCGGTCGTCACCGGGTCACCGTTGTGTGGAATCTGTAGGCTGAAACGGGCGTCCAGCGACAGATGCGGGTTGCCGGCCACCAGCGATTCGCTGCCGATCTGCAGCGCGTCGTCCACCGTGCGCCAGTACAGCTCGCCACCCGCGTGGTCAAACTGCAGGGCGCTGCGAAACAGGTGCTCGTCATGCACCACCAGTGCATCACTGCCGAGCTGGAGGGTGCCGGCCCGCGCACTGCCCGTCACCGTGCCGTTCAGGCCGGTGAAATACGGTATGGCAGCGGTCTGCAGCATGCCCAGCCCGGTGAAGCGCGCGGAAAAACTGTCCATCCTGATGGCATCGGCCGTGTGGGTCAAGGTACACGACAGGTCCTCGATCAAGCCGGTTGGCTGTGCGTCCACCAGCCTGTCGCGCAGCGTGGCATCCAGCCCGGGAAGCACCGGGACCAGTCCGGTTACCTCGTCCAGGTCAACCAGCGCCGCCTCCGCCCGCAGGTGCACACCGTCCGCCAGGTGCACACCGGCCAGCGACACGTTGCCCGTTTTCCACTGGCGTCCGGTACGGGTGACAAGCAGCCGCTGCAGCACGGCCTGCCAGCCCTGTCCGGCCTGCTGCCAGCCGAAACGCGTCTGCAGGTTATCCGCCGCGAATACCGACCGCCTGCCGCCGTCACTGTACTCCATCCGCAAGGCATCGACTTCCAGCTCGCCGCTGACCGCCGTGATGCGCGATTCCACGAGTTCCGCCCACAGCCGGAGATCGGCGATCCCCTGCACCGCGTGCGTCTGATCGAGGGCAGGTGCCAGCAGGCTGGACAGCGACAATGCCTGCCCCCTGAAGTATGCGCGTCCGTGCCAGGCGGCGGGGTGCGCGGTATCACCGCGCAGGTACGCGACGATTTCGATGCGGTCACCCAGCTGTCCCGGCAGCATGGCATTTCCGCTTATATAGTGGTCGTCACCCTCGCTGGTCAGTGAGACGCTGACCGCGGAAAAATGCTGCGGCCCGATGCCTTTGGGAATATTGCTGATGGTGACTTCGGCGTCGTGGATGGACAGGCGGGACATCGCGGCGAGCACGCCGAATTCGATATCGGGCCTGTTTTCGCCGGCGAATTCCTCCAGCTTCAGGCGACCGTCCGCGTCGCGTGTCAGATTGAGCTTTGTACCGATGATGTCAATGCCGTCAAAACGCAGCTCGCGCGTCTTCAGAAAATGGCCGGTGTCGAAACTGACCTGGATCTCGCGCACGTCGAGCTGCCGCAAATCCCGCACGCCTGCCATGACGACATCCCTGAGCCTGAAGACCGGACGCAGGCCGCGCCAGGTCACCTCCACCCGGCCGATGGTCAGCGGCCGCTGCAGGGCCGCGCTCGCGGCCGTCTCTATGTCCTGGCGGTAGGCTCCCAGCGACGGAGCCCACACCCGCGCCACCGTGAGCAGCACGGCCACCAGGAACAGGCCGGCAGCCAGCAGCAGCCAGGCGGCGTGCAGCGTGCGCTTCAGCATGCCCCTGGACGATCCCGTCTGCGCACGAGGGCAGCCCGGCTACATTGGCACGACGTCATACTGTTCCTGTGTGTACAGGGTTTCCACCTGGAAGCGGATGGGCTTGCCGATAAAGACCTCCAGTTCCGCAAGACTGGCGGACTCCTCGTCCAGCAACAGATCAACCACTTCCTGCGATGCGAGCACCAGCAGCTGCTGAACGTCGAACTGGCGCGAGGCACGCAGTATTTCCCGGAAGATTTCGTAGCAGGTAGTCTCCGCGGTCTTCAGCGATGCGCGGCCGTTGCAGGTCGGGCACACCTCGCACATCACGTGTTCCAGGCTTTCGCTGGTGCGCTTGCGCGTCATCTCCACCAGGCCCAGGGTGGACACCTCGCTGATATGGGTCCTGGCATGGTCCTTCTCGAGACATTTCTCCAGCATGCGCAGCACCTGTCGCTTGTGCTCAGCGTCCTGCATGTCGATGAAATCGATGATGATGATACCGCCGAGGTTGCGCAGGCGCAGCTGGCGCGGGATGGCCTGCGCCGCCTCCAGGTTGGTCTTGAAAATGGTCTCTTCCAGGTTGCGATGGCCGACGTAGCCGCCGGTATTGACGTCGGCCGTGGTCATCGCCTCGGTCTGGTCGATGATCAGGTAGCCGCCCGACTTGAGCTGCACCTTGCGGTCGAGCGCCTTGTGGATCTCGTCCTCGATACCGTAGATGTCGAAGATCGGCCGCTCCCCGGGGTAGTACTCGAGCTGTGTCGGCATGCCGGGCATGAAGCGTTCACAGAATTCGTGTGCCCGCTGGAAGCTCTCGCGCGAGTCGATGCGCACACGCTCGATGTTGTCACCCAGCATGTCGCGCATTACGCGGATCGTCAGTGGCAGGTCACCGTAGACCAGCGCGCCGGCCTTGCTGATGGCGAGCGTTTCGGAAATCGACCGCCACAGCTTGCGCAGAAACAGCATGTCCGCGCGCAGGGCCTCGGCACTGGCCCCCTCGGCGGCGGTGCGCGCGATGTACCCGCCGCCCTCCTGCTCGGACATGAACAGCTGGATGACGTCGCGCAGGCGCACGCGCTCGTTCTCTGATTCAATCCTCTGCGAGATACCGACGTTGTCGACGTTCGGTATGAACACCAGGTAGCGCGACGGAATGGTGATCTGCGTGGTAAGCCGCGCACCCTTGGTGCCCAGCGGGTCCTTGATGACCTGCACGCAGATCTCCTGGCCCTCGCGCAGCAGGCCGGCGATGTCCCTGCTGGCGCTGCCGCCGACATCGGCGGCGGCCGCGTCATCGCGCCGTCCGATATCGGACGCGTGCAGGAAGGCCGCGCGTTCCAGTCCCACGTCGACGAAGGCGGCCTGCATGCCGGGCAGTACCCGGCACACAGTGCCCTTGTAGATATTGCCGACCAGGCCACGCCGGCGCGCGCGTTCGATGAATATCTCCTGCAGCACACCGTTTTCCACGAGCGCCACCCGCGTCTCGCGCGGGGTGACATTGATCAGTATTTCCTCGCTCATGCAGTCCCTGCCTGTTCTGATTGGAATGCCGCCAGCGGCCTGTTCGTGTCGCGGGAAGACGCCGGCTAGATTACCGTTATCCCGAATTCTTTCAACAACCCGGCGGTTTCAAACAGCGGCAACCCCATGACCCCCGAATAACTGCCCTCGATGCGCGTAACGAACACGGCGGCAAGACCCTGGATGGCATAGGCGCCCGCCTTGTCGGCCGGCTCCCCCGTTTGCCAGTATGCCGCGCACTCCCGCTCCGTTAACGTGCGAAAGCTCACGTGGCTGGTACTGACACACACGGCCTCGCCGCTTGCGCCGGCCAGCGCCACGGCGCTGAGTACCTCGTGTGTGCTGCCGGACAGGCGCTGCAACATGGCGATGCCGGCGGCGCGGTCCGCTGGCTTGCCGAGTACCTCGCCGGCGCTGACCACACTGGTATCGGCCCCGAGCACCGGAATGACATGGCCCGGGGCCAGCGCGGCACGCCCGGTACGCGCCTTGTCCAGCGCGACACGTGCGACATAATCCCGTGCGGATTCGCCGGCCTGCAGCCGCTCGTCGACGTCGACAGGCAACACTTCATGGGAGACACCGATCTGCCTCAGCAGTTCACGTCGCCGTGGCGATTGCGATGCCAGGTAGATGGCCGGGTTGACTGTCATGCGGTTTCAGTTCCATGAACCGTTTGTTTGTCCAACCTTATCACGAACGGTGATAGGGATGACCGGTGCCCAGTGTCCAGGCACGGTACATTTGCTCGGCCAGCAGCACGCGCACCAGGGCGTGTGGAAAGGTTAGCGGGGACAGCGACCAGGATTCATCCGCGCGTGTCAGGCACTCCGGCGACAGGCCATCCGGTCCGCCCACCAGCAAGGCAATGTCACGCCCCGCGCCGAGCCAGTCCTGCAGCTGCCTGGCGAGCGCCTCGGTACTCCAAGCCTGGCCACGCACGTCCAGGGCGATGACCCGGCAGTCTTTCGGCAGCGCGGCCAGCATGTACCGGCCTTCCTGCTCGCGCGCCTGTACCACGCCGGTGGACTTGCCGCGCCTGCCGGACGCGATCTCGACCAGTTGCAGGCTGCATTCCCGCGGCATGCGCCTGGCGTATTCCTGGTAGCCGGCCGTCACCCAGGCCGGCATACGCGTGCCGACGGCAATCAGGTGAATGCGCATGCGGGTGAATGCCGGTCAGCGTTCGCTGTCCGCGGCCGGGCGTTGCTCGTTGCCGACGGACCACAGCTTCTCCAGCGCATAGAACGCGCGCACCTCCGGCATCATGACATGCACCACGACATCCCCCAGGTCGATCAGTATCCATTCCGAGCCCTTTTCACCCTCGACGCCCGGTGCCCGCACGCCTATCTTCTTTGCCTCCAGCGCGACGTTGTCGGCCACCGCCTTGATATGGCGTGTCGACGTGCCGCTGGCGATCACCATAATATCGGTGATCGAGGTCAGCTCGCGCACATCGATCACCCGGATATCTACGGCCTTCATGTCTTCCAGCGCCTGCAGCGTGACCTCGAGCAATCGTGCCGTCCGCTTCTCCGCCGCCTGCTGTTGTTTGTCTGTGTGTCTGTTCATTCAACCGCCCGTTGTGTACAAGTCCTGTTCCCTGATGATTGACAGCACGCTGTCCGGCAGCAGGAAGTCCGCCGCCTCGCCCCGGCCCAGCAGCGCGCGGATGTGCGTGCCGGAGATGTCCAGCTGGCTGACCTCCTGGAAATACAGCAGCCCGGCCGACTGCGCGCGCAGCATGGCGGGATCGAGCACGCGGTGCAGGCCGATGAACGTGCCCAGCTCGCCGCGCTCCGGGAAGGTCGCGCCCGGACGCGTCATCACGATGATATGGCAGTGGTCGATCAGCTCATGCCAGCGATGCCAGCTGGTCAGGCCAAGGAACGCGTCCATGCCGGCCAGCAGGCACAGGTCCGCGCCCTTGATATCCGCGTGCATTGATACCAGCGTATCGAGGGTATAGGAGGGACCCTCCCGCCCGAGTTCACGCTCGTCGATCACGAAACCGGTATGACCGTCGATCGCCGCCCGCAGCATTGCCAGCCGCTGCTGTGGCGCAGCGACGGGCGGCGGCCGGTGCGGGGGCTCGCGGCAGGGAATCAGGCGGATTTCATCCAGGCCCAGCGCCTGCCTGACCTCCAGTGCCGGGCGCAGGTGACCGAAATGAACCGGGTCGAAGGTACCGCCGAGTATGCCGATCATGCAGTCAGTGAATACAGCAAACCGGCGTCATGCAGGATGCCGGAGCCGTGCCGTGCAGCGCCCCATGACGGGAAGCCATGCCTGTGTTGAGGGTGCGGCCCGCATGCATCAGGTCCTGATGTGACCGTCACCGATGACGATGTACTTCAGCGTGGTCAGTCCTTCCAGCCCGACCGGACCACGCGCGTGCAGCTTGTCGGTGCTGATGCCGATTTCCGCGCCGAGCCCGTATTCGAAACCGTCCGCGAAGCGGCTCGATGCATTAACCATGACCGAGCTCGAATCCACCTCGCGCAGGAAGCGTTGCGCGTGCACCAGTGACTCGGTGATGATCGCGTCGGTATGGCTGGAGCCGTGCGCGGCGATGTGCTCGATGGCCGCGTCGATATCGTCGACCACGCGGATCGCCAGTATCGGCGCGAGATATTCCTCGTCCCAGTCGGCTGCGCTGGCCGCGTTGATGTCCGGCAGCACGGCGCGGGTACGTTCGCAACCGCGCAGCTCGACGCCGGCCTGTGTAAAGCGTTCCGCCAGCGGCGGCAGCACGCGCGCCGCGATGTCCTGCGCCACCAGCAGGGTCTCCATGGTGTTGCAGGTGCCGTAACGCTGGGTCTTGGCGTTGTAGGCGACGCGGATCGCCTTGTCGAGGTCGGCGCTGTCGTCGATATAGGTGTGGCAGACGCCGTGCAGGTGCTTGATCACCGGCACCCGCGCCTCGGCGCTGATGCGCTCGATCAGCCCCTTGCCGCCGCGCGGCACGATCACGTCCACGTAGTCTTTCATGCGGATCAGTTCACCGACGGCGGCACGGTCGGTGGTCTCGACCACCTGCACCGCGTCGGCCGGCAGGCCGGCGGCGGCCAGCCCCGCGTGGATGCACTTCGAGATGGCCTGGTTGGAATGCAGGGCCTCGGAACCGCCGCGCAGGATGGCGGCGTTGCCGGACTTCAGGCACAGGCCGGCGGCGTCCGCCGTGACGTTCGGGCGCGATTCGTAGATGATGCCGATAACGCCGAGCGGCACGCGCATGCGCCCGACCTGTATGCCGGACGGTCGGAACTTCATGTCGCTGATGCTGCCAACCGGGTCCGGCAGCAGCGCGATCTCGCGCAGCCCTTCGGCCATCGCGGCGATCCGCCCGTCGTTCAGTTCCAGCCGGTCCAGCAGGGCAGCGTCCAGGCCGTGCTGGCGGCCGGCATCGATGTCCCTCGCATTCTCCACCTTCAGGGTGGACGCCGCGGCCTCGATGGCCCCGGCGATGGCGGTCAGCGCAGCGTCTTTCCGGCCGGTGTCGGCCCGGCTCATGGATCGCGCGGCCGCGCGCGCGCGCCGCCCGACCGTCTGCATGTATCCGGTTACGTCGAACTGCATGGATTCCGCCTTTGCACTCATTATGTTCAGCCAGCCTGCTCCGGTTGTCGCGGACCGGCCAGCGCCGGCTGGCCCGCCAGTTGCAATGTTAATTGTAACAGCTCATCCCAGGCGTTGCCCGTCGCCCGCCCCTTGCAGACGCGGTCTATGGCGGCGCATTGCCTGAGCAGCCGGGCGCAGCCGGCAGCCGTCAGGCGCTGCAGGGCCGCCCCGATCACGTCCTTGCGGTTGTTCCAGATACGGTAGCGCGCCAGAATGGCGGGAACGGCCTGGCCCTGCGAGCGCTCCACCGCCATGGCCGCGAGCTGGCGCAGTTCCCTGGCCAGCGCCCACAGCACCACCGGCGGCGCCACCCCCTCCGCCTGCAGGCCGCTCAGGATGCGCACGCTGCGCGCCGCCTTGCCCGCCAGCGCGGCATCCACCAGGGTGTACACATCGAAACGCGCATGATCGGCCACCAGGCTGGCGATGGCCCCGGCATCGACCGGACCGGCGCCCCGCAGCAGGTACAGCTTGTCGATCTCCTGCACACAGGCCAGCAGGTTGCCTTCCACCCGTTCCGCCAGCATCTGCACCGCCTCCGCGCTCGGCTGCAACCCGCGCTTGCGCATGCGCGCCTGCACCCAGCCGCTGAATTCCTGCTCGTTCAGCGGCCAGACGAAGACCGCCACGCCGGCCTGTTCCAGCGCCAGGGCCCATTTGCTCCTGCGCGCGGCAGGATCGAGCTTGCCGGCCGTGACCAGCAGCAGGGTGTCTTCCGGCAGTCTGGCGACGAAGTCGCGCAGCGACTTCGCGCCGGCCTCACCCGGCTTGCCGGTCGGGATGCGCAGGTCGATGATGCGGCGCTGGGCGAACAGCGACAGGTTGCCTGCCTCGGCCAGCAGGCTGTTCCAGTCGAAGCCGGCCTGCGCGCTGAGCACGTCGCGCTCGTCGTAACCCTGCGCGCGCGCCGCGGTGCGCACCGCATCGGCCGCCTCCAGCACGCGCAGGGGCTCGTCGCCGCTGATGAAATACACCGGTGCAAGATTTTTCTTCAGGTGCGTTTCGAGCTGTTCGGGTTTGAGCTGCATATCCGTGACAGGTTCAGGACTGCCCGTTCACCGCGATGTTATGCCAAGGCCGTCTTGTATGTATAGGCCGGGCGGGCACGCCGGCACCCGGAATGCCGCGCCACACTGCGCGGCCGGCAGCGCTGCCGCCGGCGGTTCAACACTGTGTGTCATCGTTCATCTGGCTGCGGCGGCAATGCGCAACATGGCGAGGTTGACGAGACTTTCCTGCAGCGTGGCGCGCACCACCGTTTCCTCGCGCTGCTTGCCGAGCACGTCGGTGCTGCTGAAGATGTAGTCACGGCTGAGCGTGATGGACTGTTCCTCGACCACCGGCAGGCCGTCGGCGTCCGCAACCGCGAAGCGCACGCTCTGCCGGATTTCGTATTCCAGCACGTTGCCGTTGGTGTCCACCGACAGTACCGCCTTCTTGGTGTCGTTTTGCGTGATATGCAGCACCGCCGTCGCCGCCTGTTCGACGTCGGTCACCGTGACGCCGCGCAGGCGCAGGGCCACGCTGAAATCATCGGCCAGTGTGCCGAACGGGCGGACCCCCTTGATAAAGGTCACCGACATGGCGGCCGGCAGGTCCGCACTGCCGCGCAGGTGGAAACCGCAGCCGGCCAGCAACACCGCCATCAGCAGCAGCGCCGGTTTCATACAACAGGAACGATAGCTCACAGAGTGATATCCGTTATTGATCAAGCCCTGAGATAACATTGGTGTTCTTCCGTGGATTCCGTGGCCATTCAAACAGCAAAATTTGCCACGCAAGCTCACGGAATAACACGGAAGAAAAACCCGCTATTAGCCATGGCCATACATGCTTCCCGGCGCCCTGTTAATATCCGGCGCCCATGCTGCAGCTTGCATGCCAATCAGCATTGAAACGCTATTACAATCAAAACATACCTGGCCACGAAATCGTCCGGAACAAACAGCAGCCGTGAGGTAACTTATGTTTCCGTGTGTTTCGGTGGCCATTAGTGTAGCAAGGCAAGCATAGTCAGACGACGATATTCACCAGTTTGCCCGGCACCACGATGATCTTCTTCACCGCCTGTCCGCCGATATGGCGCACGACGTTTTCCTCGGCCAGTGCCGTCTGCTCGATGGCCTGCCGGTCGGCATCCGCGGCCACCTCGATCGTGCCACGCAACTTGCCCTTGACCTGCACCGCCAGCGTGAGCGTGTCCTGGACCAGCGCCTGTGCGTCGACCTCCGGCCAGCGGCAGTCGACCACGGCCGCGGTGTGACCGAGCGCATGCCAGAGTGTGTGGGTGATATGCGGGACGATCGGCGCCAGCATCAGCACCACGCACTCCAGTGCCTCCTGCATGACCGCCCTGCCCTGCGTGCTGTCATCATCGAAACGCGCCAGTTCGTTCAACAGCTCCATGTTGGCGGCCACCGCGGTATTGAAGGTATAGCGCCGGCCGACGTCATCGCCGACCTTGGCCAGCGTGCCGTGCACGCGGTGGCGCAGCTGTTTCTGTACCGCGGTCAGATTGCCCGTGTCGAGCGGCACGGCAGCGCCGGCCTTCACGTGCTGGAATACCTGCTTCCACAGCCGCTTGAGAAAGCGCGATGCCCCCTCCACGCCGGTGTCCGACCATTCCAGCGACTGGTCGGGCGGTGCGGCGAACATGGTGAACAGGCGCACGGTATCGGCGCCGTAGCGATCGATCAGTCCCTGCGGATCGACGGTGTTGCCCTTCGACTTGGACATCTTGGAGCCGTCCTTCAGCACCATGCCCTGGGTCAGCAGGCAGGTGAACGGC
>Ga0210112_1000189_pt1 | contig 17304 bp, 9 predicted proteins | sample Joice_ThreeSqC_D_FD_184875 | JGI IMG/M metagenome (GOLD analysis project Ga0210112, IMG submission 184875) | Wetland microbial communities from San Francisco Bay, California, USA, that impact long-term carbon sequestration - Joice_ThreeSqC_D2... | ecosystem: Environmental > Aquatic > Marine >... | reverse complement strand
TACGGGCCACACCGACAGCAGCGGTGTGTATGTGGTGGCGTACCTCCTGGCGGGCGGATACATCGTGCTGGCCGAGGCGCCGGCGGCGGCGCTGCTGGGCTCGCTCACCGTCAGCCACGTGAGCGTGGCCCCCGGCCAGGACGTCACCCTGCCGCTCGTGCTGCCGGCCCTCGGCGGCGCGAGCCCCATGCCGGACCGCACGGTCCGGCGGGTCACCCCTCGATCAGTCGAGCAGTCAAGGAGCGCACGATGACGCGAATCTCGTACGTGACAGCCGCCGCATGCCTCGCCATCCTCGCCATCTTCGGCAAGCCCGGGACGGCCGGAGCGCAGCTGATCGAGCTGAAGACGGTCCCCGTCGCGGCGGGCGACCAGTTCCTGCTGCTCCCGTCCGAGAAGCTCGGAATGGGCGGCGTCCGGATGGCGATCCGGGACACGCTGCTCGACCCGTTCGTCAATCCGGCCGCAGGCGTGCGGCTCGCCGGATCGCAGGTGTTCGCGGCGCCCACGTTCTACGGCATCTCCGAGAACGCCGGGAACGCGCGCACGCTGCCCGTGGGCGCGTTGTTCGGGTCCCGCCGCTGGTTCGGCGGGGTGAGCGCCGCGCTGCAGCAGCTCCAGAACGGCGAGCCGTTCTTCGCCACGCCGGTCTTCCGGGACGCGGCAGTCGCCATCCTGCCGCCGGACGCGCTGTCGCGGCGCTCGGCCACCAACATGTACGTGGCGCTGACCGGCGGGGGCGTGCTGCCGGGCGACGTGGCGATCGGGGCGAGCGTCTCGCTGGCCGATCTCAACGCGGTGGACGGCGTCGAGCACCTGTATGCGATGAGCGCCGATATCCAGCAGTCGGGACACAGCGAGGATTACCGGATCGGTCTCGCCAAGACCTTCGGCGGCGACCGCACGCTCGAGGTCGTGGCGCTACACAACCGGTTCGACATGACACACGACGTGAGTTACATCGACTGGGTGCTGGCCGACTCGACGAACTGGATCTGGCAGCAGGTCACCCGGACCGAGACCAACGTCGACCAGACCCGCACGTGGGGCCTGCACCTGGGATATCAGCAGCCGATCGGGACGAACGGGTGGCGCGTCGGGGGGATCCTCACCGGCAATCGGAAAAACCACCCCAAGATCCCGAACTACGAGCTGGTCAACATCCCGCGCGATCCGGGACACAGCAACGCGTTCGACATCGGCGTGGGGATGGCGAAACTGAGCGGGCGGACAAGCTTTGCCTTCGACGTGATCTACGAGCCGGCGAGCAGCGAGACCTGGGCCGAAGCGGCTGCCGACACCGTCTCCGCGGGCGGCGACGTGATCCTGGCCGGGGAGAAGACCGTCGAGAATTCCTTCTCGTTCTCCAACGCGCTGGCGAGCGTTGGCGTGGCGCAGGGTATCGGTCCGGTGGAACTGCAGCTCGGGGTGCAGGTGCGCGCGTACAACTACCACCTCGATCAGTGGGACAACATCCAGGAGACCTCGCGGCGGCAGGACGAGGACTGGATGGAGTGGACGCCGACCTGGGGGATCCGGCTGCGCCTCGCGAGCATCGAAGTGCGGTACATGGGGCGGGCGACCACCGGGACGGGCCGGCCTGGTGTCGCGTGGACGCCGGCCGTGGCGGGGCGGATGGCCGATGCCGCGATGGCGAACGACATCGTGGTCGCTCCCAGCGGACCGCTCACGCTGCAGGACGCGACCGTGCTGACCCACCAGATCTCGGTGTCGCTGCCGATCCGGTAGCAGGCGGCGTCGTGATGCGGGAGCGGATCCGGTCGCGTCCGCTCCCGTTCACTGCCGGTCGCTAGCGCAGGGCGACGTGTCGCCGCGCGAGGGCGACGGCATCCTCGAGCGATGCCGCCCACGTGAGGTGCGTGCCGTCCGGTTCCACGCCGGCCCGCTCGAGCAGCCCGGCCGGCTGGAGTCGCACATCGGAGAGGATGACCAGCACGCCCGAACCACGCAGGCGCCGCAGCGTCGATTCCAGGTTGACCAGGCCGGTCGCGTCCATTGCCGGAACATTCGAGAGGTCGAGGATCACCACGCGGGTCTTGGACGCGATCTCGTTGAGCGCCGCCATCGCCTTCTCGGCGGCTCCGAAAAAGAGCGGCCCCCCGACCTCGTACAGCACGACCCCTTCTGGAAGGGGCTCGGTGAGTCGCGGATGCGATCCCTCCACGAGCGTCGTGCCCGAAAGCTCCGCCATCCGGCGCATGAAGAGCAGCGCAGCCAGCATGATGCCAGCTACCACCGCCACCACCATGTCGAATGCCACGGTCAACGTCAGGCAGGTCAGCAGGACGAGCGTATCGCTGCGCGGGGCCACCCGAACGACGTACCGCACGTGCCGCACCTCGCTCATGTTCCACGCCACCACGAGGAGCAGCGCGGCGAGGGCTGCCATCGGTAGGTACGCGAGAAGCGGTGCGATAGCCAGCACCGCCACGAGCAGAAAGGCGGAGTGCGTGAGCGCCGCAAGGGGCGAGCGGGCGCCGGCCCGGACGTTCGTCGCCGTGCGGGCGATAGCGCCCGTCGCCGCGATGCCCCCGAAGAAGGGTGCGAGGAGGTTGCCCGTGCCCTGGGCGATGAGCTCCGCATCGGGGTCGTGCTTGGTGCCGGTCATCCCGTCGGCGACCACGGCGGACAGGAGGGACTCGATCGCCCCGAGCATCGCGATCGCGAATGCCGACGGCAGCAGCGCGCGCAGCAGGTCGAGTGACAACCCGAGCGGTTGGCCGCCCGGACCCGGGAACTGCCATGGCAGCACCAGCCGCGGCGGCACGGCCGGGATGCCCGGCCGGGGTGCACCGTCCACCATGTAGGAGAACCGGCTGCCGATCGTCTCCACGCTGAAGCCGTGGACGACGCGGGTCAGCAGGAACGCGAGGACGGCCGCCGCCGTGAGCGCGACGAGCGGTGCGGGGACGCGGGCCGTGATCCGGGGCCAGAGCACCAGCAGCGCCAGCGTCACGAGGCCGATCGCCAGATCGGACGGGTGGGCCGAGGGAAGCGCTCGCGCGATCGCCAGCGCGCGCTCCACGAACTGCTCGGGAGGGTGGGGCAGCTCGAGACCGAGGAGGTCCTTCAGCTGTGCTACGGCGATCACCACCGCGATGCCGGCCGTGAACCCCGTCGTGACCGGGAATGGCACGTACTGGATGAGTCGTCCCAGACGGGCGAATCCCAGGCCTATCAGGATCACGCCGGCCATGACGGTTGCCAGGAGGAGCCCGCCGATGCCGAACCGCGCGGAGATCGGGAGCAGCACCACGACGAAGGCGGCGGTCGGTCCCGACACCTGCACCCGCGAGCCTCCGAGCAGCGCGATCGCTGCACCCGCGACGATGGCGGTGTAGAGGCCGTGCTGTGGCGGGACTCCACTGGCGATCGCCAGCGCCATCGAGAGTGGGAGCGCCACGATGCCGACGGTCAGGCCCGCCAGGACATCTCGGCGCAAGTCGCGAAGGCGGTAACCTTCCCGAAGGGTCTCGCGCAGGGCGGAGGCGGGACGCAGAGTAAGTTTGGGGAGCGCGGTGTCGAGCAGGCGCTCCAGACGTGCATGCATGGACGGTGGTATCCGGTCAGCCGTCGAGATCGTTTCCTGGGGGCGGCGGATACTAACGGGGTCCTGCCGGCGCACCAAGCCGCCGGCTCCGGGAGCGACGGTGACCGAATCCGTCTCCCGCCCGTCCCACCTGAAGGACACTACCGATGCCCTCCCTGTGCGGATCACCACAGTAACGCTATATTCGACAACGGTTTGGCGTTCCGCGCTATCAGGGTATCGCTCTTGCTTTCCCGTTGGACGTGTCGGGCGGCACACTTGACCGCTTTCTCGCAGGCGGAGATCGACCATGGCCGAGCCGAACTACAAGCTGAGACCGACGGTGCACGTCGATGACATCCCGGCGCTGCGGCACACCTCAGTGCGCCCAGGCAACCGCGTGCCCGCACGACCGATCCCGCACCCCGTGGCGCAAGGGCGTCGGCGCCGGGTGCGCTGGGCCGTGGCGTGGGAGCACCTCGTTCGCGGACCCAGGCACGCCGCGCGGTTGGCGATGATCCTTGTCCTGCCCCTCGTCCTGGACGGATGCGCCTCGAAGCGGGTGCTCGTTGGCCCTCGGCTCGATCTGACCGAGTACGGGCGCGTGGGCCTCGTCGGCTTCACGATCGAGAACGCCAAGGGCGATCTCAACGGGTTCGCCACCGAGCGGTTCATGGCGGACGTCTTCGCGGGCCAGCAGGGGATCGAGATCCTCGAGCTGGGGCAGGCGGAATCGCTCCTGGTCGAGGTCGGTGAGTCGCAGCTGGGCCCGCGGGCGATCCAGCGGATCGGTGATGCCTACCGGGTTCCCGCGGTCTTCGTGGGGCACCTCAAGGTGTCGGATGTGAAGCCGCGGGGGTCGTTGAGCGGGCTCTCTCTGCCGCGCGTGGAGGCGACGGTGACCGTCGAGCTGACGGTGCGGCTGTACTCCGCGGAGTCCGGCGGCACGCTGTGGAGCAACCGCGCCAAGGCGACGGACGTCGTGGGGCAGGTGGGGCTGGCCGGTGGGGACATCTACTTCTCGGCCGAGGACCCCGGCGAGGCGTACGGCCGGTTGGTGGACGGCCTGATCTATACGGTCACCGACGACCTGCGGCCGCACTGGGTCAAGCAGTAGGGAGCATCCTTCGACGCGTGTGGGAACGCCCCGCCGGCGCGATGCCGGTGGGGCGTTCCTGCATGCGCTGGTTCAGGGCGTGCGGACCGGACGCAGGTCGAGATCCTGGAAGTCGAAGCTGAAGTCGGTCGCGGGCGAGACCGCGCGCATCGCGGCCCGCGCGATCACTCCGCTGGGATCGAGCGAGAACGTGACGAACGCGTCCGCGCGCAACTCTCGGTCGTACCACCGGGCGACGAAGGTGTCGTACTGCCAGTGCACCAGCTCGCCGGCGAGCGACGGGGTGTGGCCGAACCGGATGACGAGCTTTCCGTCCTCCAGCGCCACCGTCACATCACCGTACCACGCGTCCCGGTAGATACCTGCGTACCGCTCGAGCGGGAGCGAGGGACGCGAGGTCGAGTCCCGCTCGGCGGCGGTGCCGCGCTCCGCCTGGGCGATGGCAGCGGCGGACTGCTCCATCAGGGCCCGGTACGCGCCCAGCCAGTCGTGCGAGGCGCCGAGGTAGTGGTCGAGCACGCGATAGCTGATCGCCGAGAACGCCGCCCCCGACTCCTGGTTCGTCAGCACGGCCACGCCGAGCCTGAGGTCCGGGATCATCGCCACCTTGGAGACGAATCCCGGCAGGCCGCCGGTGTGCGACACGAGCTTGCGGCCGCGGTAGTCGTTCACCTGGAACCCGAGCGCGTACGCGAGGAAGTTGGCCTGCAGCGGCGCAAGCGACGGCGGGACGCGCCCGATCGGCATCGGCGTCACCATGCCCCACAGCGCGCGGGTCGTGCGCGGCGTGAAGAGCCGCTCCCCGCCTGCCAGGCGGCCGGAGTCGAGCTGCACGATCATCCAGCGGGCCATGTCCTCGGCGTTGGCGTTGATCCCGCCCGCGGGGTTGGTGTTGTCGCTCAGGAACGGCGCGATCGGCCGCACGACCCCATCCACCCGGGCGTGGGTCGTCGCCACGTTGCCTTCGACGCCTGCGGCCGAGTGCAAGACGTTGCTGCCCGTCATCCCGACGGGACGCAGGATTCGCTGGGTGACGAAGTCTTCCCAGCGTTGGCCGCTCACCGCCTCGATCACTTCGCCGGCGATCAGGTACAGCACGTTGTCGTAGGCGTAGGCGCTGCGGAAGCTCGTGGCGAGGGGGAGGTACCGTAGGCGGCGGGCGATCTCCTTCCGGTCGTAGGAGGACGTCGGCCACCAGAGGAGGTCCCCGGCACCGAGCCCGAGTCCGCTCCGGTGCACGAGGAGATCGCGGATCGTCATCTGCGACGTGACGTAGGGGTCCGACAGCCGGAACCACGGCAGATAGTCGATGACCGGCGCGTCCCACGCGAGCTTGCCGTCCTCGACCAGGATTCCCAGCGCGGTCGCCGTAAAGGCCTTCGTATTGGAGGCGATCCCGAAGAGCGTCCGCGCATCGACCGGGGCGGGCTCGCCGAGCGTGCGCACGCCGTAGCCCTTGGCCAGGACGACCTGGCCGTCCTTCACGATCGCTACCGCGACGCCCGGCACCTCGAAGGCTCGCATGACGCTGTCGACGTAGGCGTCGAACGCGGGTGGGGGAGCCGCAGTCTGGCCGCGCGCCGGTGTGGCGGCTGTGGCGGTGAGGAGCATGAGACCGGTGAACGTCGAGCGCATGGAACGTTTCATGGTGACTCCAGCGATGGATCCCGGAGGTGGCAGTACGAGATGGGCCGGATCGACCCAATATACGTGGGGGCCGACGTGACGCAGGGCCGCCGGAAGGGCGGCCCCGCGGAGGGGACGAGCGTGTGCTGGCAGGGCGCCGTTCCGACAGGTCGACGCTGGTTCTCGCGGAGCGGCGGTGGGGCGCTGCGGCGTGCCAACCGAGTCGGGGTTCGCACTCGCTCACCCGTCCGGGCTCTCTCTCCAGGACCCGAACGGTCGAGGCCCGGTGCGGGCGCACCGGTGCCGGCACACCGCAGTTCCTCACTTCCGTTGGACAGGCCGCGGGCCGGGATACGCCGCTGGTTGATTCCGCGCTGCCCTGTGCCATCGGTGATGGATATCGCGCGGCATCAGAATAGGCGGCGCCTCTCGACCCGGAATCGTCTGGGTCTCGTTTGCCCGGTGACCCGAAGTGCCACACGAAATCCCAACGCAAGAAGTCGGGAAACGACGATCCGTCCCGCGGATCGACGGATCGTCGACGCGGTCGAGGGGAGGATTGACCCACCGCTGACGGATGGTCGTTCGAGGCCGACTAGACTGGCTCGCGACGGTCGGGGCGCGAGGGGCTCATCGAGGCGCCCGAACCTAATTCCCAGTGCGAACCACACCAGCCGAAGGAGCGAGCCATGCAACGACCCAACCCATTCCTCGCGGGCGCCATCGTCCTGGCGCTGCTCGCGGTCCAGTCGACGGGGAGCTGGGCGCAGGCGCCGCGCCACCAGACCATGGAGTTCGGTGGCGGCACCAGCTTCGACTTCCTTATTCCGGTGCAGGCGACCGGAGCGATCTGGATCGAGGCGTCGATCGATCCGAGCGTCCTGATGGACGCGTACCTGTTCTCGCCGCGTTCCGATCACCCGGTGGCGATGGCACACGGGCCGGGCGGCATCTCGGTCACCCATCAGGTGACGTCGTGGAAGGCCGGCGATCAGTGGATGGTGCGCCTCACCATCGGGGATGCGGCGCCCAACGTCCGCGGCTCCCTGCGCGTCACGTGGCCGTCGGGGAACCGGCCCGGTGTCGTGGTAGCCTGGCACAATGCCGGACCGACGGACCCTGTTCTCCTCGCGCAGATGCGGGACCGTCTCGGCGACCTGCGGTCGCAGCTGGCGAGCGGGGAGCGGCTCGTCGGCGAGACGGAACGGCGGCTCGACGTGGACGAGATGGCAAGCACCCTCGAGGCTCGTCTCGATGTCCTGGCCGTGACGCCCGCAAAGTACATCCGCAACGACGTGGATCGCAGCATGCGGTCGACGGCACCCCGAAGCGCGCCGGAACGGCTTCCCACCTGGCGCGATGCGGTATCCGTGAGCTTCGTCGAGCTCGAGTGCCTCCAGCACAACGGGTGGCACGTCGACCACGCCGGTGATCAGCCGTATGTCGTCGCGGCCATCGTCCCCGGTGACGACGGCGAGGTGACCGCCGGCCGCACGCCGGTGTTCCGCTTCGTTCGCGGCGGCGACGAGCCCAGCACGATGCCGGGCAACGGCGAGCTGGTGCGCGCGCCCGCCAACGGCAAGGCGCAGGTCCTGCTGGCCGTTCTCGAGCGTGAGAATGGCGACGTGGACCGATCGATGGCTCGGTTCGGGCGGGCCGTGGATCTCTTTTCGATGTACTCCACGGTGGACGGAGCATCCGCGTCGGACGAGGAGCTGGGATGGCTGCTGGCGCTGACGGCGGCGGGGAGTGACGAGATCATCGGGACCCCGCATCTGCTCACCGTGACCCCGGCCGGCGTGTACAACGGCTCCGGCGCGCTGGTGGCGTGGGCGCTTGACGACCCGGTCGGGCGCGGCGCGTTCCAGCGCCTCCTGTTCGACGGGCTCGGTTCCCAGTATGCGGTGGCGGTGAAGGTGCAGACCGAGCGCGTGGGACGGTGACGGCGGCGAGCGGCCCGGGGTCGGCGGCAGCGCTCCCGGGCACGTGAGTCGAACGGGCGCGGCGGATCCGCCGCGCCCGTTTCGTTTCCCCGACCGGTGCTGGTGTGCGAGTGATCTCGTTACGAGAGCGGCGGGCGCTTGCCGGCGGAGAGTCGCAACAGACCGTCCCGGGCTCCCTCGACGAAGCGCCCAAGCAGCGGGTCCGCATCATGCCAGGCTTCAACCACATAGCGATACGAACGCGCGGCCTCGGCCCGCTGCTCCAGCCGCTCCTCCACCTGCCCGCGTTCGTACGCGACGAGCACGACTTCCGGACTCGGCTGCAGGTGCATCGGGGTCGGCATGCGCACGAACGCCGCGAGCGCCTCACGGTCCCGTCCGAGCCGCACGAGAACCCGAGCGAGGGTCAGCACTTCATGGTAGCACTCGGGGGCCCAGCACCAGGGAGCGAGGCCGGAGAGGTGCGTCAGGACGGCCGCGGTATCGGCCTGCGCCAGCGCCACGTAGGCGCGCGCGGCCGCGATGCCGTAGCGACCGAGCGACGCGCGCGATTCGAGGGAGTCGCGCGCGAGGGAGTCGAAGAACACCACGGCCCGCCACAGGGAGACCGTGTCCCGGGCGTCCGACCACGAAGGCAGCGCGTTGTACACCCCCCAGCCGTACCGGGCATCCAGCCAGCGTGCGAACACGTGAGCCGCGGTGTCGCGGGGTGTGGCTCCGAGTCTGGCCAGCGCCGCGAAGAACGCGTCCCGTGACGACCCGGGGATCAGCCACGGGTCCTCGTCACCCGTGAAGGCCGCGTACGCCTCGGCAAGGTGTCCACGGTACGCGGTGGCGAGCGCCACGGCGTTCGGGTACCGCCACGCCCGCGCCACGCGCACGCCCGGCGCGCCCGGCGCGACCGCCCACATTACCAGGCGGTTGGCGAGGAGCAGGGACAAGGTGGCGGGATCCCGTGGCAGATACCGCGGGTGCGCCTCGGCGGCGAGGGCATCGATCACCCGTGCGACTTCTGGAGACGATGCGCGGTTGGGGTCGAGGAGATCGGCCACGATCCGCAGTGCCTTCGCCCACGGCTCGTCGGGTCCCAGGGCGAGATACGCGTGCACGGTTTCCAGGGCGGACTCCGGTCCGTCGAGTGCGAGGTCCAACTCGATCTTGTGCACGTAGGGCGGCGCGTATCCGGAATCGATCTCGACGGCGCGCGTGAAGGCGTCCTGAGCCTCGCGATAGGTCATGCCCGCGAGCATCTCGAGGTGATATGCAGCGTCGCCGAGTCGATACCACGCCTCGGGATCCCTCGGGTATGCCTCGGTCCAGTCACCGAGGGTCAGCAACAGGCGCTGCACGAGTGCGGGCGGTGGTGACCGCAGACCATAGGTCGCGACGGCGCCGAACAGCGAGTCCGCCGTCAACAGCAGGCTTTCCCGCAGGGCCAGGCCGTGGTTCAGCTCGCCTGCCCGCAGCGCAAGCTCGGGATAGTCCCCCGCGATCTGACTCTGCAACGATTCCGCTTCGTTCAGCCCGCAATACGCCAGCGCGAATCCGCTGTCCGCGGCGATCGCCCGCGCGTAGTACTGCGTGGCGGAATCGAGCTGGAAGTGCCGCATGTGCCACTCCGCCCGCAGGAATTCGCGCACGGCGGCCGGCGACGTCGAGCCGACGGAGCTGAGATGCCACGCGCCGAACTTCCGGCGTCTCGCAAGCTCCTCCATGACGAGGACGGCGAGGCGGTCGGCGAGCGGTCGCGGATCGCGGTACTCCCCCAGCACCTCGAACGTCGCGAGCCGCTGGCCGGCGGTGGCGTCGTACAGGACCGCGTTCGCGCTCAGCGAGTCGCGTCCGACGGGGGAGAGGTTGGCGAACAGCACCAGTCCGGCGCCGCTGGCCCGTGCGATCCGCTGTGCCGAGCCGTGGTCGCCCCACGCCCGATTACCGCTCCGTGAGCGAGGGGGCGGCACGCTGCGCAGCGGGCCGGCACCGTCCAGGCTCAGCGACACGAGCCGAGCAAGACCTGACGCGACCACCGTGTCCACCGCTTCGCTGACGCGATCGAACGCGGGGACCACGATAAGGTCCGGATCCAGGCTCCCCCGCCTTGGCGCGTGGATTGTGACGGCAATCGCCCAGCCGACGGCGGCGATTCCCAGCACTGCAGCGAAGAACCGCCCGCGGCCGTGCAGCGCAGGCGCCGGGTCAGCCACGGTCGGCGGCGTGCTCGCCGCCGTCTCATTCGTGATCGGTGCCGGCGCGGTGCGTGGCGGCCGCGCCAGCCGGTTCGCCGTGTGGTCGGTGCCGTTCTGGGACGAGAGCACGCTCTCCTTCACCGCGAGCACCGCGCCGTCCGGCTCGATGCCGAGGTCGCGCTGCAGTCGGTGCTCGTAGTCGAGCAACGTTCTGAACGCCTCGGCGCGGTCGCCGATGGCGGCGAAGGCCTCGCACAGGCGCAGCGCGGCCTGCGCGTCGTAGGGAGAGTGGGCGACCGCCCGCCGCCACCACCCGATCGCCCGATCGTAGTCGCCGTGCGACTCGGCATGCTCGGCGAGTGCCAGCAGCGCCTCCCCGCCCATGCGCTCGAAGTACTGTCGCTTCGAGTCGAGCCACTGCTCGAAGTCGGGTGCGCCCTGCAGGTGGAACCCGTCGAGGAAGGTGCCGCGATATAGCTCGACCGCCCCCTCGAGATCGCCGTGTTCGATCGCGGCGCCGAAGGCGCCGACATCGGTCCAGATGACGCCGGTGTCGAGCTGCAGTGACGATCCGATCGAGCGTACCACGCCGCTGCCCAGGGTCCGCCGCAGGATGTACAGCGTGTCGGCCAGCGCGTGGCGGGCGCGCTGCTCGTCACACTCGCCCCACAGGTACCCGATGACCTTGTCCCGCGTGCACCTCCCGTCGCACCCGGCGGCCAGCAGGGCCAGGAGTGCCAGCGGGTGACGGTGCGCGATCCGCCCGGCCAGCAGTCCGTCCGGACCCTCGACGGCCAGACCGCCGAACGCCCGCAACCGAAGACCGACCGTCGAGCGCGCCCCGCTCTCGGTCTTCGGCTCGCGGGTTGGCGAGGACTCGTGCACCGTCGACCTGTCGATCACCAGGCCTCCATCGATCGCACGCCCGTAGCGCCTGCGCCGCCACCGCGCGTCCGGGTGCGTTCGGTGCCGCGTGTGGTGTGCCCGCAGCCACCGCGAGCGTGCGTCAGGGCGAGGATGCCTGGGGTGGGGGAGTGGGAGTCCCAGGTTCCGGACGCTGCGGTCGAGCGAATCCCTCCGCATTCACTCGAGCGTTTCGGCGACGCCGAGCACGCGCCGCGGCCATCAGCGCGGCGCGCGACACCTTCGATGGCACGGAGGATAGCGCTCCAGGATCTCCGGAATCTCGCTCGCCTCTCGTCGTCCTCTCGCCTCGATCCGGCCCCAACGGGGCGAAGTCCCGTAATGCCGCCGCCCACTTGCGCTTGACGGTCGGTGCGATCGTTCCAGTGCGAAGTACTTCCGGCGCGCCGAACACCGCACGCGCGCATACGGCTCCATTCCCGATGGTGGGTTCCGCGGACTGCCTGCGTCGGGGCATTGCCGCGCAACAAACCCAAGGGATGTCCGGGGAATCCCCGACAACGGTTCTCGGCCATGGTATTGCCCCTCTGAGCGATGGGTCGCAGATTCGCCCCGTGGGCGACCTGGTGTCTCCATCCTAGGCACGCTGCGTGAGAGGCCGGTGAGATGCGCGTGAGATGCCGGGGGAGCGACGGATGATGGGCGAGATCACCACGTTCGTGACCCTGGGCGGCCTCGACGTGCGGGGCACCGGAGGTAACGCTCTTGCCCTCGCGCCGAAACGCGTCGCCCTGCTCGCGTATCTCGCCGTGGCTCGGCCACACGGGCCTCAGCAGCGTGACACGCTCCTCGCGCTCCTCTATCCCGAGACCGACACCGCCCACGCCCGGATGGCGTTGCGCCAGCTGCTGCGCGAAGTCCGGCTCGCTCTCGGCAACGAGGCAGTCGAGAGCCCTCAGCGGGAGGCGGTGTCGCTGAACCGCCGGGCGGTGCACTGCGACGTCTGGGATTTCGAGGAGGACATCACCGCCGGCAGGTTCGAGCGCGCCGTCGAGCGATACGCGGGCGAGTTCCTGGCCGGCTTTCATCTCGGTGGGTGCCCCGATTTCGAGGAGTGGATGGACGCGGAGCGCGCCCGGATGCACCGCGCCTACGCCGGCTCGCTCGAGCAGCTGGCCCTGTCGTCGATGCAGGGCGGCGACGCCGGAGGGGCGGCGACGTGGTGGCGGCAGCTGCTGGTGCACGAGCCGTACGCGAGCCGGGTAACGCTGGGTCTGATGGAAGCGCTGGCGGAGACCGGCGACCGGGCGGCGGCACTGCAGGCGGCGCAGGAGCATGCGGCGAGACTGCACGGCGATTTCGGAGCCGCGCCGTCACGGGAGGTCGAGGCGTTCGCGGGCCAGTTGCGGGAAGCACCGAACCGGCGCGAGCGCCGGACGCGGGCAGTGGCGGAGCGCCTCGGGGTGGGGCTTGCGGGGCGCTACCGGATCGAGGAGCTGCTGGGTGTCGGCGAGATGGCGCTGGTGTTTCGGGCGCGGGATCTCAGGCACGAGCGCGCGGTCGCGCTCAAGGTGCTTCGCCCCGAGCTGGCCGCGGCGGTGGGGCCCGATCGGTTCCTCCGGGAGATCGCGATCGCCGCCAGGCTCAACCACCCCAACATCCTCGCCCTCCACGATTCGGGCGAAGCGGACGGTCTGCTGTATTACGTGATGCCGTTCGTCGACGGGGAGTCGCTGCGGGATCTGGTCGCACGCGAGGGTGCGCTGCTGGTGGCCGACGCGGTCGCGATCGCGCGACAGGTGGCCGACGCGCTGAGCTACGCGCATGAGCAGGGGGTGGTGCACCGCGACATCAAGCCGGAGAACATCCTGATCAGCCGAGGGCATGTCGTCGTGGCGGACTTCGGGGTGGCGCGGGCGGTGCACGTGGCGGATGACGGGGTGTCGACGAGTCACGGGGTGGTGGTCGGCACGCCGGAGTACATGAGTCCCGAGCAGGCGAGCGGACGGGAGGCGATCGACGGGCGGAGCGACGTGTACGCGCTGGGGTGCGTGCTGTACGAGATGCTCGGCGGCAAGCCGCCCTACACGGGGACGACACCGCAGACCATCATGGCCGGGCATCTTCAGCGCGCCGTGCCGCGGGTGCGCAAGCTCAACCGCGCGGTCCCGCCGGCGCTGGACGCCGTGGTCGCTCGCGCGATCGCGAAGCGTCCGGAGGATCGGCACGCATCCGCCTCCGTGTTTGCGGAGGCCGTCGTTGCGGCCGCGGGCGAAGCCGAACCGGACGCGCCGACCCGCGGCGGGGCGTGGCGGCGCTGGTTCCGCCGCGCGTGAGCGGGGTGGCCACAGTCCGGCGAGCGGGGCCATCGAATCAGTGCCGAACGGATTCCCCCTTTGATGTGAGGAGCGTGCCGTGCAAAGACGGCTGACGACGGTCCTGCTGCTGGGAACGGTCCTCATCCCCACGCTCGTCCTGGCGCAGCGCGCACCGGTCACCGCGCACGAGGACTCCGTCCTCACGGCCCAGCTCCGGCCGCTCGCCGAGGCATTCCACGGCAGAGTGGGCATCTACGTACGCCACCTCGGCTCCGGCGCCACCGTGACGATCGACGCCGACTCGCTGTTCCCCACCGCCAGCATGATCAAGGTCCCGATCCTGATCGGCGTGTTCGACCGGCTCGAGCGAGGGGAGCTAGGCTTCCTCGACACGCGGGTCTACACCGACTCGCTGCTCTATCCGGGGGAGGACATCCTCGGTTCGTTCCGCGACAGCGCCACGATACCGCTCGCGCAGGTACTGATGCTGATGATCACCACCAGCGACAACACGGCCGCGCTCTGGTCGCAGCACCTGGCCGGGACGGGCACGCGCATCAACGCCTGGCTCGCCGCGCACGGCTTCGAGCGCACGCGCGTGAACTCGCGCACGCCGGGGCGGGAAGCGGACCGCGAGGCGTACGGGTGGGGGCAGACCACGCCGCGGGAAATGGCGGAGCTGCTCGTGACGATCCGGGCGAGGCGCGCCGTGAGCCCCGCGGCGAGCGAGGCGATGTACCGGTTCCTCACGCGGATCTACTGGAACGGCGAGGCGCTCTCCCAGATCCCGCCGTGGGTGCAGGCGGCATCGAAACAGGGGGCGGTCGATCGCTCGCGCTCGGAAGCCGTGCTCGTGAACGCGCCGTCCGGCGACTACGTCTTCTGCGTGATCACCAAGGACCAGCAGGACGAGAGCTGGGAGCACGACAACGAGGGATACGTGCTGCTGCGCAGGGTCTCCGCGACGCTGTGGCACTACTTCGAGCCCGGCTCGACGTGGAGCCCACCGGAGGGTGCCAAGCGCTTCGTGCCGTGAATCCCGTTCCGCCGTACTGTGATGCCGCCTTACCGTCCTCCGCTCCCGTGGCCATCTTTAGGGCCGGCAAGTCCATGGCCCGCCGCGGCTCGCGCACCAATGCGCCGCCGCGCCGTACGAGGCCTGAGCATATCTCCCAAGAGGGTACCATGAAGCGATCCTTCGTTGCCGCTGCACTCGCGTTGCTGCTCCTCTCGCCGGCCTCGGCCCGCGCCCAGGCGGGCACGGTCGATCTCGATACGGTCAGGGCGGGGAAGTTCGATTACGGGAAGATGTGGACCTTCGAGTACGCGCCGAAGGACTATTTCACCGAGACCTACGGCTTCCAGGCCGACGACGCCTGGTTCGAGCAGGCCCGCCTGTCGGCCCTGCGGATCCCCGGCTGTTCCTCGTCGTTCGTGTCGCCCAACGGGCTGATGGTCACCAACCACCACTGCGTGCGCGGCACCGAGAGCCGCGTCCAGCGGCCGGGCGAGACCCTGCTCGACAGCGGGTTCATCGCGCTGTCACTCGACCAGGAGCGCCAGATCCCCGGGTACTACGCCGATCAGCTCATCGCCGCGCTCGACGTGAGCGACGAGGTGCTCGCCGCCATCGACCGGGCCACCGACGACAGCAGCCGCGCTCAGGCGCGTGAGTCGGCCTACGCCGCCATCGAGGCGCGGCTCAAGCAGGAGCACGCCGATCTTGGCGACCAGCTCCGGGTGCAGATCGTGCCCCTCTACAACGGCGGGCGCTACTCGGCCTACGTGTTCCGGCGCTTCACCGACGTCCGGCTCGTGGCGGCGGTGGAGCTGCAGATGGGGTTCTTCGGCGGCGATCCCGACAACTTCACCTATCCCAGGCACGCGCTCGACTTCGCCTTCCTGCGCGTGTACGTGGACGGCCAGCCGTACAAGACCGATCACTACTTCACGTGGGGGAGCGGAGGAGTGGAGGAGGGCGACGTCATCTTCCTGATCGGGAACCCCGGACCCACCAACCGCCTCGCGACCATCGCGCAACTGGAATTCCAGCGCGACGACTTCCTGCCGCCGATCGTGGCGTTCCTGCGCAGCCGGCTCGAGGCCCTGCACGCGTTCACGGCGGAGTTCCCGAGGGTCGCGGACTCCCTCGACCTGCGCAATCGTGCCTTCGGCATCTCCAACTCGCTCAAGGCGTCCGACGGCCGGCTCGCCGCGCTGAGGGATCCGGCGATCATGGCGCGCAAGGCCGACGCGGAGCGCCAGCTCGCCGGGGCGATCGCCGAGGACCCCGCGCTCAGGAGCCGCTACGGCGACCTGTTCGACCGCATCGCGTCCCTGCAGGCCGAGAAGGCGCCGTTCACCAACGAGTACGCGGCGTTCTACGGACTCGGCCGCGGGTCATCGACGTCGGCGTTGCTGCGCCGGGCGCTCGCGGCGTACCGCTGGCTGCAGGGCATGGCGGACAGCCTGCCGCCCGACCAGATCGCCCGCCTCCGGCGGGAGCTGGAACTGATCACGGACCTGCCGCGCGAGCTGGAGCAGAGCCTGCTGTCGCTGCGCATCCAGGATTTCCAGCGGTACCTGAGCCCGAACGATCCGATCCTGCAGGCGCTGGCGCGCGGGGGCAGCCCGGAGCAAGCCGCACTGCAGATCCTGGATCGTTCCGACCTGCGCACGCAAGGGAGCGTGCACAACGCCGTGGCGGAGGGCCGGCTGACGATGGAGCATCCGGCCGTCCAGTTCGGGAAGCTCCTCGCCGAGCGGAGTGCGGTGCTCAACACGAGCCTCGGCGCGCTGCTCAGTCGGGAGAGCGAGCTGGAGGCGGATCTGGGGCGGGCGCGGTTCGCGGTCTACGGCCAGAGCGTGCCGCCCGACGCGACGTCGTCCCCCCGGATCACCGACGGGGTGGTGAAGCCGTACGAGTACAACGGCACCGTCGCGCCGGTGTACACGACGTTCTACGGGATGTACGACCTGTTCTCGTCGTTCGGCCCGGAGAGCGACTGGAACCTGCCGTATCGCTGGCGCACCCCGCCCCAGGGGCTCGACCTCGGCACGCCGCTCAACTTCATCTCGACCGCGGATTCCTACGGCGGGAACTCCGGCTCGCCGGCGGTGACCAAGGACCTCGCGATCGTCGGGCTCAACTTCGACCGGAACATCGAGGGGCTCTCGCGCGACTTCATCTACCTGCCCGAGCGGGGCCGGAACATCATGGTGGACGTGCGCGCGATTCAGGCGGCGCTGGCCAACGCCTACAAGTTCGACCGGATCCTGCTCGAGGTGACGACGGGCCGGATGTACCGCACCGAAGGAGAAGCCGAGGCGGAGGCGGCGCGGCGGTAGCAGCCACAGGCTTCGGCGTCATGAGCTGAGCGACGGGCGGCGCCGAAGCGCCGCCCGCTTCCCGTCAGGGCGGAACGATTGCGGGGATCTGCGAGGATCAGCGGCCGCTCAGTGCCGCCGGATCGCAGCGACCTCCGCGCTGACCGAGTCCCACTGCGCCGCCCACCGCCCGTACTCTGGGCGCGTCGGCCGAAGTCGGAGATACAGGTCGTAGTAACGGATCGCATCGGGCGGGCTCGAGCGGGTGCTCGTCGCCGCGATCAGCCGGACGAACTCGGTATAGTCGGCTCCCGACGACGCCGCACCCACGTCCGATCGGCGCCCGCGCAGAGCCGCCGTGCGAGCGGCGGGG
>Ga0210112_1000186_pt1 | contig 17689 bp, 20 predicted proteins | sample Joice_ThreeSqC_D_FD_184875 | JGI IMG/M metagenome (GOLD analysis project Ga0210112, IMG submission 184875) | Wetland microbial communities from San Francisco Bay, California, USA, that impact long-term carbon sequestration - Joice_ThreeSqC_D2... | ecosystem: Environmental > Aquatic > Marine >... | reverse complement strand
CGGCTCCATTCCGCGCAATCCATCGGACGGTTCGCTCTTCCGCAAAGTAAAATTCATGCCACCAGGGCACACCTGCCTGTATCATGATAAGTGCAACAAGCGCGCCAGCCGAAAAGTACGAATGCTAACTTGAGACCGGCTCAAGCATATCGAAACTGATACCCCTGAGACGGCAGAGCGGATGTTGCGCATCTATATTGCTTTTCCCGGATCCGGTGGACAACACCGGCGCACCCCTTATGCGCTGCAGCTCATCATTGAGTTTGCAACAGTTTAGTTGCGCTGTCTTTTCATGTTTATTCTTAACATCTTGATGGAACGTCATTGACGAATCCCTGCACGGATGCGCTATCGGTTTCGGTGTCGAATCGGGTGCATAACACCATGGTGTCATCGAGGTAGCGGCGCGTGCAATCGAAGGCGCCCTCAGCAGCTGCGATACTGAAAAAGCCTGCGCGTTGCCAGTCCAGCAGCCGGCCGAAACAGGGCTAGGAATCGAAGCGCGTCAGGCAGCACCAGTCGATCGATCCGCGAAGCGATACCAGCGCCGCGGCGTGACAGTCGCTGATCAGGGCGTAATCGCCTATCGGTAACGCCTGTTGCGTTGGGTGCGAATTGTCTGTCTTCCGGTTCGTCGGATTCACCTGACGCCACCCTTAAGGAATAATTTCATGAAAACTGTCCACGTGACCACACAGCACCGCTGGTTCCGTTGGCAACCTAAAAATATGCGCCACTCTCATGCCCGACCTTGAAATTCGTCAATCACACCCTCTCTTCATAAGGTGAGACGATATATCAGGTATCAAGGCCGGAGAAAATCCGCACCAGCGCACTGGCATTGCGCAGGTGCATGAAAAGGATCATTACCAGCAGCATTTTCGCCACAGACACACCGAGATTCACCGTGACCCGGAAGCGTTTGAGGCACAACGAGGCGCTTAACGACGTGTCCACTGTAGGCGGGCAAGATCATCAACCGGATGTCCCTGCACGGTATACAAGAAAACTGCCCGCAGGACATGACAGAACCGATTAACGCTTTAAGATTGATAGCATATCCGGAGTCCACGCCAACGACATTGAGTTTTATCAATGACTGGCAACCGTTCGCAGTCTGATACTTGCCTGACGGGGATCCAGGCCGGAGCCGGATTAGATCCCGGTGATGAGTGCCGGCCGAATCACCCCTACCGTCTGGAGATATTTATCACTCGGCGGTAGCATTAATGACTCCGCTTGAGAAATAATTGCGGAACCACGACTTTCGCGCACATCACGCAGCGTGACATCGCGAAACATTCTCAACCCATTCTGATGGAGAACGAGACAATGGCTAATACTGACGATGAGATGGCCAAACTGCGTCGCGACCTTGAAGAACTGCGTAATGATGTCAGTTCACTCCTCAATTCCATGAAGGATTCGGGCGCCCAGCGTGGCCGCGAGAGCTGGGAACGCGCTCGACGAGCCGGTGAGTCACTGCATGAAGAAGTCGAAAACCTGCAGCGGCAGGCGGAAGGCAAGATCAGCGATCACCCCATGACGAGTGTGCTGTCGTCATTCGGACTGGGTTTCCTGATTGGCCTGTTGCTCGACCGGCGACGCTGATCCAGAGCCGTGCTCAGGCTCGCACAGCTGGCCCGGGGCCTGGTCGCAACCGAGGCCGACAAACTGAAACTCGGTCTGTTCAGGATGGCCACCGCGCTGCTTATGCTGGTCGTCGCCGCCGTGGTTTTACTGTCTGGAGCCATCTTTCTGCTGTCCGGAATTTACCAGTCCCTGTTGCAGTACACCTCTCCCTGGGCGGCGGGCGGCATCATTACCCTGGTGTCGATGCTCATCGCTGCCCTGCTGCTGTTTGCGGCACGGCGTCGGCTGTCGATCAGGCCTCGAGCGTCTGCGGCCACCAGCCCCCCGGACACGGAGGCTGTGGATGAACTCAGACAAGCCACAGAGCGTGGCATCAAGGCCGGCGAAAATCTCAAGCAGGGTCTCAGACCGATCGACCTGGTGCTATCGGCCTTTATCGCCGGCATGGTCGTCAGCCGCAGCGCCCGCACACCGTCGCGGCGAGGCAGGACCAGGGAAGATACCGGATCATGACAGTTCCTTACCATGATCCTTATGCACGGGATAGATCGCCGTGTACGAAGACGACCCGCCAGATTCGTATCAGCGCCGCCTGACCTCGATGTTCTGGGTCTTCGCCCTGGCGATTGCCGGCGTCTGGCTGCTGTGGCGAATCTCTCAAATTCTGTTAATCCTGTTCGCTGCCATCCTCGGCGCGGTGCTTCTGGACGGGCTCACCTGCTACACAAAACGGCGACTGGGACTGCCGCATGCGCCCGCCATCGCACTGATCATCACGGTGCTGGTATTTATTTTCGTCGGCTTCGGCTTCGTGGTCGGCCCCACGCTGATGAACCAGTCGCAGCAATTGACCAATCTGATACCCCAATCGCTGAATCAACTGTGGATATGGGCTCAGGCACACCATTGGGACGAGATTCTGATCGCGACGAAGCCGAGCAGACTCATTCCATCGGCTACTGACCTTCTCGGCGATCTTTCTGGGATCTTTTCGACGGCCCTAGGCGGACTCGCGAGCATGCTGATCATCATCGTGCTTGCGATCTATCTGGCGATCAGCCCGCAGCTGTATATCGACGGGCTGATTCGATTGCTGCCAGAGCGGCGCAAAGACCTGGGGCGCGAGGTGCTTGCGGAACTCGCCCACGCGCTGCGCGAGTGGTTGATCGGCCGCTTTGCGTCCATGTTTGCCGTGGCCATACTCACGGGAGTCGGCCTGTGGCTCATCGATCTGCCCTCGGCGCTGGCGCTGGCGGTGCTGGCCGGACTGATGTCCTTTGTGCCCTACTTCGGGCCCATTGCGGCCACCGTGCCGGCATTGCTGATTGCACTGCCCGGCTGGCCCGTCGAGCCGCTCTGGGTACTGCTGCTCTACAGCGGCATCCAGTTTATCGAGGGCAACCTCATCACCCCCCTGGTCCAGCGACGGATGGTGTCGCTACCGCCCGTCGCCCTGCTGGTCGCCCAGCTCACCATCGGCTACCTGTTCGGTCTGCTTGGCCTGTTACTCGCCACCCCGCTGGCGGTGGTCATTATCGTGCTGGTGCAGATTCTTTATATACGGAACATGCTGGGTGATCCCATACGTGTGTTGGGTGAGCATCCGGATGCGACATAAATCCATGATCGAATAATCATATCAATGCCCGACGCCCGCACAGGCAGACGAATGCTGACGGGGCAATGACAGGTTCATTTCCCGGATTTGTCCCTGAACACATGATAAATACGCGCGCGAAACTCAAAACCCGGGCCGCACTGTATTGAAATATGTCAATGTCATTTCCCGGCTGTCCAGTTAGGTTAGATGTCATCGTCTGGCATGGCAGCCTGCGGAACACAGGAGAATAGATCATGAACACCCTGAATCGTGTCCTTGCGCCCGTCCCCGAAACGACCTGGTTAAAAATCGAGGCAGGAGTCAGCCTGGTGCGTAATGACATGGTACGGGCGTAGCGGCATGGGATACATATGGGTTCTGGTGATGGGCAGGGATCGTGCGAAGGTTCTCGAAGCGCAAGGTTCACAACTTCAACTTCGTGAATGCAGTGTCATCAAATGGCACGAGACCCTGGATCAGCCTCGCGAGGAATCGGTGGTTGTCAAACCGGAGCTTCAGGCGCAAGCAGTGCTGCATCGGCACGCAGGCACGTCGAGCGCCGACCCGAAAATGACAGCGTTTGCAGTTCAAATCAATGCTCACCTGGAGCACGAATTGAAGAACGGGGCATTCCAGCGACTGATATTAATGGCGCCCGAAGAGACGCTGGTCTTGCTCAAGGCCGCGCTCGGGCCGGAGGTCCGGAAAGCGGTAGCGCTTGATGTAGAGGCAGACCTGATCGATGAGGATGCCGCGATAATACGCGCAAATCTGCCGGAAATGTTTTAAGCCACATCGCCGTTTGCGGACGAAAGTGAGTACACGGCGTTGCCCGATGAGTTTACCGACAGAACATTCAACCCACACACAGGCAGCACCATCACTTATTTCTTAAATATACAGCATATATTATTGTTTTTAATTATATTCTCCAAGTTTATACTTTATGGAAAAGTAAAAAGCATTGAAATAATCACACAGAAACCCACTCACCACATACCGGTGTTTTCATGAATCGCCTGTCACCGCCGCCTGGGAATGACGTGTAATAAATCGGAAAACTGACTACGTAGTAATACTTAAGTATTCTCACGGATGTTTTTCACTGTGTCCACGTTATACATTCGGTACCGTCACAGGGTGTCGTTCGTTTGACAAGCTCACAAAAAGGGGCTCTTAAAAGATCGACTGGTGCCGCAAGGGTTTGGGGCCGGTGAGCCCGGAATATGTGATCCGGTCGGCGATGTGGGTTTATCCGTATAGTGGCGAGCAACCAGAGATCTGCAGTGCCTCGCTACGGGGTCACTCACTAGTTCACCGGGAATCAAGTCCATAATAATTAAGGAGCGCGTAGTGAAACTGGCAACCATTAATACCTCAGATGGCAGGGTTATCCTTATTGAAACCGATAGGCGTCTGGACCTCAGTGTCCACGGTGTATTCGTGCAGGCCTGCAAACTGGCCGAATACCCCAATCTGCGGGGCATCGAAGTGAACCTCGGGAAAACCAGAAAAATTCTGGATTCAGGCCTGGCCATGTTATTGATGATGCGTGATCACATTGGCCATTTTGGCCACAATATCAAACTTTATAACTGCACACCGGAGATCAGAAGCCGGCTGCTGGAAAGCCGTGTCATGACTGAATTCCGGATCGTGTAGCGCGTGCACCCGAATTAGAAGGTGACGAGGACTCGGCGATCAGTCACCACGGAGGAGAAGATAAACATCGAGGTGAATATGAAAAAGTATTCCATACAACGACCGGTCGTCGGCGGCATTTACCGCGACAAGTCGGGTAATAGTCTTGCGGTAGTATATATAGTTGGCAATAAGGCTCTCCTTGAATATGCCAACGGCACCATCACCACTGTTGATTTCAATAACTGGCAACAACTTCACGCACAATCCGCGACCTTCTAGCACGATGATTCAGTGAGAGTAGATAACGAGAATGGAAGACCAACGGAAGATCATAGACAGACGCGAAAGTCAGTTCATAATTTCATGACTGCGACTATTAAAGTAAGTTCGATATTTACTCAAGTACTGCTAATAACATTCCAGCCTGCCGTACGCTCCTTCGTGAATAGCTATCCATCCGAGTTTGAGGAGCAACGCCGGTGAGCGATACACGCAATGGAATTCACTCCTCCATCAATGTCGCTAATTCACTAATTCACCGGCAATGGCCCCGGCCTGGCGCAGCGCCAGCGCCGCAGTGATGTAGGAAAGATGAGTCAGACCCTGGGGAAAATTCGACCATAGCAGTTGACGTTGCGGATCGTACTGCTCGGCGAACAGACCGAGGTCGTTGGCCGTCCCTGCCGCGCGGTCGAATGTCGCCCTGGCCTCGTCATAGCGCTGCTGGTGGGTGAGACATTCCGCCAGCCAGAACGAACAGGCGAGAAAGGCGCCTTCCGCGCCCGGCAAGCCGTCCGGCGAGTCGTAGCGTTTCAGCAGCCCGTCGAGAGCCAGTCCCGACTGGATCGCGGCGGTCGTGCGCAGCATGCGCTCATCCCGGTAGTCGATGAAACCGACAGAGGGAATGCGCAGCAGGGCGGCGTCGAGATAGCTGTTTTCGAATGACTGGACAAAAATGCCGCGCTGTCGATCGTAGCCATATTCTTCCACGGCCGCACGCACCTGATCACGCGCCTGCCGCCAGCGCTCGACAGGAACCTCGCGGTCAAGCTCCTCCGCCAGGGCAAGACCGCGGTTCAGCGCACTCCAGCACATCACCTTCGAGTGAACATAATTTTCCGGTTCACCGCGCATCTCCCAGATGCCATGATCCGGATCGCGCCAGTGCGCACAGACCCGGTCGACCAGATCCACCAGGAATTCCCAGTAATCGCTCGAAGGCGCATGCCCGCGCCGGTGCCACTGCCAGGACAATTCCAGGGTTTCGCCGAACACATCGAGCTGGATTTGCACGGAGGCATGATTGCCGATGCGCACCGGCGTGGCGCCGCGATAGCCCTCGAGATGAGGGAGTTCGATCTCCTGATGACGGCGTCCGCCGTCGACGCCGTACAGGGTACGAAACTGCTCGGCACTGCCGGCGGAACTGCGTTCGATGAAGCGACGAAACCGGTAGGCCTCGTCCTCGCAGCCCAGTTCCACCAGGGCCGTTGCGCTGAAGGCGGCGTCGCGAACCCAGCTGAATCGGTAGTCCCAGGTTCGGGTGCCTTCCAGGCCCTCGGGCAGCGAGGTGGTGGGTGCGGCGATGATTGCCCCGGTGGGCGCATAATTCAGTGCCTTGAGGGTGATCGCCGAGCGACGGATGCCCGGATGAAATCCCTTGTCATCGGAGTTGATCCGGCTGCTCCAGCGCCGCCACCAGTCCACGGTCAGGTCGAGACACTGGTCGAGCTGCGGGGCGTCGGGCTTCCATTGCGGTCCTTCGTCCAATGATTCCGGAGGCGAGAACTGCAGGAAGAGATGTCGGCGCTCTCCCTTGCGAACGTTGATCCTGGCACCGAGTGAATACTTATCATGGAACCCAAGCTCCATATCACCACAGATCGCCAGTCCGTTTTCTCCCCCGACGGCGATGAAGACATACGGGTCGTATTGACGTAACCAGGGCTTGATATCGCCGAAGCCAAAACGTGGCTGGACTTCCACATCAAGCTCTACCTCCCCTTCCAGACCTTCGACGATGCGTACCAGTTGTCGGTGAGGATGCGTCGTGTTGTCGTCTGTCAGCACCATGAAATCCAACACCTGTACGCTAGCGGTTTCGGTGTCGAACCGGGTGCATAACACCATGGTGTCCTTGAGGTAGTGGCGAGCGCAATCGAAGCTGCCCCCTGCCGGCGCAATACTGCAATAACCGGCGCGCTGCCAGTCCAGCAGGCGGCCGAAACAGGGCTCGGAATCGAAGCGCGGCATGCAGCACCAGTCGATCGATCCGCGACGCGATACCAGCGCCGCAGCGTGACAATCACTGATCAGTGCATAATCGCCGATCGGGAAAGCCTGTTGCGGGGTATGCGAATTGTCAGTATTCCGGGTCGTCGGACTCATATGGCGCCGCCTTTACAGAAAAAGATTCCATGGAAACTATAACCGTACCCACTCAATACCGAGGGATATTTCATTATCTTTAAAATAGGCGCCACCCTCGTGCCTGACATTGAAATTCGTCAATGACCACCCTGTCTTTTCGCAAGCCGGGACGCTAGTGGACTGTAATGATTGAATCGGGACTAATGCGTCGCGCTGGATCGAAGTACTTCCACTTCTCAGGTTTGGCGTTCCTGTTGTACTGGCGGATGTATCGCATGAGTTTTCTCAGCAGATCCTTATCAGCCTCCTACGCCGGCTCCAGCACCAGGTAGCTATTGTCCTGATCGTGCACCGGTAGTCCCTGTCGCTCCAGGTAGCGTCCGGTCCGTTCGCTGATGGCGTAAACAAGATGTTCCAGTTCCTCGCGGTCGGGCGCCTTGACCGGCTGAAAGTGCGGCCGGCCATGATTGTCGGCATACACGCCATCGAGTAACAGCATGTGAAAGTGAACATCGAGATTGAGCGCACTCCCAAAACGCTGGATAAGTGTGACCGCCCCGGTGCGGGCGCTGCGGTGCGTGTACCCGGCCTTCCTGATCTGTCGCGTGACCAGTGTCCGGTAAACGATCCCCGGCCCATCACCGCAGGGCGGGGCGCGAACAGAAAACGAAGCGCATACGGAACGCTCAACACCCACAGCCGACCGGAGCCTCGGACAGAATATCGTCAACCGGCAGAGCCGAGCTCTCGGCCATCCGCCCGGCGCCACAACTGTCGTCCTATGTCATCCTCTGGGCAAGGTTGGTCAGGATCCACAGGGTTCCGCCGACCATGATGGACAACAGCAGCAATGAGAACAGAATCAGCAGCAGATCCTCGCGTTTCTGGCGGCCGAGTCCGATATGCAGGAAGAAACGCAGCTGCACCAGGATCTGCACTACGGCGCTCACGGAGATGACCCACAGGGCGATCGTCTTCCCGAAGGGACCGATAACGCTGCCAAAGGCAAGCAGGGTCAGCAGGATCGACAGCCCCGTACCCAGAAGATAATTGCGCCGCTCGCGCCGTGCCTCGCTCATCTCATCCCCGTCAGGAATACCACCGAGAAGATACCAATCCACAACAGATCCAGGAAATGCCAATAGAGCGCGAACAGCAGCAGCCGTGTCTTGACCCTGTCGCTGAGGCCGACGACCGCGAGCAGTGCCAGCATCACCGCGATCCAGATCAGCCCCATGGTGACGTGCAGGCCGTGCAGCCCGACCAGTGCATAGAGACTCGACAGCCATGCAGAGCGCATCGGCGTGCCACCGCTACTGATCATCGAGGCGAAATCACGCACCTCGAAGGCCAGGAAACCCGCCCCCAGCAGGGCCGTGACCACCAGCCATTGGGCGACCCGCGATGCACCCTCGTCGTATTTCAGGGAAAGGCTCGCCATGCCGCAGGTCAGCGAGCTGGCCAGCAAAAAACCGGTCTGCAGCCCGATACTCTTGAGATCGAACAGATCGCCCGGGCCCGGACCGCCCGCCAGGCCGATGTGCCCGGTATTGGCAGCATAGGTCGCGAACAGGATGCCGAAGGTAATGAAGTCGCTCATCAGAAAAACCCAGAAACCGAACAGGACGGTCTCGGATCGTTCATGGGCGGCACCGTGGGCGGGGCCCAGGTTGAGGCCGGGATGCAGGTGCGCACTCATGCGGTTATTCATCGGGGGCCGCGAGACCGCGGTTCGCGGTCTCGGTCTCGGCATCGCGGGTGACGCCAGCGGCCCTGGCGATGGCGTCGAGCCAAGCATCGTGCGCACGTGCGACCTCGGCGGCGGGGATGACCCGCTCGGTCTCGCGCACGAAGGCGCGCACGATGAGTGCGCCAGGGATCAGCCCCAGGCCCAGTGCGGCGAGCCACCAGATGTGCCACACCAGTGCAAAGCCCATAAGGGTCGCGGCCATGCAGATGCTCGCACCGAGGGCGGTGTTTTTCGGCAGCGTGATGTCCTGATACGCCGTCGGCCGGGTATAGGGATCCCCCCGTGCTTTTTCCACCGCAAAGGCCTCGCGGGCCGTGATCCTCGGGATCACCGCGAAGTTCCATTCCGGGGCCGGGGCGGGGATGGCCCATTCCAGGGACCTGCCGTCCCAGGGATCACCGAGTGGCACCGCGAGTCTGTCACGGTGGCGCGCACTGACCCACAGGGTCACGAACAGCATGATCATCGCGATCAGGAGCACCAGGGCACCGAAGCCAGCGATCAGCACCCAGGGGGCGTAGGCCGGATCGCTAAAGCTCGGCATGCGTCGCGGCATGCCCAGCAGCCCGAGGACATACAGCGGCAGGAAGGTCAGACAGAAGCCGCCGATCCACAACCAGGCGGTCCACAGCCCCAGACGCTCTTCCAGGCGGAAACCGAACACCTTCGGGAACCAGTAGTGGATACCGGCCAGCATGCCGAACAGCACGCCGGGAATCAGCACATTGTGGAAGTGGGCGACCAGGAACAGGGTGTTATGGACTTGATAATCGATGGTCGGATTCGCCAGCATCATGCCGCTCAGGCCACCGATGACGAACAGGATGAAAAATCCGGTCAGATAGACCATCGGCACGGTCATGCGTATGCGACCACGCCACAGCGTGGCCATCCAGTCATAGACCTTCACGCCGGTCGGGACGGCGATGACCATGGTCGCGATGCCAAAGGCGATGTTGACGGAATTGCCCTGCCCCATAGTGAAGAAGTGGTGCAGCCACACGGTGTAGGAGATCACCGCGATGGCCATGGTGGCGATGACCAGCGAGGTGTAACCGTAGAGCGTCTTGGCCGTGAAGGTCGACGCCACCTCGGACCAGACACCATAGGCCGGCAGCACCAGTATGTAGACCTCGGGGTGTCCGAACATCCAGAAGATGTTGGCGTAGTTCATCATGTTGCCGCCGAGGTCGTTGGTGAAGAAGTGGAACCCAAGATTGCGGTCCAGGGCCAGCATCAGTGAACTCACCGTGACCGGCGGCATGGCGTAGATCAGCATGATCGCGGTGCACAGCGCCGTCCAGGTGAACAGCGGCATGCGCATATAGCTCATGCCGGGCGCCCGCAACTTGTAGATGGTGACAGCGAAGTTGATCCCCGAGAGCATCGATCCGAAACCCGAAATCACCACGGCCCAGATCCAGTAGTCGGGTCCCACGCCAGGGTTGAACACGGCCTCGGTATAGGGGGGGTAGGCGGTCCATCCGCCGGTGGAGAACTTGCCGATGACCAGTGAGACCATGACCAGCGCGGCGCCGGCCGTGGTCAGGCCGAGACTGACCTGATTCATCACCGGAAAGGCCACGTCGCGCGCTCCGATCTGCAGCGGCACGGCAATGTTGATCAACCCTATGATCAGTGGCATGGCCACGAAGAAGATCATGATGGTCCCATGGGTACTGAACAGCTCGCCGAAGTGGTCGGCGCTCAGGAACCCCCCGTGGAGGACGGCCGCCTGCTGGCCGCGCATGATCACCCCCTCGATCACCGCACGGGCCATCATCACCAGCGCCAGGACCACGTACATGATGCCGATCTTCTTGTGGTCGGCAGTGGTCAGCCAGTCGTGCCAGAGACGTCCCCAGAGGTGCCGCCGGGTCAGGAAATACAGCGTGAACAGGGCTCCGACCACCACCAGCGCGGCCGCGCCTGCGGCGACCAGATTGTTCGTATTGGGGTTGGCGATGGCATCACTGAAGGGCGTGACCCACCAGTTCAGTCGCCCGAACCAGGGACTCATGATCCTTCCCCCTGGGGCCGATATCCCGGCGCCCCCGGTTGCTGCGCCGCGCTCACTCCCTGGCCCTGGTGATAGCGCTGCACGATGTGCCTGAAGAGTCCGTCATCGCCCAGTCGCAACCGCAGCGGGCCATCGGCGATACCCAGGGTCTTGCGCGCGTCGGCAAGGTTCCCGCGCCGTGCCAGCCTCGCATAGGCTTGCGCATCCAGCACCGGCCCGGCGCGAGCCGCATCCATCCAGTCCTGCCAGTCTTTGGGCGACAGTACCGCGACCTGCACCTTCTGGTCTGCGAACCCCTCGCCGTTGAACTGGGTGTTCTCGCCCGTGGCGGTACCGGTCCGATCGGCGCGCATGCCGAGCCGCGTCACCATGCCCGGCATGGCGTAGATCTGTCCCGCCAGGGCCGACACCATGAAGCTCTGCATGACGGTATCGGTGGTCAGCTGCAGCTGGACCGGCTTGTCCACCGGTATCACCAATGTGCCCACGCTCGCCACATGCTCCCTGGGATAGAGGAAAAGCCACTTCCAGTCGAGACCCACAACCTGCACCTGCAGCGGATCGGGACCGCGGGGGTCAGAGGGATCAAGCTGGATGGTCGCCTTCCACAGCCAGTAACCCAGTACGATGATGATCAGGGTCGGGACACCCCACATGACGAATTCCAGCGGCACCGAGAACTCGAAATGCGGCCGGTAAGGACCCTTGCGGCCGCGTCGGTAGCGCCAGAGCAGCCATGGCACGCCGATCAGCACCGGCGCGACCGCGATCATGGTGATGGCGGTGACCCGGATCAGATGCGTGCGCTGATCAGCGGCGATGCTGCCCAACGGGGTCAGGAATCCGTCGGCCAGGCCCGGGCCGGCCACGAGCCCCAGTACGATCAGAATGCAGAGCGCGGGTCGTGACATGGTTCATGTACTCCCTGGGGTGATGTCGGGGCGGCCGTCAACCGTAGTGCAGAATGGCATCCTCGGGCACAGCCGCCCGGTGACATACGGCGGTCTGACGCCAGGTCCGCGTCGGCGGCACAGTTGTCCCTGACCTGCTGCTTCAGTCATCGGCAAGTATGACCAGGTGGTGGCCATCCGGATCACGGGTCGCGATGCCGATGGGGGCCGCCGGGTCGCCGATATGGGCATGCGGGGGATGGCCGTGTTGCTCAAGGGCGGTGGCGAGTCGATCGAGTCCGCTGGCCAGGAACAGCAGGTGGTCCGCCGCGATGTCACCCGGCTGCAGCGGGACGTCCGCAGATATGGGTGCGGGGTGTTGATAGGCGAGGAGTTCGACGTGCGGTGCGGGATGCCCCGCGGGGTGCAGCGTGATGACCTTCACCTGGACGGCATCGAGCCCGTCGAGGCGCTCCTGTTCAGGGCCGCGGTTGATCTGGTGACCGCTGCAGTCGAGGCCCAGCAGGTCCGTGTAATAGGCAACATTCGCCGCACCGTCACGCACGGACAGGGCGCTGTGATCGATCCCGCCGCGTGTCGCTGGGGTGTCCCGCCCGGGTGGGAAGGCGAGAAGCTCGAAGGGGTGCCCTTCGGGATCACCGGCCTTGAAGGCGGTGACCCCGCCGGATTCTGGTGGCAACTTTTGTGGTTTGAGAGCACCGAGCGGACGTGCCCCGTGCGCCAGGCAGCGGGCGTGGTCGGTGCCGATGTCCCGGGTCACCAGCGCGATGTGCTGAAAGGCGAGGTTGCAACCTGGCAGGGGATCGGGCGCGGGCCGGGCATCTGCAGGGGCATGGACCAGCAGCAAAGGCTGGTCTCCACGCCACAGCCAGTGCCGCTCCGACAGCGCCCAGGCAGCGGGTCGCAAGAGTGGCATCAGCAGATCATCGGGCGCAGCCGCATCGCCCTCGGTGAAGCCACAGCCTTCGCAATAGAACCGGGCGGTCTCGTCCAGGTCGCGGCACTGACGGGCAATGCCGAGCAGTCGGGTCAGGCTCACAGCCACCCTGCCCCGCGCACGTTGAGATAGACCGCATACAGGGCCTGGCCGGCGCAGATGAACAGCCGGCTACGATAGCGGCCGCCGAATTCGATGTTGGCGACCGCGCCGCCGAGGTGGATCCTGCCAATCAGCCGGCCGTTGGTATCGAAGCAATGCACGCCGTCGCCGGCAGCGCTCCATAGCCGGCCGTTTTCATCGCAACGGATGCCATCGGAGTGGCCAGGCGTCACGCGATGGAACACCCTCCCGTGCGCCAGCGCGCGGCCCTGGTCAACCATATCGAAGACATGGATCGCGTGTTCCGGCTCGGCGGCGAACTGTGCCCCGGAGGCGACGAGGTACAGGCGCTGCTCGTCCGGCGAGAAGGCCAGGCCGTTCGGACCGCCCAGGCCCTCGGCGACCCGTTGCAGGCCGCTGTCGTCGGGGTCGATGCGATAGACCGCCTCGGGGAGTTCGCTGATCTGCTTGCCGCCCTCGTAATCCGTACTGATGCCATAGATCGGGTCGGTGAACCAGATACTGCCATCGCCCTTGCAGATGACATCGTTGGGCGAGTTCAGACGCCTGCCGTCGAATCGCTCGGCCAGTACCGTGACCTCGCCATCGAGTTCGGTGCGCAGGATGGCGCGGCGGCGGTGCGAGCAACTGATCAGCCGGCCCTGGGTGTCGCGGCACTGGCCGTTGGCAAAGTCCGAGGGCTGGCGGAACACCGAGACCCCGCCGCCCTCGCACCAGCGCATGATGCGGTCGTTCGGCAGGTCACTGAACAGCAGGGTCTGATGATCGGCGAACCATACCGGGCCCTCCAGCCAGCGAAAACCGTCGGCAAGCTGTTCCAGCGGAGCGTTGGGCAGCACCAGGGGGCGGAAGGATTCGTCGAGGATCTCGAAGGTATCCATCTCAGGCTTACTTGCGGTGGCAGGGGTGCGGTTCGGTCTCCTCGTGCAGCTGGATCGTCATCAGGCGCGCGGGTTCGTCGCCGACCGTCCCGGAGCGATGCCCGGTACGACCCTGGGCATCGGTAATACAGCCCTGATCCTCGCCGAAGGACAACTCGCCTGGCCCCATCTCGATGCGGGTGCCGTCCATGGATTCGACGAACCAACGCCCGGACAGCGGGACGATCCACTGCGGGGCCGGGTTCTCGTGCCAGTCGCCGACCCAGCCCTCTGGCTGTACGGTGAAGACCACCGTCGCCTCGCCTCGGGCCTGTTTGTCGTTCCACTGCGGGTCGGCACCGCCGACGCTGTGCTGCTCGAAGGCATTCAACTCGCAGCACTCCTGGTGGCTGACGCCGTCGGCATCGCGCCACAGGTGCCAGTAGTGGGTGACCGGTGGGGTGGTGTCTTTGCTCATGGTGTATCTCCAGCAGTGACCGCCTGACAAGCGGTGCTGTGAATGAGGTCTGTACTACTCCGGCGGCTGCGGGGCCGCGGGGTGTTGCTTTGGGAAGCTGCAGCGGAGTGAGTGACGGCGGTCTGCGGTGCCGATTGCAACGGGTCGTGGGCAAAATCGCCGAGGGTCTGAAACTGACTGACCAGCATCAGCAGCAGGAAGCCACCGATCATGCCGAAGTTCTTCATGAAATCGAACAGGTGGGTGCGCCCCTGGCTCTGACCCTTGGCGAACAGGTCGCCGTAGCTCCAGAAGCGGTGGAAGAACACCGCGGTGACCGCACAATAGCCGGCCATCAGCAGCGCGGCGAGGCGATCGAACAGACCCAGCATGATCAGCGCCGAGCCGACGATCTCCAGCACGGTGGCCAGGAGCAACAGCACCTTTGGGCCAGGCAGGATCGACGAACGGGCCTGTTCCAGGGCCTCCCCGTGGAAGAGAATCTTGTGCAGGGCGCTGAACGGGAACAGGATCACCAGGCCGATGCGCGCCATCAGGATGATGCCCTCGCCATTGAACCAGTGTGCAATCGCATCCATCAGAGTCGCTCCCGGATGCGATCGGCCACCCGCAGGGCGTTGGCGACGATCGTCAGTGTCGGGTTCACCGCGCCGATCGACGGGAAGAAGCTGCCATCGGCGACATAGAGATTGTCCAGCTCATGGGCGCGGCAGTCAGGATCGAGCACGCTGCTGCGTGGATCGCTGCCAAAGCGGCAGGTGCCGACCTGATGTGCAGTGCCGGCGATGCCGATCCCCTGGGTGAAGTACAGGTGCCCGCCGCCCGGCAGCCTGGTCAGCACGTCGGCCTCGGAGAGGTCCTGCTTCCAGCGCGCGATCAGCCGCTCGTGGGCCTCCATATTGTTCGGGGTCAAACTCAGCACGACACGCCCACCGTCGTAGAAGATCCGGTTGTCGGGGTCGGGCAGGTCCTCGCTTTGCACCCAGAAATCCAGCGCATGCGCAGCGAGCTTCTCGAACGGCCAGTCGGGCAGATGGCTCAGGAACGAGGGCAGGACCTGCCCGCGGATCTGTGCCCCATAGGCGCGCGCCATCATCTGCACCAGCCCCAGTGGGTAATCCCAGTCCGGCGCGCTGAAGTAGTAGTCGCTGACCGCCATGGTCTTCTGGAACACACTACTGTTCTGCTCGCGCAACAGGCCCATCAGCACCGAGAGGTTGTGGCGCATGTAGTGGCGCCCGACCAGCCCGGAGCCGTTAGCCAGGCCGTCCGGGTGGCGGTCGTCGGCCGAGCGCAGCAACAGCAATGCGCTCGACAGCGCACCGCCGGCCACGACCACGATGTCGGCACCATAGATCTCCTGCGCGCCGGCACGAGTGACATGCACACGCTCGACGCGCCCGCCGTCGGCCCCGGTCTCCAGGCGTTCGACATTGGCCCCGGTCAGCAGACGGACGGTGTCGGTATGGCGTTTGAGTAGCGGGTCTATGCCGACGACCTGGGCGTCGGCCTTGCCGTTGGTCGGGCAGGGAAAGCCATCGAAGCGGCTGCAGCGGATGCACGGGCTGTCGGGTCTGGCACCGTGTTTGTCCTCATCGAGCAGGATGCCCAGCGGGATGTGATACGGCTGCAGCCCCATGTCGGTGAGTGCCTGATTGAGTTGGGCGATCTGCGCCTCATGGCGCACCGGCGGGTAGGGATAGGGGCCGTCTGCAGGGGGCTCGAAGGGGTCTTCGCCACGCTGGCCATGGACGTGGTAGAGCCGCTCTGCCTCGTCATAGTAGGGGGAGTAGTCGCTGTAGCTTAGCGGCCAGGCCGGCGAGATGCCGCCGCTGTGGGCGACCTCGTCGAAGTCACGCGCGCGCAGCCGGAACAACGCCGCACCATAGACCTTGGAGTTGCCGCCGACGTAGTGGTGCAGCTCGGGGCGGAAGGCATTGCCGTGCTGGTCCTGCCACTGCTCGGTGGTCCGGTAGATGCCATCGACGAAGACCCGCTGCGGGTCCCAGTTGTCGACCGAGCGTGGCAGGTAGCCGCCGCGCTCGATCAGCAGGATGCGCCGGCCGGTCGTGGCCAGCCGCCCGGCCAGCGAGGCGCCACCTGGCCCGGTGCCGATGACGATGATGTCGTAGTGATCCGTGACTGCCGCGGGCGCGGGCATGGTATGGCTCCAGGGTTGAATCGGTACAGGACATGGTGCTCCGGTCAGCCGCCGGTGGCGAAACCGGGATAGCAGGTCATGCCGCCATCGACGAACAGGGTGCTGCCGTTGACGTAGTCGGACATGTCCGAGGCCAGAAAGACCGCGGCCTGGGCGATGTCCTCCGGCTCGCCGATGCGCCGGTAGGGTATCAGCTTCATCAGTTCGGCGTAGGCCTCGGTGGTGTCCCATGCTGCGCGGTTGATCGGCGTGCGGATCGCGCCCGGTGCGATGCTGTTGATGCGGATGCGCAACGGGGCCAGCTCCTGGGCCATGCTCTGCATCAGCATGTCGATGCCGCCCTTGGAGGCCGCGTAATTGGCGTGCCCGGTCCAGGGGATGACCTGATGGACCGAACTCATGCAGATGATCTTGCCGGCGGCGACCGAGCCCCCCTCGCGCATGCCACGGCGTTTGAATTCCTTGACCGCTTCACGCGTACACAGGAACTGCCCGGTGAGGTTGACGCTGATGACCTTATTCCACAGCTCCAGCGTCATCCGGTCATAGGCGGCATCACGTTGCAGGCCGGCGTTGGCCACCAGGATGTCGAGGGTGCCGAAGGCCTCCAGCACCTTGCCGAACATCACCATGACATCGTCCTCGTTCGAGACGTCGGCCTTTACGGCGATGGCCTGCACCCCGAGGTCGGTGATCTCGCGCACCACATCCAGCGCAGCGTCTTCGTCGGTCACATAGTTGACCGCGACATCCGCCCCGGAGCGTCCGAGGCCGATGGCGACGGCCTTGCCGATGCCCGAGTTCGCGCCGGTCACCAGCGCCTTCTGACCGGTCAAAAGTCTGGGCCAGGTGTAGTTGGGCAGGGTGGTGTTGAAATTCTGTTCAGGCATATTGGCCGTCTCCGGAAGTGGGCAGTGGACCTTGCGGAAGCCGCGCGACGTACCAGAAGCGGCCGTTGCCGATCATCGGTACCGTCTTCCAACCGTTCCATTGCACACTCATGACTGGATCGCTTCTCATGTTGTGACCTCCGCTCCCGGGGTATGCCGATTCCGATTGCGATAAACACATACACGCATCGGTCTACCAACCTACTGCGTGATAAACCTACTCACATACCCACCGGCTTGCATTGAGATATCGCAATGACGGGCTGTGCGTGCGTGTCTAGTTTGCCTGTCTATGCGGACATACCCGGATTCCGCAACCGCCCGTTAACAGCAACAAGGACACGAGTTATGC
>Ga0210112_1000184_pt1 | contig 17749 bp, 16 predicted proteins | sample Joice_ThreeSqC_D_FD_184875 | JGI IMG/M metagenome (GOLD analysis project Ga0210112, IMG submission 184875) | Wetland microbial communities from San Francisco Bay, California, USA, that impact long-term carbon sequestration - Joice_ThreeSqC_D2... | ecosystem: Environmental > Aquatic > Marine >... | reverse complement strand
CCCGTCCTCGGCATGCACCACCAGCACATGCTCGCTGCCAAGCTGTTTGAGCACCCGCGCCAGTGGCTCTACCCAGAGCGGACTGAACACACCAAGTACCTGGTTCGGCGCACTGGCCGGGTTGGTAAGCGGGCCAAGCAGGTTGAACAGTGTACGCACACGCATTTCACGACGGGGCCCGATAGCGTATTTCATGGCGCTGTGATGCTGCGGCGCGAACAGGAAGCCGACTCCCACACGGTCGATGCAGGCCGCCACCTGCTCGGGACCGAGATCAAGCCTGATGCCGGCCGCTTCCAGCACATCCGCACTCCCGGAGCTGCTGGAAACCGACCGGTTGCCATGCTTGGCTACCCGACCGCCAGCGGCGGCCGTCACGATGGCACTGGCAGTGGAGATATTGAACGTGCTGGCGCCATCACCGCCGGTGCCACAGGTATCGACCAGATGCGGACCACTTACGTTCACGTGAGATGCCAGCTCACGCATGACCCTGGCGGCGGCCGCAATTTCCTCGACCGTCTCGCCCTTCATGCGCAAACCGACCAGGAAGCCGCCGATCTGTGCCGGGGTGGCCTGCCCGGTCATGATCAGTCGCATGACTTCCTCCATGTCCCCGGTGCTGAGATCACGATGATCGATGACAGCGGCGATTGCTTGTGGCAAATCCATCAGTCTGGTCCGGTTATCAGGATTGTCTGCTACTGCTCAAGGAAATTGCGTAACAGTTCGTGCCCGCAGCCGGTCAGGATCGACTCCGGATGAAACTGCACCCCTTCGACCGCCAGCGACTTGTGACGTACCCCCATGATCTCGTCTATTCCGACACTGGATTCTTCCGTCCAGGCCGTAACTTCCAGGCATTCCGGCAGCGAGTCCTTCTCGATCACAAGCGAATGATAGCGTGTTGCTTCAAATGGCTGAGGGAGACCGTGAAAAACACCGACGTCGCTATGGTGAATCATGGAGGTCTTGCCGTGCATGATGGCCCGCGCATGTCCTATTCGGCCACCGAATGCCTGCCCGATACTCTGGTGTCCGAGACAGACTCCCAGAATCGGCACTCGACCTGCAAATGTAGTGATCGTATCGACGGAGATGCCGGCCTCGTTCGGTGTGCAGGGACCGGGAGAAATTACGATCTTCTCCGGTGCCAGCCTCTCGATCTGCTTAATCGTGATCTGGTCGTTACGGTGCACGACAACGTCCGCACCCAGCTCTCCCAGGTACTGCACCAGGTTATAGGTGAACGAGTCGTAATTGTCGATCATGAGGAGCATATAATACCAACGACATGTGCTAATTTAGCCTGCCCGGCTATAAACTGATCGCGTAGTTAACTACTGCGATACCCATCTACGCTCAATAAGATCTTTCCTTATCATGTCCGCAGCCAAACGATGTCCTGCAGGACTTAAATGACCGTCCTCAAGATAGAGAGCAGAGGCCATTTCTGTCAACCCATTAAACGCACTGTAAAGATCAAGCACAGCATGGCCCTGCGCACTCAATTCTCTCGATATATTCATATATACTGCCTGCTCATCGGACGTTGCGTCACGGGGATAATAAAGCACCACAAGCAGCTTGGCATTATCAGCCGTGACGTCTGCAGAAAGCCTGCCAACAAGCGCGTAAAACAATTTGACCATATCGGCATCCCGAAGATCGTCAGCCATTAATGAGAATCGTTTTCCCCTCTCCAGCAGCTGTAACACCAGCTCGGCAAGATAACTGTGTGTACGCATGAAAATAGACCAGGCTTGTTCCGGTTTGACCAACCTGAGTCCGCCACTTTCTGGAACGAAATAGGGTTTTGGCCAAGAGTGGATCACCTTCCACCGAAGGTCGTCAATATCATTCCCAAGGTACACATTGAGAATGACAATATCTGGCTTATATTGCCTGCCGTAAAGCTCATAAACACGCACCTCCTGGTCAGTCCCGTAGGCGAATACCCCCATGTTGATGACCTCGGTCCGGTACATAGTTTCTTCCAGGAACTCAGTGAAACGCTGCCCAAAATCGACCCCGTAACCGAATGTGAATGAATCACCCAGAGCCTCTATACGGGTAACACCGTCGGGTTTTACGAACGAATGCTCTGCGTCCCGCCAGCCGGCTGAGTTTGTTGTGGCCGGCAATTGATCGCACCACTGGTAATCCTTTTTAGTTATACCGGCAACAAGCCGCCAACCCAGCTCCGGGTCGTAAGTCGAACCACGCACCTTGTTCATGGCGAATGAAGCAGCCCGCAAACCGATCTCAGCAAGCAACAACATCACTAGAACCGTGAATACGGGTACAAACCATTTTAACCAGGTTCGCGTATCCACATGACCCGTCTTCATATCTTGCCTCTTGAATACTTGACCACTGGATCAGATTAACGTGTGGCTAAACGGTGCGACTGCAGAACCCTGTGTCAATTCAATTCAGGTCCCTACAGACAATAGTACGATTATTAGGGACGCCAACCGGAGTTGGTTCCTTCCCCTGAGAAATCCCATAGATCTTTCAGCAAATACGGCATTGAATGATTCTCTGTATGTGTTATTAAAAGGGTGACCCCAATGGGGCGATACTGACCTGGTAACAGTCAGGCATCTGCATGTAGTCCCCGGCAGGCCATGGCCACCGCACGGAAAATCGCGCGCCCCTTGTTCATGGTTTCCTCCCATTCATTCGCCGGGACGGAATCGGCGACGATACCGGCCCCGGCCTGGATGTGCAGCATTTCGTCCTTGATCACGGCAGTGCGGATTGCGATTGCCGTGTCCATGTTTCCTGACCAGGACAAATAGCCTACTGCGCCGGCATAGATGCCACGCTTGACCGGCTCCAGTTCGTCGATGATTTCCATGGCGCGGATTTTCGGGGCGCCACTCACTGTGCCTGCCGGGAATGTGGCACGCAATACATCCATCGATGAAAGCTCCGGACGCAACTGCCCGACAACGTTGGAAACTATATGCATAACATGGGAATAACGCTCGATGACCATCTTTTCGGTCAGCTTGACGCTGCCAATAACACTGACACGCCCGACATCATTGCGTCCCAGGTCGATAAGCATCAGGTGTTCGGCAAGCTCCTTGGGGTCGGCCAGCAAATCCTGTTCCAGCACCAGGTCCTCTGCCGCATCCTGCCCTCGGGGGCGCGTACCGGCAATAGGCCGCACGGTCACCTGGCCCGCCTCAACATGCACCAGGATTTCCGGTGAAGAGCCGACGATTTGGAAATCACCCAGATCCAGAAAATACATGTAGGGCGAAGGGTTGAGCCGACGCAGTGCACGATACAGGCTGAGCGGTGACGCCTTGTAGGGGATCGACATGCGTTGCGAGAGCACCACTTGCATGGCGTCGCCCTCGACGATGTAGTCCTTGATACGACTGACTGCCGCCTCGAAGCCTGCGCGGGTGAATCCGGATACGAAATCTGCCTCTTCGACCGGCACCTTCCCAACCGTGCCGGATTCATAGACCGGCGTGGCGTTGTGCAGACGGGCCACCAGTTCGTCCAGGCGCCGTTGGCCGGTTTCCAGCGCATGCTCCGCCATAGGGTCAACGTGTACGATAAGCTGCAACGTACCCGCCAGGTTGTCGAACACCAGCAGTTCGTCGGACACCATGAGCAGGATATCCGGACATCCGATCTGGTCCGGCTTGCCGAATGCCGCAAGCCGAGACTCGATGTAGCGCACCGTGTCATACCCGAAATATCCGACCAGCCCGCCATTGAACCGCGGCAAATCAGGCAGTTCGGGTACCCGATACCGTGACTGGAATGCCTCAACCCATGCCAGCGGATCCGCAGCGGCTGCGGTTTCGATGACCGCGCCGTCTTTCAGTACAGAGACATCATGGCCACTGATGCGCAGCACTGTCGAGCACGGCAGGCCTATGATGGAGTAGCGCCCCCATTTTTCACCGCCATGCACGGACTCGAACAGGTAGGAATAGGGTCCGCCCGCCAGCTTGACGAATGTGCTGAGCGGGGTATCGAGGTCGGCCAGCACCTCGCGCGTTACGGGGATTCGATTGTATCCCTGATCAGTCAGGGTCTTGAATTGTTCAGGCGTCATCACACTCACCTTTGAGATATCCGGATTGCTTACAGTTCCAGCAGCAGACTGACACTTGCCAGCGTCCGCCGGGTCTGTACTGCAACGAATGGGTCTCTCCAGTGATCTGCATGATTCGTCATGCTGCCTTTTCGAGCAGCGGATAGATATCTGTCAGCGAGTCAATCACGGCATCGGGGCCCGCCTCACGTATATCGATTCCATGATTGTAGCCATAACTCATGCACACAATCTGGAAGCCGGCGGCACGCGCCGCGGCAACATCACTGACTGAATCACCGACCATCAGTGCATGCGCAGGCTCGCAACCGAAAAAATCGGCAGCGTGCAACAGGGGCTCCGGATCAGGCTTCTTTTTGGCCAACGTATCACCACTGATTACAATAGCGAAATCGTCATATACACCCAGATCCTTTAGCAACGGCTCGGTGAAACGTGCAGCCTTGTTGGTGACACAGCCCATCTTGTAGCCGGCCGCCTTGAGCAGGTCGATACCTTCCCGCACACCCGGATACAGACGTGAACGCCGGGAGGTATTCTCGGCATATAGCTCCAGAAACAGCGGGTAGGCACGCGCGAAATCGGATTCGGGCGGTTCCCCGTCCAGTTGCCCTGTCAGGGCTCGCTGCACGAGCCGCTCTACACCGTTGCCGACCCAGTCGCGCACACGCGTCTCACCCCGCGCCGGACGCCCGAGCCGGGCCATCATGGCATCCACACAAAATGCCAGATCCGGAACACTGTCTACCAGCGTCCCGTCGAGGTCTATCAAGATCATCTCGGGCTTGCGCATATCCTGTCAGCTCAACCGACGGCCCTGGCAATCTCGGTACGCATAGAGGCAATGGTGGCCCTGTAATCGGCCGCACCGAAGATTGCCGAACCGGCTACAAAGGTATCTGCACCGGCAGCGGCGATTTCACCGATATTATCCACCTTGACTCCGCCGTCGATTTCCAGGCGGATATCACGGCCACTTTCGTCGATGATGCGGCGCGCCTCGCGCAGCTTGTTGAGTGCCTCCGGGATGAAACTCTGCCCACCAAACCCCGGATTGACCGACATCAGCAGGATCATGTCAACCTTGTCGATGACATACCTCAGGTAATCCAGTGGGGTTGCCGGATTGAACACCAGGCCGGATTTGCAGCCGCAGTCGTGCACCAGCGACAGCGACCGGTCGATATGCTCGCTGGCTTCGGGATGAAAGGTGATGTAGGTGGCGCCAGCCTTGGCGAAATCCGGAATGATCCGGTCGACCGGTTTGACCATCAGGTGGACATCAATATCCGCGGTGACACCATGCTTGCGCAACGCCTCGCACACCAGAGGCCCGATGGTCAGGTTGGGTACGTAATGGTTATCCATGACGTCAAAATGCACGATATCAGCACCGGCATCGAGTACATTGGTCACTTCCTCACCCAGGCGGGCAAAGTCAGCAGACAGGATGGAGGGTGCTATCTTGTAATCGGCCATGCTGTTGTCCTCACGAATATATTCTGCCCGCAAGCGCGGGATGCATAAAAATGAAACGCGAACTTTAACCCAACGACAGGTGATTTTCAGCAACCGCCTCCTGAACACAGCGGTATCAACCACGGCGCTTCAAACGGCGGCCCATGCCCCCCGCAAGCACAGGAAATCAATTATTTGATTTTGATAGTTTTATTGCCGACGGTTCGGGTCCTGCACACGATTTGCGCACAACAAGCCTGAGATGCGCTTGATTACGCACAGCATGCACTCCGGACGCCTTACACAGGTACGGCCACCCGCAGCAGCCAGTCTTTGCCAGTCTTTGCAATCAGTTATGACGGGCGGCGGAGGTCGCATTACGATCATCCGGCGAGCATTGCGCAGTTATGCGCTGTTCACTTTCCGGCACAGACGACCTGATAAGCAGCACCCGTGCAGTTGTACTTGCCATTCAGCGTGGCAAGTCTTATAAAAGATAGACCGTGTTCAGAAGAAACTGCTTGACTCAATAAACGGCCATTTGATCAACAGAGAATACAGCGAGGGTACCGAGATGAGTTTTACGCCACGCGTCGGAGACTGGTACCAGGCCATCAATGGCGACAAGTTTGAAATCGTCGCACTGGATGAAGATGAAGCAACACTGGAGATCCAGCATTACGACGGTGCGGTCGAGGAAATCGATTTTGAAACTTGGGAGGAAATGGAAATCGCCAGCATCGAACCCCCCGAGGACTGGTCAGGCTCCTACGACCTGGAACGTGATGATTACGGCGTCGACCTCGAACTGACGGGGCCGTCCGAACACATGAACCCGTTTGATGAGCTCGACTGATTCGATCAGACGAAGCCTCTAAAACACCGTCTGATAGCCACACTCAACTGTCATAAATCTGTGCCGATACCCCTGTTACTGGCAGTAACAGGAGGAACGGCATGGCAATTATCTACGATTTGTCAACGGGCAAGGTAATCTCCGGAAACGAGATCATCACCGCCGTCAGAAAACAGCAGCATGAGGCGGAATGCTGCGCCGCCACGCAACCGCTGGACGATCAACGCCTTTTGGAAGAAGCCAATCCCTGCGACGCCTACATGGTGCTGCTGCAGCGTCTGCTAAAGGATCTCTGAGATTAATGCAGGTGGCGCCGGCTCCAGTATCCTGCCACCAGAGAGCCACTCAGATTATGCCAGATGCTGAACAGAGCCCCGGGTAAAGCTGCTGTGGCAGAAAAATATTTCACTGCCAGCGCCACCGCAAGACCAGAGTTTTGCATCCCCACCTCAATTGCCAGCGTCCGGCATACCCGTTCATCATGCCCCAGCCAGCGCGGCAGCCAGTAACCACCCATTAGCCCGGCACTGTTATGCAATAGGACAGCTGCGACGAGGCCGACGTCCAACTGCACCAGCTGGTCACGATTGAGCGCCACGATAATAGCGATGATGACGATAATTGAAAAAACTGAAAGCAGTCGAAACAGGCTGTGCAGAACAACCAGCTGACGGCGCAGAAAATGATTCAGTAATACCCCCAGCAAAACCGGCAGTATGATGATCTGCGAGATACTCGACAGCATGTCGAGTACCGGCACCGGAACAACCTGCCCGGCATACAGCAGGGTCAGCAACGGTGTTGCGATAACGGCCAACAGCGTGGAGGTGAGCGTCAAGGTAATGGAAAGCGCCACATCTCCATTAGCCAGATAACAAATCACATTTGACGCAGTACCACCGGGACTGCAACCGACCAGCACAAGCCCGGCCAGCAGCTGAGGGGGCAAACCAAACAGATTAGCAAACACCCATCCGGCAAGCGGCATCAGCAAGAATTGCAGGAGAACACCCATAAACACAGGCAGCGGGCGCTGCAGCACCGCAAGAAAATTCTTCCCGGTCAGTGTGATACCCATACCGAACATCACCAGACCGAGGAGCAGTACGATCGCCGGTTTTAACGGCACAAACCATTCCGGTATAAGTATGGCCAACAGCGCGCCCAGCACCGCCCAGAGTGGAAACAAGCCGGTCACGTTCAAGATTCCCTCGCCGGCTGCTGCCATGAGCAAAACTCACGGAGCAACATGAACACTGCACCGGATTCCACGAGCAGGGGAATGGGTTTCAGCGCATCGCCGCTACAGGGCCCCGCAATGCAGGTGCCATCATGCAGATTGAACAATGCCGCATGTGTTGAGCACTGGATATAGGCCGCATCCAGGCTGAGGAACTGGTCCGGCATCCAGTCGAGCGGGGCGCCGGTATGCGGGCAACTGTTGATATATCCGTAGACCCCGTCAGCACTCCGGACGAGAAATATATCATGCAGGAGGTCCCCGCATGCCACGGTCAGGCCACGGCTGCCTGGCAGCCGGATTTGATCAAGCTTGCAAAGTAGAATTCGGTCGAATATCTCTTGCATGCAGGCAGACTACGGTTACACGTGTCATTGTCAACCGTACCTCTTGCCGCCGTATGCAAGGCAGACGCCAGCAATAATGAACATCAGTTCTCCCGCACGACGCGAAAGCCGAGATTGTCCAGCCGAGTATCCTGATCCAGTTGTCCACGCTTGGCGCTGCGCAGCGTATCGAGCGGACTGGTATAACCTCCGCCACGCACCACACGCTGGGTGCAATGCGGACTTACCCAGGCGCTTCCGTCAAGCGGGGCACCATCATAGCTTTCGTGGTAACAGTCAGCGATCCACTCCTGAACGTTACCTGTCATGTCATACAAGCCGAACGCATTGGCCGGGAACTGGCCGATCGGGGCGGTGCGCGCACTATCCCACTGGCTGCCACAGTTATGGCAGTTCGCCCATACCTCGTCAGTTACCACGGCATCCTCAGCGTCCATCCACCAGTACATCCAGTAACTCCCGCCACGCACGGCATACTCCCATTCCGCCTCGCTGGGAAGGCGGTATTTATGGCCAGTTTGCGCAGTTAGCCAGTCAACATAATCCTGCGCGTCTCTCCAGGACACGTTGATAACCGGCTGGTCGCCACGGCCCCAGGTTTCATCATAGGGAAGTCGCCTGCCGGTGGCACGCGCAAACCGGTCATATTCAGCAAAGGTCACTTCGTATTTACCGATGGAGAATCCCGGCAGCTTGACCAGGTGACGCGGGCCTTCTTCGTAATTCAGTGAGTTGCCGTAACTGCCCATGAAATAGCCGGCCATAGCCAGTTCCACCATGACCGGTCCGTCGCCGCCGATTTTAAGGGCATCCGCGAAGGTGCTGTTAACGGGCTGCCTGGCCGTTCGTGCCGACTTTGGAGGTACAGTCTCGGCGACAGTGGCAGTCTTCGCAAACAGGTCGCTCCCGTACACGGCCGCGCCCACCTTTTCCACCGGCGCTTCCTGCGCAGGAGATGGCACTTCTGCTACCGGCAGCCGCGCAGCCGGCTGTTTTTCTGCTTCGACCGATGCAGCCAGCTGCATGGGCTGTTCTCCGGGTTCGGGCACGACCGGCAGCGGTGATATCTCTGCCATCTGACCGGCTGGCGGCGCAGCCGGAAGCCGCTCGGTCCGCCGTTCTGCATTCACAGGCGTGTTATCGTTTTCCGGCATGGTCTGCGACCCATTGACCTGTCCGGTTACAACCGTATCCGAATCGGATTGCTCAACGCGCACAAACAGCCAGCCACCCAAAGCAACAGCACCTGCCACCAGCAATCCGATCACCCCGCCTAACCAGCCAGGAAAGCGCTTGCCGGATTTGACGTCATCTGCTGCACCGGTGTACGTCATGCTGGCCCGTGCGTGGTCGGTCTTACCTGCTTTCACATGCGGGCTGGCATGCTGCGTCATGCTGCGTTCGTTTGTTGCCATGCCCTCGTCCAGCGAGGGGATATAGAGCGACTCGCCAGCACCTTGGGAATTTTCTAGCTGGGCAAGCAAGGCATTTCTTTCGTTGATCAGCCTGTCGCGCGCCGCCTCAGCCTCGGCACGCAGGCGAACCGCAATCTCGACATTCTTTCGCGTCTCCTCGAGTTGCTTGCGCAAGCGCGCCGGATCTTCCAGCTGACCCGGTCCCGCAACATTCATCAATCCACGCGCGATTTCCACCTCCCCGCGCAGTGTATTTATCTTTTCACGCAGCCCGTTTTGCTCTTCAAGTGCACTATCTCGCTCGCGCGTCAATTGCTTGAGCTGCGATTCAAGCTGCTTGATGGCAGTCTCGGCCTGGCGGTACTGCTCCTCCATCAATTTGATATCGGTCTGGTGACGCTCTCTCTCCTGATGCCGGAAAACAACCATCTCGGCATGCGCCTGTTGCAGATCCTGCTGGACTTTGGCTAGTTGATCTTCAGTGGCAGCATGCGCGTCGAGCACACCCTGAAGGCGATTGCGCTCTTCGATACGCACCGCATCCACGGCCTCCTCGATAACATCCGACTGCTTGCTGAAATTTACCTCATGCTCCGAAGCAACTGCCGCAAGCTGTTCTTTCAGCTCGCGCTGCCGGGCAGCCATCTGTGCACGCTCCTCTGCGCGCGCCTGACGTTCCGCGTGCAACTCGTCGCGCAGGTTATCCAGGTCCTCCTGGGCACTGACACGCGATTTCTGAAAGTCGCGGGATGTCTGCTCCAGCTGCTTGCGCAGACGGTCAATCTGCCCCTGCATCTCCTTTTCAATATCGTTCTTGCGCTTCAGGTCTTCGTGCGACTTCCTTGCGGAGTCCTCGTAGTCATCTTCAAGACTCTTGGCACGCTCATCGCCCCGTTCGACAAGGAGTTGCAGATCCGTCACCTGCTGACGAGCTACCTCGAGCTCATCCCGCAGAATATCCAGGTCAACGTCCTTCTGGCTTGACTCAACACGTGAACTTTCCAGCTGCGCGTTTCTTGCAGCACTTTCCACCTCAAGCACGGCAAGCCTTTGCGACTCGAGTTCCAACGCCTTTGTGACGGTCGCAATCTTCTCTTCTGCTGTTTTTTCAGTGCTCTTGAGCTGCTCTTGCAGAGACGCTATGATTTCCCTGAGTTCCGCATCGCTTTCTGCATGGCGTTGTTGCTGCTGATGCATCTCGTCACGTTCATGCCTGATTGCTTCCAGTTCACCGGCCGGAACCTCAGGATCAATGGATTCGATTACAATATTTTCAATGCCGTCATCTACAGATGCAAAGTCGTCATCAGCGGATACGGCCGCCTGCGACAGCGCATGGCGCAGTTGCTCCACCTCTTCCTGCAGCGAGGACGATATTGACAGGAGCGAGTTCCTCTCCACACCAAGCGATTCCAGTTGCTCTGCCTGCTGAGAAACCAGGGCCAGCAATTCCTCTTTTTGCCGCTCGAGTTCCTGTCCGGAATCCCCGCAATCGACGTTCGCACTATCAGCTAGTTCGTGACCTGCCGGCAATTCATTCTTCAATGTCACAACCCTCTTCAGGCATCGCGCTGCAATCATGTCTTCTGCCGGACTGGCCCTGCATATCAGACAATCTCGCCGCAATCCCGCACACCGAGTCGCGCATGGCGCTTAACGCATGCGTCATCTGTTGCAATTGCTCCTCGATCTGTTGCTTGTCAGCAACCGCCTCCAGCAGGATATCCCTCAAATGAACTGCTTCCACCCTTGTATCTCCTATCTCGGACTGGTATGACTCAAGCAGCGGACTGTCTTCCTGTACGGACAACTTGTCTCCATCCTGCAGTGCAACATCATCGGCCCGAACGGCGCGCTGCCGATCTTCCAGTGCCATGGCACGGGCCAGCGCCATATCAAGTTGCTGCTGCAATTGCAGATACTGCCCATCGGAGTGATCCTGCATGCTGCCAAGTTTTTTACGCAGGGCATCACACTCGGCATGCAGCCCGCTCACCAGTGTGCGAAGCTGGCAGGACTGTTTCTTCTCCTGATCGAGTTCTTCCATCAGGGCCTGCAGCTGGTCTGTGTGATTCTCGCGAAGAGCCTCGTACCTGTCTATGAACAGCTGTCTTTCCTCTTCCTGCCTGTTCACGCGTTGATAGAATTCACCAAGCTTTTCACCGGACTCAGCCAGTTCTCCGCGAACCAGCTCCAGCTGCGCCTCAACTTTCTGCCTTGCAACTTTTTCGTTCTCGAGCTGAGCCTGCACCAGCTCGAGTTGTTGCCGGGTCTGCGCAACAACCTGCCCGTGGTCTTGCACCGCTGCTGTCTCTGTTGGTGCATCGTCCCTGGCAACTGCCAGATTGCCTATGCCGCCCTCCAGCACACAGACATCGAACCCCCTGTGACTGAGCACGAATGCCGCAGAATCACTGCGACTTCCTGTATCACAGCAGATGACATATTTTGAATTAAATACCAGCTCGGTTATTTCGCCTCTGAGGGTGGACAGCGGAATATTCACACTGTCTTCAAACGAACCGCGCCCGTATTCGTCAGGCGTGCGGACATCGACCCATACAGCCCCGCTATCAACCAGCCGCTTCGCCTCGCGGTAGCTTATATATTTAACCATCTGGGCTTTAAGCAAATCGACGAAGTCCTGCTTGGCGAGACGCATTAACAGACCATCGGTCAGCATGGTGACCGATGCATTACGCCTGGACTCCGATACCAGCGACTCTTCCCCGAACGAATCACCGCTGACCAGCTCGGCAAGCAGCTGTTCCGGCGCACCCGGACTTTCCTTTCGGGTGACCGCGCAGCGGCCTTCGTGGATGGTATAGAAATGCTCGCCCTCGCTGCCCTGGGCGATAATGACCTGGCCTTTTTTTACTTCGATCGGCTTGAACCTCATCAGCAGCGCCTGGAGCTTCGAGGGTGGAAGCCTGACGAAGGCCTCTGACTGCAAGATACGTGTCATCCAGTCGGTGTTGTCGGCTGCACCGATATCAACCACCTCGGCAGTATTCGACGGGTCCCAGGTGAGGAATACGTCGAGTAGCCCGGAGTCGATTCTCGCGATCACGGATCTGCTTACCGCACGGGCGGCATACTGGCGCGGTTGCAGATTGGAGATCGGGTGGCGGCTCAGATCGGTACCGGCCTGGATCTCGCCGGCGACCTTTCTAAAACCGTCTATCAGGGTGATCGTCCCTTCCAGCAGGAAGATAGTCTGATTATCGCGATCGCCCTTGCGGAACAGATAGCGCCCGGCCTTGACCTCCTCGACGATAATCTTCTCCGACAGCTCCCTGAAGCGCTCAGGCGAGAGCGAGTTCAGGGGGACCAGTTCGTGGAAAATTTTCCTGTTTTCAGCGGTTTTTTTTGCGACGCGCATATTCACCCTGTGTACTGCGTCCTTGTCGGAAAGGTTCATTTCCTGCAGAGAGTATCTCCACAGCAAGATGCTGCATTCAGCGTATCGGCGAAAAACACCTGTTATTAAGACAACGATGTATTTGCCAGTAACTGTCACCTGACCCTGCAGAAACCGGTTGGCGAAGCCATGCAATGGTGTGGATACTATTAGCGGAAAGCTTGATCGCCGTCACAGTGTCACTGCCCCAGACACGTACCTGTCACCGGCTTAATGCCTGTTATCTTCTTTCAGAACATATGGTTATACACTACAGGTCTCCATGTGCGATCCATGATTTGGCAGACGAAACAGGTGTAATCCACTTGCGCCGTACATCTCAAGCGCTGCCAGTCACTCGTGCACCTGGTCAGCAGCACGCACTGTGTACCCGCACGCCAGCCATGGTTAGTGCAGCAACCTGCTTGTCCATACCCGGATGACTGCTCGCATACGCACACATCGACCTGCTTGCTGCGGCCCGGACAAAGCACCAAATGGCTTGCGTTCTGCACTGATCGAACTTGGCCAGCATCATTGCAGGGCATGCACCAGCCGTATCGAACAGCAGCTACCAGAGATCGAAAGAATCGATCTGCTTCGTGCCTGCATGATCTTAGGGCCTGTATTTACAGTGTTTTTACCGACACCTGTGTTCATTGAACAATACCGCTGCGAAGCATCCGCGCAAGTGATGCATGCTGGCATGCGGTTATATCAGCATCGCACACAGTGATAACGCGATGGAATTCGCGCCTTTTGTGACGCCGCATCGCACACATGCATAAGTCACCAAGTACTACAAAAAAAGGCATTTAATGCAGCAAAAGACTTTCACATTTCATTTATTGTGCTATCTTACGCGTGCTGTAATATCTATCACCCAACGAGGAGTTACTTCGAATGGCAAAAAAGAAAGCGACGGCCAAGAAAAAGACAGCCACCAAGGCTGCTGCAAAGCCAACGACCAAGTCTGACACGCTTAACTTCATTGCTGACAAAACCGGACTCACAAAAAAGGATGTCGGCTCCGTATTTGACAACCTCGCGGTACTCATGAAGCGCGATCTCAAGAGGGGCCCGGGTGTCTATACCGTCCCCGGCCTGATGAAGGTCAAGGTCGTGCGCAAACCAGCCACCAAGGCACGCAAGGGCACCAACCCGTTTACTGGCGAAGAGATGATGTTCAAGGCCAAGCCGGCACGCAATGTGGTCAAGGTCCTGCCGCTCAAGAACCTGAAGGAAATGGTATAAAATACAGCAATATACGGGGCTGCCAGACAGCCCCGCTTCTTTTTGGCTTACGACCTAGCCAATGTCTTCCTGCTGCCTGATCTTGCCGCGAATGAATTGACTGTGTGGCACATACAGCAGGTCAGCCACCTTTCGGACAAGGTGTTCTTCATGCGCATGCACCTTCCCGTCCAGGAACGTTATCTCCCATAAACGGTGCACGATTTCTATCCTGTCCTCCAGGCTGCATTCGCTGGTGATCAGGCGGGTAAATGGAAACAGCGAGGTGACGTGGTCGGCCTGCTGCTCCGCTACCCTGCAGATCTCGCGGGCCTCATTCGGTGACACGGCGTAGATCTCCTCGACAATCCGCTTGATCTGCTCGTATTCGGCAACGCTTATATCAGCATCGGCGGCCGCCACCTCCATCAGCAGAGCCGCCGTCGCCACCTGCAGCGCGTGTTCTGCGTCTTGCCCGGCATCCGGGTTCGAGGGCAAATGCTTTCTGAGCAATGACTGTATAGTACTTATCATAGATAAATTACAGGCCGTCAACAGTCATCTCAAGCCGACGCACCATGATTCACCGCTCACAGCGTACAGCGGACTAGTTGATGTGCCGGCCGGACTGATACTGGCCGTGCTCGAATCGCGTAAAGAATTCGTGCAGCAGGGGATGATTGATTGGGTCGTTGCTGTCATCTTCCTGCAGGTTGCGTTCGGCGACGTAGGTTTCACGGCCTGTATCATGCACCAGAACACGGTACCACGGCTCATCCTTGGGCGGACGGGTTTTGGCCATCGCCTGATACCATTCCTCCATGCCGAGAAACTCCGGGTCGACGTCCACAATCACGCCCCGGTAATCAAACAATCTGTGATGGATACACTGACCGATTGAAAATTTGGCCTGTTTCATGACTTTCACCCACATACTGGATACGCATCACCTATAAATGCGACACCCGCACGATAGGCAAGTTCGCGTGACCGGGAAGACCGGCATATAATGATTACAGATCCGGAATCATCCGCAATGGGTGGCTATTAATGGATAAAATTCAGTTAGTTAAAAAAGATATGGTGGTCACTATACAGTATTCACTGACCAATGCTGCTGGCGTGGTTGTACGTGAGGCCACTGGCAAACCGGTCAATTACCTGCATGGTGCCGGATCGCTGCCGCCCAAGCTTGAGCACAAGCTTGAGTCACACATGGTCGGCGACGTGGTGCAAACCCGCTTGCTACCTGATGATGCCTTCGGCAAACGCAGCATCGAACTGCTATGCGAAATGCCGTTAAGCGAATTCCCTGCCGGCGAGATTATTCAGACCGGGGGACAGGTACTGGGCCATGATGAAAGCGGCAAGGAAATCCTGTTTACTGTGACCGCAATCCGGGAAGGCATCGCACACCTGGACGGCAACCACCCGCTGGCCGGTCAGACACTGATATTCGAGGTCGAGATCCAGGGCATCCGTGACGCAACGGCAGACGAACTCCGCACCGGCAAGGTCACGGCTGCAGCCAGCTAGCTACTTGTCAACCCGAAAGTGCGTCCCCTGGTAAAACAGCTGGATACTGCCGGGTCCGATCTTTTCCAACACCGCACCACTGGCTAGCGAATCACCTTCGCGGTATTTCTTCAGGTCGATCAGTACAAACCGCCGGGCGGGCTCTTCTGCATACACATGGACGTCAATATGGGGCAGTGCGAAGCCACTGCGGAACTCAAGCGGCAACTCACCCCATTCCGGCAACTGCGATTCGCTGTCGCTGACGGGTAGCGGCGTCGGTGACTCGACCACACGTGTCCCGCTTGCCGGTTTCTTGGCCGCGCGCGCCTTCGGCACAGGTGCAACGGGCAATGGTGGCGGATAATTCACCTTCGGACGCGGGTCGAAAGGTGTCTCGCGCTCCGAATTTGCCAGTCGCTGCAGCGGCTCCCTCGCAGCTGTTGCAGTTCGGGCTGGCGCATCAGCCGACGAGATATTGACAGCGCCTGCCTGGTCATCTTCCTTGGGCATTCCGCCTCCGAGCATAAGAATGATCAAGGCGGCATTGAAAAGCAGCAGTATTGCAACCGCCCAGGGCCAGCGGCTCGAACGCGGGGTTTTGCGCACACCCCAGTGCGCAGACTCGAGATCGGGAACGTCGCCAAGATTACGTTCGCGGTCGGCCTTCTTGAGCGCTTCCAGGATATAGGACATTTGCTATTCCGGATGCACCGGCTGCAGGACCGGCACACCTTCGCGCCCTGCGCTGGAATTGAGATGAATCAGGGTATTTTTGCCTACAATCCCGTCAGCGATGAGACCGCGACTGCGCTGGAATTCCAGTACCTGCTTCTGCAAGTGAAAATCAAACAGATTGACGTCGGTCGTCGGAATCCGGACCCCTTGCACGATTTCCAGCTGTTGCCGTATCCAGGCCACATCCGGGCTGCGATCACCCATCTTCAGATACAACCTGCCACCTGGCGTGGCCTGCAAGAGCAATGAGTAATCACCGTACCAGAAACGGTCCACCTGTTCGATCGTCGTTCGATACAGTACATTGCCCATCATCATTTCCACCAGTGATCCATCCAGATGTCGGAGAAATACCGGAACCCTGCTACCGTCGGCGGCAGTGAGACTTAATACCGCCGGGCGGTTAAATTGCCGCAAGCTGTTCCAGTTCCCCTGCTCCTCGAGACACAACAGACCGTATTGCAGGGCATAGTCACAAAAATCGGGTTTTACGCTGTCTGGCAAGTCAACTGCCCACGCGGCAAACAATTCCTTCCAGGCCGCGCGGTACCAGGAACCATCCACCGATGCCAGCAGGGAATCCAAGGTTTCAACGGGGCCGGCCGCACTGTTTCCCGGTATATCCTCCGTCCCGGCAGCCGACGGGGCATCCTGCACCGCCGACTTGAGCACGTCTCTGGCAATTGCTGCAGCCATTTCCACACTTCCTGGCGTCAGCTCGCCATTGCCTGTCGCGTGCGACGAGGCACGCTCGCTTGTTATCGACCAGGGCAGGTGCTGCCAGGCAAGCACTGCCAGGACCATGACCAACAGGCCGCCAGCCAGGGCAGGTTGCCACCAGGAAGTCGCCGAGCGCTCGGATTCCTCTGCCAGCACCTCCAGTGCCGCCTTGCGCACGACCTTGCCGTCCACTTGAGAGCTGCCTTCCACATAGGCACCCAGCAAGGCCCGGTCACACAGCACATTGATCAGCCGCGGTATCCCGCCGGACAACGCGTGGATGCGGTCAACTGCCCGCTTGTCGAATATCGTTTTCGATGCGCCGCAAATCTGCAGGCGGTGGCGTATGTAGGCATCCGCCTCGTCCCGGGAGATCGGTTCAAGGTGATAACGTGCAGTTACGCGCTGGGAAAGTTGCCGCATGTCATCACGGGCCAGCAAATTGCGCAACTCCGGCTGCCCGATCAAAATAATCTGCAGGAGTTTCTGGGTCGACGTTTCCAGATTGGTCAACAGACGAACCTGCTCGAGAACGTCGGCAGAAAGGTTCTGGGCCTCGTCAATGATCAACACGGTTCGCCGACCACGGGCAAAGGCATCCAGCAAGTAGTGATTGAGGATATCCACCAGCAGCTTGATGCTGTTCGATTCCGCAGGATAACTGACACCCAGCTCGTCACAGACCGTGGCAATCAGTTCCGCAGCCGTCACCTTCGGATTCAGCACCATGGCGATGTCGA
>Ga0210112_1000182_pt1 | contig 17918 bp, 15 predicted proteins | sample Joice_ThreeSqC_D_FD_184875 | JGI IMG/M metagenome (GOLD analysis project Ga0210112, IMG submission 184875) | Wetland microbial communities from San Francisco Bay, California, USA, that impact long-term carbon sequestration - Joice_ThreeSqC_D2... | ecosystem: Environmental > Aquatic > Marine >... | reverse complement strand
CGCCCGCTCCCCGCCACACTCCCGGTGGCGGGTCGGGCGATCCTCAAGCGGTATCAGGACCTGCTCGCCCGGATCATGCCGTTCGATCTGACCATCGACGGTGAGACGGCCGACGGCGACCGCGCACGGCTCTCCGACTCCTCGGTCGCCGACAGGTATGGGGCCGTCGCCGGCGTGGTGCGGTACTTCGCCGACCGCTTCGGGGTGCCGCGCGGGGCGATCGAGGGCACAAACGTCCCGTTCGAGCTCATCAAGCGCTATGCGCTCCGGGGTCAGCCGTCCGTCGAGTTCAAGGAGTTTCGGCGTGGCGAAGGGCTCGCCGTCGTCCAGAGCACGGAATACTACGGTTTCGTGCTCGCGCGCGAACGGCGGCCCCTGACGGGCGAGATTCCCGAGGAGTTGCTTTCCGCCGCGCGCGAGGCGATGGCGCGCGCGCTGTTGGAGGGGAAATCGCGACACCCGAATCGCGGCAGCGTCGCTCGGGCGGCGGAGCGGTTGTCGGAGTACTGGTGCCGCTCGGGCGGCCGGCTCCGTAACGCGGCGCCCGACAAGGTGCTCGATCAGGTGGTGGCGCAGCTCACGCACGTGCGGAGTTGGGAACAGTTCCTCGAGACACCGCTGAGCGTGGATGTGGAGGCCTCCGTCCCCCGGGACGATCGCGAGCGGCTGGATGCCCTGCCCGGATCGTCTCGGATTCTCGGCGACCGAGTGCCCATCGAGTACCGGGTGGAGGCGGGCCAAGGTGTTTGCTGGCTCAGACTCAGAGAGAAGCAGGCGCAGCGCCTGCGGCCCGCGGACCTGCCGAAGGTCCCCTTTCCGCTCAGGTTCAGCGTGGTCCGCGGCCATCGTGAAGTCGGCCGTGCATCTACGCTTGAGGAGTTGCGCACCGTCGTCGGACGCCTCGAGACCCGTCGCCGGGCGCCTCGAGGCAAGGGGAGACGCTACCGGTAGCGGCCCCGTTACTCCGCAAGCGAGAGAATTCCCAGCCAGGCAGCCGCGTAGGCGCTCTCGAGGTGCCCTCGTTCCGCCCCACCCAGGAGAAGGAAGCCGACCCCGGAGATAACGCTGGCGAGAAGCCACCCAACCTCGGACGGTGGGACTCTGGTCTTGGCTCCGTGCCGTGCCAGCATGCGGCTGACCGAATGTCCGAGAAGTTCGCTGTACTCGGAGATGCTGGTACTGGCCAAGCGTTCAGACACGTCTGTGCCCGGGCCGAACAGCGACGTCCACGCCAGGACCGTACCGTTGGCTGACTCTTCGACCAGTAATTCCCAAGTTTGCTGCACCACTTCCGACGGACCGCCGGCGTCGAAGGCGAGCTTCCAGTTCTCGAGCCTCTGGCGCATCAGGTCGTCTGCAACGGCCTCCCACAGCCTCTGTTTCGTGCTGAAGTGGTAGTGGACGAGTCCCTTTGCGCACCCTGCTTCGGCAGCGACATCTCCCACCGTGACGACGGATGCCCCTCGCAGGCGCACGAGTCTCGCGGCCGCAGCGAGGATCAGCTCGCGAGACTCATCAGGATTGGTCCGCTTCTTGGGCATGGATCACAACCAGACTGGTCGGACAGTCAATATACCAGGCATCGCTGATTTACACCAGCGTCATGACGTTCTTGGCCGCGTGGTCAGTGCGGCGGTGCAAGCCGGACCGGCCTCGTGCGTGCCTGGCGGGTGCGGAAGGGTGGTTCCGCAGTGAAACCTCGGTGTCGCGGGAGGCGTAGGAGTGCTTGTGCCGATGACCGACCGCATCGAATCCATGCTGAGCCCGCTGGCGCGGACCGTCCTCGACGAGGTCTCTGAGGGGGTGGTCGTGTTTGACGTCGTGGGACGGCTCGTCTACATGAACGGCCGGGGGCGTGCGGCGGTGGAGGAGGCAGGGGATGCACAGCCGGACCGGCACGCGATCCTGCCGAAGCTCTCGCGGATGGGGAGCCGGATCGTGCCCCTCTGGATCGGTGGCTCGAAGGTGGGGGAAGCGGTGTTGCTGCCGGGCTCGTCCGAGTCGGACGCGGATCGACATACGCTGGCGGAGCGGGAGCGCGAGGCCATCGTGGCGACGCTGCAGTCGACGGGCTGGAAGCTCACCGAGAGCGCGCGCCAACTTGGAATCTCCCGCACGACCTTGTGGCGCCGTCTGCGGGCCTACGGTCTCGATCGCGACAACCGCGCCCGATGGTTTCGGTCCTCCTAGCCGCCATCCTCTTCGGCGGCGCTCCGCAGCTTCCGGACACTGCCACGTTTCGCGACGCCGCCACGGCGGAGCTGTACGCCCGGGCCCGGGTGCGGCACATCCGGCAGGACTCGCTGGTCCGCAACTACCGCGCGTTGGTGCGCATGCGGCTCGAGGCGTCGGCGGGGCGCAGCCGGTTCGCCCGCCAGACCACGCTCATCGCGCACGAGTCCGTCGCCGAGATCGCGTGGCAGCAGCCGAACGACCTGCAGGTTCACGTTCTCGGGTCACGGGCCGTCGTGCCTCTCCTCCGCATCATCCAGGGCTTCGGTGGCGACGTCGACGAGGACGTCGAGCGCGACCTCCGTCGCGATCTGGTGCCGGACCGTCCGTGGTTCATCCCCCGCGCGCTCGGTGACAGCATCCGCCTCATGAGCGTACCGGAGCACGCGGCGCTACACCCGATGGCCGACGGCGCGACCGCGTTCTATCGCTTCGCGATCACCGATTCGGTCTTGCTCGTGCTGCCCGACCGGTCGATCCGTGCGTACAAGATGCACGTGGAGCCGAAACGCCTCGGCGCCGCGCTGGTGGCGGGCGACATGTGGATCGACGCCGAGAGCGCGGACGTCGTGCGCTTCGGCATGGTGTTCCTCGGAGACTACGTGTGGTCGGATCCGACGGGAAACACGGCCGCCGACAGCGCCGAAGCGCGCAAGGAGAGCACGACGGCGGCGAAGTACCTGTCCGTCGAGGCGATGGTGGAGTACGCGCTCGTGGACCGGCAGTACTGGATGCCCTACCGGCAGCTCCTGGCGATCACCGCGGAGATCCCGTGGTTCGTGAACGTCTCCATTCCCGCGATGGCGGTGACGACGTTCAGCGATTACCGGGTGAACGACAACCCGCCGCTCTCGTTCGCTCTGCCTCGGGACAGCCTGATTGCCGAGGAAGAGGACCACCGGGTGACCCGGGTCAGGACCGCCGACGGTGCGGGTTTCGAGCCGGACAGCATCGCAGGTCAAGACCTGCGGGCCGAGCGCGGATACGTTCGCGCCGGCGCGTGGCACGACGGCCGCTGGGAGATGGACATCCCGCCGGCGGACAGTCTCGAGGCGTTCCCGTGGGAAGCGAAGCTCGCGACGGTCGAGGATCCGGACGAAGAGCGCCGCGTTCGGGAGACCTTTGCCGAGCTCAGTGCGCTTGCCGAGGACCTGCCATCGGATCTGACGGGGCGGAAGATCTTCGGCCTCGGATGGGAGCAAGCAGCGGACATCGTCCGGTTCAACCGCGTGCAGGGCCTCTCGGTTGGGCTCGGTGTGAAGCTGCGCCCGGGGCCGGCGTTTACCACGCTGCTTCTCACCGGCCGATTCGGCTTTTCGGATCTGCGCCCGACCGGTTCGGCGACGTGGCGGCGCGACGGCCCCGTCGGGCGCTTCGATCTGGCAGGATACCACACGGTGCGGGAGGCCGAGCCGTGGACGCACGGGCTCGGGGTCGGGAGTTCGGTGAACGCGCTCTTCGTCGCCCACGACTACGCCGATTACTATCTCGCCTCCGGAGGCGCGCTGGCGTACACGTGGAACTACGGGCCTCTGAGGAACGTCGAGCTGCGGCTCGGATCCGAGCACCACGCGATCATGGAGGTCGCGACGACCTCGGCGATCGCGGACATCTGGGGCGACGGCACGTTTCCCGACAACCCGGCAGTCGCCGAAGGCTGGTTCTTCCGCGGCTCACTGAGCCGCGATGACCGTATCGGCGTGGTCCGAATAGGCCCGGGAGTGGAGGTCCTGGCCGGTGGTCCGGGCACGGGCGTTCGCGCCTGGGCCTCGGCGCAGACGGCGTTCACCATCCTCGGTCTGGGTGGCACGGTCCAGGCTCGGGCCGCCATCACCCGCGGCGACTCACTCCCACAGCTCGATCTCCGCCTCGGCGGGCCGCAGACCGTACGCGGGTACGACTACGGCGTACGCAGTGGCCGGGAACTCTGGTCGGCACAGCTCGATCTCGCGCTCGTGCGGTCCCGGCTCATCGCCCCGGTGGTGTTCTTCGACATCGGCGACACCTTCGACGCGGACCCGCTCATCGGCACGGGAGCCGGGCTCTCCTTCCTCAACGGGCTCGTCCGCCTCAACCTCGCGAAGGGGCTGCGTCCGTCGGACAAAGTTCGGTTCGATCTGCTCTTTCGCGCGCCGCGGTAAGTCTCTAGGTTGCATCCCAGTGCAGCCTCGGCCGTTCGTGATCGACGAGTACGTCCGCTGGTCGGACGTCGATTTCGCGGGCATCATCTTCTACGGTGCCTACGTCCGGTTCTTCGAGATCGCCGAGACGGAGCTGTTCCGGGAAGCCGGGGTGCCGTACCGGGAGGTCTTCGACCGCTTCGGGATCTGGCTGCCTCGCGTGCACCTGAGCTGCGACTTCGAGTATCCCGCGCGGCTCGACGACCGGTTGCGGGTGGCGGCCTACTTCACCGCCTTCGGCCGCAGCTCGATCCGCCTCAGCTTCGATGTGGTCCACCTCGATGCGCAGGTGCTCGCCGCGTCGGGGGAGGAGGTCCTGGTCTGCACCGACCGAGAGACACGGCGGCCCATGACGCTCCCGGCGGAACTGCGCGGCGCGCTCCAGCGTTTCGCTCTCAGCCGGGCCGATGCCCGCCATACCATTGGACTCGAGTCCGGAGCGGAGACGTGAGGATCACGCTGGGAGTTGTGGCCTGCACCGCCGCCTTTGCCGTCGTGGCGTGCCGTGGCAAGCCCGAGCAGCAGGTGGCCAATCAAGACGTGCTCGAGGGCGAGGACCGCGTCGCGGCCGATTCGATCGCGATGCCTGGCTATCCCGAGGCACACCGCGGATACCTGGTTGCGCGGAGTGCGGGCGTCTACACGCTCGACGGCGAGTGGCAGGCGCACGCGGCCAGCTGCGACGATCCTCCGGTGCTCCAGGTTCTCGCAGAGCAGCCGGGATTCGGGGCGCTCATTCTGCTCCAGATGCCGCCGTCTGCCGAGCGTCTCACTCGCTATCCGATCACCATCGTCGATTCCGGCGTCCCGGTGGCTCCGGCTGCGCAGATTGGGGTGCAGGTGTTCCAGGACCGAAACTCATACGCGTTCCAGGGGTTGTCCGGGGACGTGGAGATCTACGGTTTCGCCAACCGGGTCAGCGGGCGCTTCGCGGTCACGCTGCGCGAAATCCGGACGGACAACGAGGCGAAACTCGCTGGCGTGTTCGACGGGATTCCGATCGAGCCGTTGCCGGAGGAGATGTGCCGCGCGATGAGGGAGTCGCTCGCCGCACCCGACTCCGGGGGTCAGGGGCTCGAGCAGCGGCAATGACCGATCAGACGTACTTCCGGAAGGGATTTGGCCTCAGGCGGGAGATCGAGGGGGAGCTGGCCGCTGATTACCACTCGCGGCTCGTCGACCGGATCCGCACCGCCGGTCACGTGCTGGAATCCGGGGGCCTGACATTCCGCCTCGCCCAGGAATTCGGGTTCTGCTACGGGGTCGATCGTGCGGTCGAGTATGCGTACGAGACCCGCACCCGCTTCCCGAACCAGCGGGTGGTGCTCCTCGGCGAGATCATCCACAACCCACACGTGAATGAGAAGCTCGAGAGCATGGGCGTTCAGATCCTGCATCCGGATCCGGACGGCGGCTTCGACTTCTCCGGCATCACGCCGGACGACGTGGTCATCGTGCCGGCGTTCGGCGTTCGCGTAGCGGATTTTGCGAGACTGCGCGCGATCGGCTGCCCCGTGGTCGACACCACGTGCGGGTCGGTGCTCAACGTCTGGAAGCGCGTCGAGAGCTATGCCCGCGACGGCTACACCGCGGTCGTGCACGGCAAGCACTTCCACGAGGAGACGAAAGCCACCGCGAGCCAGGTGACCAAGTATCCGGAAGGCCGCTACCTGGTGCTGCGGGACATGACGGAGGCGGAACTGCTCTGCCGGTTCATCCGCGGCGAAGCGGGGGTGGAGGAGATGACCGCAACCTTCGGCCACAAGGTGTCGGACGGGTTCGGCTTCGAGCGGGATCTCGACCGTGTGGGGCTCGCGAATCAGACCACGATGCTCGCCTCGGAGTCGATGGAAATCGCGCTCAGGATCGGCGAGGCGATGGCGGACCGATACGGCCGGGAGAACCTTGCGGACCACTTCCGCAGCTTCGGGACGATCTGCTCTGCGACGCAGGAGCGGCAGGATGCGGTGCTCGCGCTGATCGAGGAGCCGCTCGACGCCATGATCGTGATCGGCGGCTACAACTCCAGCAATACCAACCACCTCGCCAAGATCTGCGCGCGGCGAGTGACGACCTACCACATCGCCGACGCGGCGGGCATCGACGTCGAGCGGTCGGCCATCCGGCACAAGCCGCCCGAGGCGAGCGCCGAAATCGAGGTCCCGGGCTGGCTCGAGGGCGTCGCGCGCCTCGGCATCACCGCCGGCGCCTCCACCCCGAACAACAAGATCGGCGAGACCATCGAGCGGGTGCTCGCGACCGTGGGTCTGCCCGTCCCGGGCGAGTGACGCTCCCGCAGGAGCGGTCCGCAAGGCCGATCGAGGAAAGGTCCCGGCTCTCACGCTGGAACTCCTCAGCGACCGCGCTCGTCCTGGCCAATCTCGTTCCGCTCGCCGGGGTCGTGTTCCTCGACTGGGACGTCTTCGTCATCGTATTCCTGTTCTGGCTGGAGAACGTGGTGGTAGGATTCTTCAACCTCCTCCGGATGCTATGGGTGGAGCGCGGGGCGGAGCCGTTTCCCCTGGCCAAACTGTTCGTGATGCCCTTCTTCCTGGTGCACTACGGCATGTTCACCGCGATCCACGGCGTCTTCGTGCTGGTGCTGTTCGGAGGAATGGCGCAGCAGGGGGCAGGCTTCCCGACAGTCCGGACTGTCCTGGATCTGGTAACGCGGTACCATCTGTGGATTCCGGTACTCGCGCTCGTTGCCAGCCACGGCTACTCGTTCGTCACCAACTACGTGGCGCGGCAGGAGTACCGGAGGGTGACGCTGCAGCAGTTGATGCAGCAACCGTACAGCCGGGTGGTGGTGCTCCATCTCACTATCCTGCTCGGCGGATTCCTCGTGATGGCCCTTCGGCTCCCGGTGGTGGGGGCGTTCCTGCTCGTGGTGCTCAAGATCGGCGTCGATCTGCGAGCACATCTCAGGGAACACGCGCGGCTCGAGCCGCAGCCGGCCTAACCCCAGTCCTTCGACCCCGGCGCGTTGCGCCGCAGGTCCTTGAGGAAAGCATTCGGCTGGAGGGGCCGGTCGGAGGAAGGCGAGCCCGCTCCCGCAAGACGCCGCCCGGCCGGGCCGCCGAGGCGTCCGACTTCCAGCGGCCGCACCTCCTCCGCGATGATGTTCACTGTCCCGTCGTCCTTTGCAAGCGTGCCGAGGATCCACAGGAACGGCTCGCCGCGGACGGCGACACGGTCGCGCTCGTAGATCTCCGGGCGCACGATAGCGTTCATCATGCCGGTTTCGTCCTCGAGCAGGACGAAGGTGTATCCCCGCGCGGTCTCCGGCCGCTGCCGCGCGACCACCAGGCCGGCCACCTGGATCTTGGCGCCATGCTCGAGGTGTTCGAGTGCGTCGCTGCGCCGCACGAGCGGAGGGAGCGTGGGCCGCAGCAGGGTGAATGGGTGCCCGCTCGCCGCGAAACCGAGGACCTCGTACTCGGCGACGAGCCGCTCGTCCGCCGCGAGGTCGCCGAACCGCAGGCCCTCGTAGGGATGCACCAGCGGCAGCTCCAGCTGCCGGCGAACCCGGGACCGGTCGGGGCGGTCCGTCTTCGGAGGAAGCCACAGACCGATCTGCCAGAGCAGCTCGCGTCGTGTCAGGCCGTACGCCTCGCACCCGCCGACCCACACGAGGTGCTCGATCGCGTCCCGTGACAGCCGCGGCGGAGCCCGACGCACGAGGTCGCCCAGGCTGAGGAAGGGGCCGTACCGCTCCCGCTCGACGATGACCTCCTCGGTGACGTCCCAGCCCCAGTCCCGGATGAACCCCAGCCCGACGCGGACGCTGCCTTCCTCCACGGTGCAGTACACGTCGCTGCGATTCACGTCGGGAAGCCGCACCTCGACGCCGTGCCGTCCGGCATCCCGCCCCAGCGCGTCCAGCGAGTAGAACCCCATCGGCTGGTTGTTGAAGAGGGCCGTGTAATACTCGACGGGGTGGTAGTGCCGCAGCCACGCCGACTGATAGGCCAGGAGGCCGAACGCCGCGGAGTGTGATTTCGGAAAACCGAACTCCGAGAAGGCCACCACCTGCTCGAACACCTTCCGGGCCGTCATGGGCGGCACGCCACGCTGCCGCGCACCAACGAGAAACTCCTCCCAGAAGTCCTGCATCAGCTCCCGGGACCGCCGCCGGCTCATCGCGCGCCGCAGCGCTTCTGCCTGTCCCGCGGTGAACCCGGCCAGCGCCTGGCAGACCTGCAGCACCTGGTCCTGATAGACGATTACCCCGAGGGTTTCGCCGAGCGCCTCGGCGAGCAAAGGATGCTCGACGGGAGGACGATACGGCCGCCCCTCCTCGCGGGCGCGGCGCTGGGCTTCCCTCCGGCGCACGTACGGGTTCACGGCGCCGCCTACGATAGGACCGGGACGGACGATGGCCACCTCGACACAGAGGTCCTCGAGGTTTCGGGGCCGCGTGCGGCGCACCATCTGGATCTGGGCGCGGCTCTCGATCTGGAACATCCCAACCGTGTCGCCAGCGCAGATCTGGTCGTAGACCGCCTCGTCGGTGAAGTCGATGCGGCTCAGGTCGGGTGGCTCCCCCTCCTTTCGGGCGACCAGCTCGACGCATTCCTCCACGAGGGAGAGCATGCCCAGGGCGAGGAAGTCGATCTTGATGAACCGCGCGTCGTCGCAGGAGTCCTTGTCCCACTGACATACGACGCGATCGGGCATGGCGGAGCGCTCGAGCGGCACGATCTCCACGAGCGGGCGGCTGGAGATGATCATCCCGCCGACGTGCTGCGAGACGTGCCGGGGCAGGCCCGCGATCTCTTCGGCGAGGCCGCAGAGGTCGCGCCAGAGCGGGGCCTCCGCGCGCCCGGCGAACCCCGGCAGCTTCTGCATCTCCTCGCGCAGTGTGCCGGCCGAGCGGTGGCTCGCGAGCTTGGCGATCTGCTCGATCTCCCCCGGCGGCAGGTCGAGGGCCTTGCCCAGCTCGCGTACGGCGGACCGCAGGCGGTACGTCGGGAAGGCGCAGACCAGCCCGACGTGCTCGTCGCCGTAGCGCCGGTACACCCGGCGGATCAGCTCCTCGCGGATCTCCCGCGGAAAATCCAGGTCGATGTCGGGCACCGACGCCAGCGTCTCGTTCAGGAAACGCCCGAGGAAGAGCCGGTTGGCGATCGGGTCGATGTGCGACAGCCCGAGACAGTAGCAGATGATCGAGGACACTGACGATCCGCGGCCGCGGCCGGGGAGGAGGTTGCCGCGTGCCCGGCGGCTCCCCGCCCGCACGTCGGCCGCCACTTCGCGGGCGAGTTCGAAGAGGTCGTGGTAGACCAGAAAGAACCCGCACAGCCCGTGGTGGTCCACGAGGCGCAGCTCTTCCTCCAGGCGCCCCTCCGCCTCGAGGCGATGACCGGTGTTTACCGGATACAGCTCGTCGATCTTCGCGTGACAGAACTCGGCGAGTGCCCGCGGCGCCGGCGTGCTGTCGGCGCCGTGGAAGTCGGGGAAGGTGTAGCCGAGGTCGCGGGTGAGGTCGAATGCCGCACAGCGCTCCGCAATGAGCCCGGTGTTGGCGAGGGCGTCGGGGCGGTCGTGGAACAGCGAGGCGACCTGCTCCGGCATCCGGAGATGGAACTCGCTGTTGGGCCGGCGCACGTCGTGCGAGCCGTCGAGGGTGGTGCGGTGGCGGATCGCGACGAGAGCGTCGTGCAGGCGGTGCCGCTCCCGCCGGTGGTAGTGGACGTCGCCGGTGGCGACGAGCGGCAGGCCCGCGCCGTCGGCGAGGTCGGCGAGGGTGTGCGTCAGGGCGCGGTCGCCATGCACGGCGTTGCGCTGCAGCTCGACGAAGAAGTGGTCCCGGCCGAACACCTCGCGGCAGCGATCGAGGAACCGGCGGGCCGCCGACACGCCGTCGCTGCGGAGCAGGGTGGGGAGGATCCCCACGCGGCACCCGGAGAGGACGATCAGTCCCTCGTGCCGCGCCTCGAGCGACGCGAAGTCGAGCCGTGGGTCGCGCCGGTCGTCGCGCCCGAGGTGCGCTTCGGTGATGAGGCGGCAGAGGTTGGCGTACCCCGAGGGGGTTTCGGCGAGCAGCGTGACATGGCTCCCGTCGAGCAGCGTCACTTCCGCGCCGGTGACCGCCTGCACCCCACAGGGCCGTGCCGCCTGCGCGAAGGCCATCGAGCCGTAGAGGCCGTTGTGGTCGGTGAGCGCGAGTGCGGCATAGCCGAGCTCCGCCGCCTCGAGCGCGAGCTGCTCGGGCAGCGAGGCGCCGTCCAGGAAGGAGAAGGCAGAGTGGGCGTGGAGCTCGACGTACCGCATGGCAACGATGGAGACGATCGGGGGCGGCGCTACGGCATCTGCGCGAACCAGGTCCTCGTCCGCAGGTCTTCGAACAGCACGACGTGCCTCCCACCGACGAGGACGACGTCGGCGTAGCGCCGGACGATCGGCTCCCGCCACCACTCGTCGTCGATCCGCCAGGTCTCGAGCACCTCCTCGACGCCGGTGTCATCGACGGACACGGGATTCCCGCGGTCATCGACGGTGACCTGCGCGGGCCTGGGGGTGTTCAGGGCTCGAAGTCGATCAACGCGTAGCGGCGTTCGGGAATGCGCGACCATGGCTGCACCTCCACGACGTGAAACAGCCGGGACTGCCGGAAGCGGGTGCGGATCTCGCGCGCGGCGGCGGTGAGTGCGTGTCGGCGCCCGGCGCGGGCGGCACTCTCGGCATCGCGGGCAAAGAGCTGCAGCTCGCCGGTGCCCGGGGCAAAGGCGACGAACTCCACCTCAAGGTGCTCGACGGCGCCACTCGGGGGGGCCGCGTCGAGCCGTGTCCGGAGCGGTGCGGCGATGTGCTCGGGGTCGGCGGAGGGATCCTTGAGAGTGACGGCGGTCATCCAGGACGATCCGTGCTCGAGGTCCGCGCGCACGCGCACGCCCGCGACCCGCCACCCGGTCCTGCGGGGATGCGCGAGCGCCCGCTCGAGCAGCTTGTCGATGGCGTGGGCGAGCATGGCACGGTCGGCGACGGGGGTCGGGAAATCGAAGCCGGCAACGATCGGCTCCGGCCGCTTGCGGCCCGTGACCGGCTCGCTGACCAGCCCCCGGGCCAGTCGCCACGCGCGCCGGCCCTCCTGGCCGAACTGGGACACGATGGCCGGCTCCGGAATCCGGGCCACGTCGGCCAGCGTTTCGAAGCCCAGCTGCCGCAGGCGGCGGTGCGTGTCGCCGTCGATGGGCAGCACGGCGACCGGCTGCTGCCGGAGGAATTCGGTGCTCTCGTCGTCCCGGATGACGAGCGGCGCTCCGGGCCTGGCGCGCGTGGCGGCCACCCAGGCAAGGAATTTCCCTCGCGCCCAGCCGAGCCGCAGGTGCCGGCTGCCGCACGACCATACTTCCCCGCCGGCGGTGCGGGCGATCAGGTCCAACTGCCGCTCCGGTCCGCCGTGCAGCCGATCCAGCCCGTCCACGCCGACGAACGCGCGTCCCAGCTCGGCCGGCTCGATGACGGGGCTCACCGCTTCCAGCGCGAGCAGCAGCCGGGTGAACGCTTCGTCGTAGTGCACCGGATCCGGCTCGCGCAGCGTGAGCGCGGGGCAGAGGCCAATGGCCTGACTGACGGTCATGCCCGACCGCACACCGGCGCGCCGGGCGGAGGCGGACACCAGCCACAGGCGTTTCGTATCGGTCGGAAAGAGCAGCGCCGTGGGGATGTGTGCGAGGGCAGGGTGCCGGCGTTCCTCGCAGCGCAGGGGGAAGAGCGGGACCCAGAGACAGGCCGCGTGCGCGCTCGTGAGGGAACGCATGGGCGTTACGCGCTGCGGGCGAACAGGCTCAACTGGGCCTCCGGCACCGAGGCCCGTGGCTGCTCCCGTTCGCCGTCGGTCTGCGGGATGCCGTACTCCGCGGCGATCCGGTGGAACCGCCGGCGCAGCGCCGCCTCGTAGGCCGCCGGAACTCCCGCCCTGCCGCGGAACGCAGAGTGGTAGCGGGCCGCCAGACGCGGATCGTGCCGCTCCACGAGGGGGAGGAGTCGCGGCCGGATGGCCGGATAGAGCCGCAGCGTGCTCGGAAAGACGAACTGCGCGCCGGCCATCTTGCCCGCATGCATCAGCGCCCGGATCTGCTCGCTCGAGTCGGTGATCCCCGGAAGGATGGGAGCCACGATGAGGCCGGCCCGCAGGCCCGCGGCCGCCAGCCGACCGAGTGCCCGCAGCCTGGCATGCGGCATCGGGGAGCGCGCCTCGAAGCGCTGGATGACTGCGGGGTCGGTACTGACGAGCGAGACGTACACCGATACGAGATGCTGCCGGGCGAGGGTACGCAGCAGGTCGATGTCGCGGCAGACGAGCGGGCTCTTCGTGATGACGCCGATGCGGAGCCCCCGCTCGCTGCGAAGCCGGCCGAGGATCGCACGCGTGAGCTGGTACTGCCGCTCGGCGGGCTGGTACGGGTCGGTTGCCGTGCCGACGACCAGGCTCTGGATGCCGTCGCGTGCCGCACGGCGCCGCACGAGCGGGAGATCACGGTCGAGTGCGGCGAGGACTGCGGCGTGGGACTTGACGAAGATGCGGTGCTCGAAGGCCTCGAGCCCCGCGGGATTGCCTAGGTCGGCGAACTCCTGCGTGCCAATGCGGTCGTCGGCCCGGGCGCGCTCCACGACGTAACGGTGGGCGAACCGCGCGTAACAGTAGGTACAGCCGAACTCGCACCCCACGTACGGATTCAGCGACCAGAACCCCATCCCGGTGGACTCGGGGGCATTGAGGATCGAGCGCACCGGAAGCTCGACGAACACGGTGCCGCGGCGCCGCGCGTCGAGCACGGGGAGTCGCGACGAGTGGCAGCCGGTGGCCGGGGAGCCGGAGCGGTTCAGCCGCATTTTCCCCAACCGCACCAGGGGCAGAACGCGCAGGCGGAAGCCTGAACGAGCTGGTTACCGCACTCGGGACACGGGGCTGGAACGGTCCTGGGGCCGGTGTCAGGCTCGTACTTCGTAAGTTGTTGCAGGAAATATCTTTGCGCATTGTGGCGCACGCCGTTTTTCGGTATTTGTTCGGCCATGTATACCGAATATAACCCGAAAACGAGGTGCTGCAAGCGGCACCATGGATCTGCGCCGATGGGGACGGAGTCCCGACGGGGACTCGGCGTCATCGGGCCTGCGGATCGCACGCGGATTCCGTGCTTGCTAGGGCTCTGCCGAGTGGCGAGATTGCCTCCGCCACGTCACGGCTTCATCACACCCTGGTAACGACAACACTCGATCACGGGCAGCGTTTTGCACTCCACTGCACCTCCGATCGTCCCGCGCGCTCCGAGCTTCACCTCCCACTCTCTCGCGCGCGTGCTCGCTGTCGTTCTGCTCCTCTTCGTCTTTCTGATCGGCGTCAACGGACTCGGGGACGGCTTCAAGGCCCTGGGCCAAGGGCTGCTGGACTCGTTCTTCAGGGCGACCGAGAACCCGTTCATGGGTCTGATGGTGGGGCTGCTGGCCACGACGCTGGTGCAGAGCTCGTCGGTCACGACCTCGCTGATCGTCGGCCTGGTGGCCGCGCCGGAGAACCCGCTGCCGATCGCGAACGCCATTCCCATGGTGATGGGGGCGAACATCGGGACGACGGTGACGAACACGATCGTTTCGCTGGCGCACATGGGGCGGAAGGAAGAGTTCCGCCGCGCGTTCGCGGTGGCGACGTGCCACGACTTCTTCAACTACATGTCGGTGCTGATACTCCTGCCGCTGGAGCTGCTGACGGGGTACCTGCGGAAGACCGCGATCTGGCTTTCGGTACACCTGACGGGGCTGGGCGGCGTCAAGTACGACAGCCCGTTCAAGGGACTGCTGAAGGCGGCGCAGAAGCCGATCAAGGGTGCGCTCCATGCGGTGTTCGGGTCGGAACACCTGGCGGCGATCGCCCTGATCGTCGTGAGCATCGCGCTGATCTTCCTGGCGCTGATGCTGCTGGTGCGCGTGATGCGCCGGGCCATGGACACGCGAGTCGAGGCCATCGTTGCCCGGGGCCTGCACCACTCGGCGCTCTACGCCATCCTCGTCGGGATGTTCGTGACCGCGCTCGTGCAGTCCAGCTCCATCACCACGTCGCTGTTGGTGCCGCTCGCCGGTGCCGGACTCCTGACGCTGCAGCAGGCGTTCCCCATCACGATCGGGGCCAACATCGGGACGACCGTCACCGCGCTGATGGCGGCGTTGGCGGTGACGGGCCCGAACGCGCAGGCGGGGATTGCCATCGCCCTGGTGCACCTGATGTTCAATCTGTCCGGCACGCTGCTGATCTATCCGGTGCCGGCGGTTCGGCGGATCCCGCTCGCGGCCGCGAGCGGGCTGGCGGACGTCGCCACGCGATCGCGCGTCTGGGCCCTGCTGTACGTCGCGATACTGTTCTATGGACTGCCGGCACTGTTCACGGTTCTGCACGAGCTGATGAAGTAGCCGAGGGAATTGCGGAGGCATCCATGCTGCGGGAGCTGTTGAGCATCTTTCGATCCGACCAGCCGCTGAGCACGATGGGCAAGCAGTTCAGCACGATGCTGAACCTCACCTACGACATGACGCTCACGGCGGGTGACATGTTCTTCACCGGCGAGGCCGGTCCCGAGGTGCGCACCCGGGTCTACGAGGCGGACGTGCAGGTCAACATGATGGAGCGCACGATCCGAAAGGAGGTGATCGCCCACCTCTCGGTGCGCGGCAACACCGCCTCGCTCCCGTACTGCCTGCTGCTCATGAGCCTCGTGAAGGACGTCGAGCGGATCGGCGACTACGCGAAGAATCTCAGCGAGGCCCGGGACTACCACCCGTCCTCCCTGCCGGATGACCAGATCGTGCAGGAAATGAGGGAAATTCGGCGCGAGATCGAGTTTCAGTTCTCGGAGATCGGGGCGGTGTTCGCTTCGTCAGACCACGAACGTGCGGTGGAGTTCATTCGAGAGGGCCGGGACGTCACACGCCGCTGTGACGCAGTCGTGGGCAGGGTCGCGCGCAGCGCCTACGACGCGTCCACTGCCACGTGCGTCGTGATGGGCGCTCGGTTCTACAAGCGGATCGCGGCTCACGTCCTCAACGTGCTGTCCAGCGTTGTGATGCCGCTTCACAAGCTCGACTACTACGACGAGAAGCGGCTGGCGGAGGCGCTTCCGGAGGAGTGAAGGCTGCCTTTCATCGGTAGAGCAGATACCTCCTGCGGATGATCTCGAAGTTGGCGCGGTCTGCGCTCCACGAGCCGGTGATCGAATCCAGGGAGGCTCCGGCCTCGACGGCGCGCCGGAGCCCGGCGGTGCCGGCAAGGCGATCGAACGCGTCTGCCCTCCACTCCCATGCCCCACCTGCCACCTGCCTGATCTCGATCAGCAGGGCCACCGCCGTCCGGGTCGGATCGTAGGCCTGTCTGTCCGTGACGACCAGGCGCACCCCGCGCAGCTCCTGACCTCCGTACTTGCCGTCGTCCGGTCGGTGCGGAATGAATCTCACTGCCTCGAATCGTATGCCGGGGAGATCCCGGCCGGACAGGCGGGAGACGACTTCCTCGCTGTCGAGCCATGGGGCCCCAACCTGCTGAAACGGCCCATCCGTCCCGCGGCCGACGGAGAGGTTGGTGCCCTCGAACAGGCACGTCCCGGGATAGTGGATCGCGCTCTCCAGATTGGGCATGTTCGGTGAAGGGGGGACCCATGGAAGCCCGGTCTCGCTGGCCCAGGTGGAACGTCGCCACCCCTTCGCCGGAATGACGTGCAGGCCTTGTGTTGACGCCCCTACTCCACCACGATCGCCGGCTCCAGTCCGGCGAGCTTGGCCAGCACGCCAAGCCGGCGCAGCACGCGGGCGCCGCCGAGCGGGGCAAGATCGGCCGGCAGCACCAGCGTCAGCGCCCGCCCCCGCGTTTCCACCCGGGTGCGGCTGACGACGTCGGGCATCGCCCCGGAAATGAGATAGGCGACGCGGAGCGTGGCGCCGAGCGCGCGGGCGCGCTCCATCAGCCGGGTCGAGGTCAGCTCGCGGATGCGCGGGGAGAGCGCCTCGGCGATCAGTCCCTCGTGGCGATAGAAGTTGGCCAGCGCCAGGTAGGCGCGGCCGGGATGGTCGATGCCGATGAAGGCGGCGTGGGCGATCAGGTTGAAGCTCTGCTCGCCGCGATATTCGGGGTGAGCGCGCCAGCCGATGTCGGCGAGCAGGCAGGCGGCCTGCCTGAGGCGTGCCTCCTCGGGCGGTCGGGTGTCGGCGTGAAAGCTCTCGGCCTGCGCCAGGGCCAGGGACGCCCGCTGCAGATCCTCGGTGAGGACCAGCAGCCGTACGTGCTTCATGGGCAGGGGACGCAGCATCGCCGGATCAATCTCTTGCCCGAGGTTTCGATGCTTCCGAAAGCGTCGTATCCGCGGGGCAGTTGGGCTCGGCCAGCTCCACCGCGATGCGCACGATGTCGCGGGGGAGCTCCAGCAACCCGCCCTGAATCAGTGCGAACAGCAGTTGCAGGTCCATCCGGCGCAGGATCAGATAGGCCAACGCCCGGGCGACACCGGGGCGCTCGTCGCGCAAGGTGTGCAACGCCTCCCGGTACAGGTGGGTGCCCATGCGCTTTTGCACGTCGATGATGCTCGCGCTGTGGGTCGAGAGCTTGTCCAGAGGTGGTGGCAGGGCCGCGAGGACAGACTCGATGGCGTCCAGGTTTACGAGCTCGAGGAGGCGCTCCCGATGCATCAGTCCGAAGGAGGGCACAAGGTGATAGAAGGTCTCGCTGGGCGATAGCCCGTAGCGAAAACGGAAGCGCAACAGCCACATCAGGTCGGCACGATCCAGAAGGGCGCCCACCAACCGCTGCAGCGGTTGCAGATTGGCGTCGTGAAATTGCGCGACCTGATGGGCCAGGGCGGCGAAGTAGCGCTGGTCGATGGTTGCCTCCAGGGCAAAGGGCTCATGGCGCAGCTCGTAGATCTCCCGCGCCTGGCGGGCGATCAGGCGGTAAGGGCCCTGCTCGAGCCGGCGCAGGAGCTCCAGCACATTTTCCGCGCGAAAGAGATCCTTGTGCGGCAGGTCCAGCCGCACGTTCGATGGCAGCTCGTAGAGGTTTTCGGCGATCTCATCGCCGTCCAGGTCGTAGAGCTTGCCGCGGATCAGGGTCTTGAGATTGATCAGTGCGAACAGCCGGCCCCAGCTCAGAATCAGGGCACGCGCTTGTGGTCCCATCGGCCGTATCAACAGCGTCAGCTCCGAGAGCAGGGTCTGGATCAGGGCCTGCTCGATAGCGCGGCTCTTGGCTCGGCTGCCCAGGCTCTGGTCCAGAATCGGCGCCAGGTCGAAGCGCCCCGCGAGCGTTTGCAGATCTTCCTCGGCCATGGCGGCGATCTTGAGCGATTCCATGTAGCCGTTCCAGATCACGTCGACGATCGGCACGTCCATCGCGTAGGCTTCGAAGAAGGGCTTGAAGTCGCGCCGCTCGCACAGCGTCTCGCCCGAGGCGATGGGGCAGGGGGCGTCGCGGCGCAGCAGTGCGAGCGAGGCTGGATCGTGCGTGTCGATCTCGAGCCAGGT
>Ga0210112_1000179_pt1 | contig 18013 bp, 13 predicted proteins | sample Joice_ThreeSqC_D_FD_184875 | JGI IMG/M metagenome (GOLD analysis project Ga0210112, IMG submission 184875) | Wetland microbial communities from San Francisco Bay, California, USA, that impact long-term carbon sequestration - Joice_ThreeSqC_D2... | ecosystem: Environmental > Aquatic > Marine >... | reverse complement strand
CGCTCCCACGCGCCGAGATGGGTCGGGCGGACCCAGACCGCACGGTCGGACGTGCCGCATCCCCACGAGCCCGCCGCCATCAGCGACCAGCAGCCGACGACCCAGCGGCGCTGCTCTGGGAGGATGCCGAGCGATCCGTCGTACAGGTCGGGGAGCCCGAGCACGTGCCCCATCTCGTGCGAGATCGTCGTGGCGGTCTGCGGCTGCACTCCGCCGCAGTCCGCCGCGCTCTGGACGATGTAGTCGTTGACCACGATCGGCGCGCCGTTCGGCTGTCGCTCCCCGGTGACGTAAGGAGTGCCAAGCCATCCCGCGATGTTCGAGCGATGGGGCCAGATCGAGGGCCCCCCGCACGAGGCTGCGATCTCGAGAAACTCGAACGCCACGGCGTCCACCGAGCCGTCGTCGTCACCGCTGTTCGGGATCCCGTCCGGGCCGTCGTTGTCGAACAGCCCGAAGTCGACCGACGGGTCCGCCAGCGCGAGCGCCTGGGTGAGATACGTGCCCGTCATCGCGTCGGCACCGAGACCGTAGCTGGTGCCGACCACCTGCTGCATCGTGAGGCCGGTGCGCACCCAGGGTACCGTCTGCCCCTCGAGCGCGAACCGGCCGCCCGACGCCTCGGCGTAGAACTCGCTCGCCGTGCCGTAGTCCGAGGGGCCGTCAAACAGCACGCGCTGGATTTCCGCTGCGCCGATGTGCGGCGTGGGCGAATCGGCGAAGAGTGCGAGGACCACCGCCACCCGCAGCGTGCCCTGGAGTGCCGCTGAGTGGGCCTCCGCCAGCGCTGCGCGCGCGATCCAGCCGTCGCTCAGCTGGAACAGATCCGGCTGACGCCGCACGCGCTCGATATAACCGCGTGGGAGCTGGATCCCGCTCACTCGCGGCGGTTCCTGCGCGTTCGCCACCGCGACCGCGGTCGCCGAAAGGCAGCAGGCGAAAAGGAGCGCGTTGCGGCACGCGCGGCTCACGGTGCCCTCCGCAACCCGACCAGCGAGGCGTCCGCAATCCCCACCAGATCGACGTGGTAGCCGGAGAGCGAGGCGCGGAGCGCGTCGTCGCCGTCGGCCACCTGCAGGAGGGTGACCTGCGGCGGCGTTCCGATATCGTCCGAGCGCACGTCGAAGCGGATCTCGCCGGGCGCGTCGAGGATCACCACGACGCGGGTCGTGTTCTTCCCATGGTCGAAGAACACGGTGCCGGCGGCGCTCGTCACCGGACCGAGCCCGACGCCCCCCGAGAGCTCCAGCAAGGCGGCGCCCTCCGTACCGTTGGGCGAAGTCACGGTCACGGCGATCACGCCCGACCCGCTCGGGCCGGCGGGTCCGGAATCACACGTGGCGATTCCGGAGACGGCAAGGATCGCGAGCAGCGCACGGAGAGGGAGAGGGCTGCGCGATCGGAGACTGGTCACATCGAATTATGGGTGGACGGGGCCCGGCGTCCAAGACGTCTCGGCCACGGGCAGGCGCGGGGATCAGTGGGCTTCCCTCGCGCCTTTGGCCCCTGGACGTTGCACCAGCCCCTATTTGTCGGTCCGCTCCATCACCAGGTCCCAGAGCCGCGAGTCGCTGAAGTGGGCGGCGGCGACCCGGCCTCGCCGGTCCCGCGTGAACCAGACCGTGCCATCTTCGGCGGTGAACGCGTCTCGGTAGACGGGTCGGAGGGTCGCGGCGATCCCCGCCCGCCGAACGATGACGAGAGAGTCCTCGCGGAGCCGCACACCGTAGCTGACGTCGACCTCGTCACTGTGGTATGTCCCCTCGAAGTCACGCAGCTGCTCGATCGATGGCGACCATCGTTCGGCGACCATGAACGTGAAACGCACGGTGTCCCCGTCGGTTTGTGCGATGCGCAGCGCCGTCGGCGTCCCCTCGGGCGACAGTTCGAAGTGCCACCGAGCGCCGCCGCGTGACCAAAACCAGCCGTCCGGGAGGGCACGCAGCCGCCGCACGGTGCTGCTATCGACCCCCTGGGGTGCGTGGGTCCGGTCGTTGCGGTAGACGCCGAAATAGCGTGCGAACTGCGAGGCGTCGACGGCAGCGGTGTCGAGCGGTGCGGGACGGGGGAAGTCCTCGATCAGGCGGTCCGCGAGGGCGTGCGCGTAGCTCCCGGCGCCGGCGTTTGCCGCGTTGCACATGACGGCAATCGAGAGATCGCCGCGATCGGGATAGCGGGCGAGAAAGGTGGAGTACCCGGCCGTCGAGCCGCTGTGCGAGATCTCCCGGACGCCGCGGTAGCTCGTGACGATCAGGCCGAGCGCATACGGGATCTGTCGGCCGCCGGTGAGGCGCATCTGCCTCGTGAGCGAATCCACCACGGCGGCCCCGAGGGTCTCATTGGTCAGCGCCTCGTTCCAGATGAGCCAATCGCCCACCGTCGAGAGCAGCCCTCCCGGGCCGACGACGTTCTCGAACGGCATCAGCACGTGCCAACCGTCGTCGCCGGGACGATACGCCTGCGCGCGGCCCGGCACGAGTCGGGTGTAGTCGTCTCGCCACCGGGTGTGCGTCATGCCAAGCGGCTCGAAGATCCGCTGCCGCGAGAACTCCTGGAACGACATGCCGCTCACCCGCTCCACCAGCGTTTCGGCGAGGGCGTAGCCGGAGTTGGTATAGGAGTAGTACTCGCCGACCGGATAATTCAGGGCCCGCTGCCGGAAGACGAAGTCGAGGAGGTCGGACTGCTCGTGCACCCGCGTCCCGCGAGGCCAGCCGTTCACCGCGACGAGCGAGCTCCACTCTCTGAGGCCGCTCGTGTGGGTGAGCAGGTGCCGGATCGTGATGGTCCGGCCGTAGTCGGGCAGCTCCGGGATGTACCGGCGGACGTCGTCGTCGAGGCCGAGCTTGCCGTCGAGCGCGAGCAGCACCACGGCGGTTGCGGTGAACTGCTTTGCCACCGAGCCCGACTCGAGGATGGTCTCCGGCGTGATCGGGGTGCCGGTTTCGAGGTCGGCCATCCCGTAGCCGCGGGTGAGCCGGACCTCGCCGCCGCGGGCGACTCCCACGGTGCAGCCCGGGGTGTGCGTGGAGTTCCACCGGGCGAACACCGTGTCCGCGATCGCGGCGATGTCGGGCTGCTGCGCCGCCAGGGAGGCAGGAGCGAGCAGAGCCAGAAGCAGGGCGGTCTTCATGGGTCTCACCTGCCTTGCGGTGAGCGGAACCGAGCCGCGGATCCGACCCGGGGGCCGGTGATCCCCGGGATCATCCGTCGTCGATCGGCCAGCGGTCCGCCTGGGCGTAGACGAGGAGCCAGTCGCCGCCGAAGCGCTCCCACACGAAGGTCGTCGCCCCCTCCAGACGCAATGTCTGGCCGGAGGCATCGATGAGACTGTCGCGGAAGGTGAAGCTGACGACGGCCCCGTTTGGCCCGAGCACCGTCGACTCGACGTCGGACCACTCGGTCTCGAAGGACTGGAAGCTCGGCATCGTAGACCGGATCTGGGCCACGGTCTCTTGATAGTCCTTGCGGACGCCGTCGTCGTACATGTAGAACGCGGGCGCGATCTGCGCGATCATCCGGTCGGCATCGCGGGCACGCTCCGCGCCGCGGAATTCGTGCGTGGCCGAGTCGACGCTAGCAGCGACGACGTCGCGGTCGGCGTCGGTGAACGCCGGTGTCCGACCGCACGCGGTGAGGATGGACACGCATGCGGCGACGAAGGCTGGGAGGTACCTCACGTCTTCATCCTCCGGGAAGATGGGGCAAACGTGTGCTGTTCAGGGTCGCGCGGCAAGGCCGATCCCGTGTGCCGCCTACGGTGCCGTCGAATCGACCCCGAGCCGCCGTTCCACGACGGGCCGAATGCTCCCCATGCCGGCCAGCGTCGCCAGCCGGAGCGCCTCGGTAGGCGCGAGACCATGGTCGGCCACCAGCCATGCGGCCCAGAGGCCGGATACGCGGTTGCCGGAGCCGCAGTGCAGCACCACCGGCCCGACGCCTCCCGACAGCACGTCGTCCAGCAGCGCCACCTGGTCGTCGGTGATCTCCGTCACGGGGCTTGGCATCGGGATTCGCACGAACGTCATGCCCAGCGAGTCGACCTTTGCCCGCTCGTCCCAGTCGATCTCCCCCTCGGCGCGGGTCGAGACGACCGTCTTGTATCCCTGCGCCGCGAGCGTCTCGAGTGCCGCCTCGGAGGGCTGGCTTCCGATCAGGACGTCGCCCGTCTTGGCGCAGTTACGCATCCCCTCGATCTGGCAAGGCTGGGGATCGGGAATCGAGGCGGCGGTCTGAATTGCGGCGGGCGCTGCATCGCTCGAGCGCTCGGCGGGGCGCTCGGAGCAGGCGGTGAGCGCGGCGAGTCCGAGCAAGAGCAGGAGGTGCTTCATGGCGCAATCACTCCGTTGTGGTCGGTGTGTCGACAGGTTGATGGTAGCCACGGGGTGCGGACGCGGCGACCCCGCCGTGCGCCGATGCCGTCGGGGCGGTGCGCTCAGGTCCCGGCGGTGGAGTCCGACGCCTGCTCGACACGGATGACGAGCGGGTCGCTTCGGGCCAGGGTCCCGGCCAGCGCCTAGAGGCGGTACTCGCCGCCCGGAAGGGTGTCGAGCTTCCCATCGAGCGTAAGGTTGCCGCGCCATTCCCATGACTCGGTGCGTGAGTCGCCCGCCGCGAGCGTCAGCGGTACGAAGTCCCTGGTGCACGGACGGAGGCCGACCGGAACTTCATCCGTGCCGACGACCACGATCACGCTGAGCTGGCAGGAGGAGCTTCCCTCACCCCACGTGACCGGCTCGTCGCCCTCGTTGGTGGCGGTGACGGTCAGGGTGATGGGGGCGTCCGGCCGGACCAGGGTGTCGCTCGTCTGCAGTGCTATCCGGAGCGGATCCTCCACAGTCGGCTTGGAACAGCCCACGCCGGGCATCCCCGCCACAAGGACAACGGCCGTCCACCATCTGGAGTCGAGCAGGTGATTGCGCATCGATCGTGTCTCCTGCGAGGTGTCACCACTGATTCGCACCAGCCTGGCGCGCAGGAAGATGCACCACCGTGCCGGCCTCGTGCCACCCCGATCGCCGGGTGCTCCTTCTGCGTCGAGAAGGGCGTGATCCGGCAGTTCGTCGCCATGCCACTCGGGAGCGGCTACAGTGCCGAGGAACAGATCACGGGTGCGGCGGAACACGGGGGGATCCAGATCGTCGCGTATCCGATGCGGCGCGAAGCATACGAGGAGCGGTTCGGGAGGTGAGTGTGGGAGGACGAAGGCATGGCGCTGGGCGTGCCCACGGCATCGTTGCGCGGCAGGTCCGCAACGTTCGACATGGGGCTCGCGCCCGGAGGGCGGATGAAGCAGGAGATCTACCGTGATCGCTTCGACTTCGACGACTGGGACCAGGAGCACGCCTCACGCTGCTTCGTGCACATCGCCAACTCGCTCGCCTGGCGAGCTATCACCAGCCAGGAGCCACCGACGCCTCCGCTCACCGCGCGCGAATACCGGGAGCACCACATCCCCTGGTTTGACTACTACGCCGAGCACGCGAAGGGAGTGCACGGCTCGTCGATCCTCGAGAAGGTCAAGAGCGTGGTGCAGATGGGGAAGACGAAGGGTGATGTGCCCCTGCCGGACAACGAGTCGATCGACGTCGACAAGGTTGTCGAGCTGCGCAGCGGCTTGATGGAGGGGCAGGTGCGGGAGGGAACGTTCCGAGATCGCAGCGTGTGGCGTGGAGGAGCGAAGCTCGGTGTCCGCGCGCGAACTGACGATCCCAGGCATGATCCTTGACGCCGGCTGTCCGGTTCTCAAGTTGAAGTGAGGTCGGTTCCCTCTCCTCACTCGCTTCTCGGAGGCATTCCGATGTCGAATAGAACGAGACGGCTCCTGCCCGTCGCGCTCCTCGCAATCCTGCCCGTCGCGTGCCAACCGGCGGCGCCCGCCGCAGCGCCCGGCCTCACCGACGCCGACCGGGACGCGATCGGGAAAACGATGGAGGCCGCCGTTGCCATTGCGAACCAGCCGCCGGTGGACTGGAACGCCTATGTCGAGGCGTACTACGCTCCGGATGCCATGGTCCTGTCCCCGGGCGGCCCCGCAGTCGATGGGCGCGAGGCAATCGCGGGGGCGATGGGATCGTACCCGGCGCTGACGGATGTGAAGTTCGAGCAGCTCGAGATCGAGGGCTCCGGCGATTGGGCGTGGGTGCGAGGCAGCTACTCATTCAATATGACCGTGCCCGACAGCGACGAGCCCGTGCCGGACGCCGGGAAGTACATCGAGATCTGGAAACGCCAGGACGACGGTTCCTGGCGCGTGTACCGTGACATCTACAACTCGGACATGGCGCCGCCGGCTCCAGGAACCTGAGCGGAGCCTCCGGGGGCGGGGGGCGGCGCCGACGGCGCGGCACCGCCCTCCGGTACATCGTCAGTTCTTTGGCTCGGGCTGAATGTTCTGATTCAGCCGGAATAGGTTGGCCGGATCGTACTTCTGCTTCAGCTTCACCAACCGCTCGTAGCTGGCACCGTACGCGGCCTTCACGCGGTCGTCCTCCTCCTCCGTCATGAAGTTGACGTACACCCCCCCGGTGGCGTAGGGGCGCGCGGCCTCGAACAGGCTGCGGCACCAGGTGATGCACGGCTTGTCGCTCGCAGCGTCTTCCCACCGGCCATGGACATTCAGGATGAACGCCGCATCCCGGTGCCGGTAGGCGGTGGCGTCGGCCGGGACGTGCTTGGTGGCACCGCCCATCTGCGCGAGCAGGATCTCGCAGTGGGGGGAGGGCAGGGTCGCGGCGTACTCGAGCAGGGTGTCCAGTAGTCCGTCGTCGAGGGACAGGAGATCATGTGACTTCCAGTAGTTTCGAGCCCCCGGCGTGAGGAGGGGGTCGAACGCGGTCTGGAAGCCGGCGAAGGGATGGAGGCCGATGACGTCGGCGATCGGCTTCCCGAATGCACGGAGCGGGGCAAGCGCCTTCTCGCCGTCGGCCATCGGGCCCGAGTACAGGGCGGCGAGCACGAGGACCTCGGTGCCGTGCACTTCGGTGGGCAGGAACGGGAGCGGCGGTGCCTTCCGCATCACTACCAGGACGGTGAGCTCATCCGGCGCCTTCGCGCAGAAGTCCCGGTAAAAGCGCAGCACGTCAGCCGCTGCCGAGATCGGGTGCACGATGAGGCCGGAAAGCACCTCGGGACCCACCGGGTGGAGCGAGAACTCGAAGGCCGTGACAATGCCGAAGTTGCCGCCGCCCCCGCGAATGCCCCAGAACAAGTCCGGATTCTCCTCGGCGCTCGCACGGACCAAGTGCCCCTCCGCCGTGACGACGTCCGCCGAGACCAGGTTGTCGATGGTGAGGCCGTATTTCCGGCTCAGCCAGCCGAAGCCGCCGCCCAAGGTCAGGCCCGCAATGCCCGTAGTCGAATTGATCCCCGTCGACGTCGCTAGCCCGTAGGCCTGCGTTTCGCGGTCCACGTCGCCGAGCGTGTTGCCCGGTTCCACCCATGCGCGGCGGGAGGCCGGATCGACCCGAATCGACTTCATCCGAGCCAGGGAGATCATCAGCCCCCCGTCGCACACCGCGCTTCCGGCGATGTTGTGGCCGCCACCGCGAACAGACACCAGCAGATCGTGCTTTCGCGCAAACCGCACCGCGCTCGCGACGTCTGCCGCCCCGAGACACTCGGCAATCGCGCCCGGCTTCCGGTCGATCATCGCGTTCCACACCGTCCGGGCCGTGTCGTACCCGGCGGACGTCGGGGTGAGGAGTGTGCCCCTGAGCCCCGCAGCGAACTGATCGACCGTTTCCTGATCGAGGGCGGTAGAACCTCCGTTCAGCGTTTTCAAGCGCAGCGGTGCCATCGTGACCTCCGTTCGGGTTGGCTTCGTCGCTCGCAATCAGTGAGGCGCAGAGACGAACCCGCGGGGCTCACCCGGGAGTCGGGGGTTCGAGGCGTGCGGGCGGACCGGAGAGAGCCTGCTGTGGGGCGGTGACGAAGTACTCGGCGCATCGGGCATCGGTGGGCCGAGGCAAATAGGAGCATATAACTCCCCTTTATGCACGATCCCGTGAACGCTGTCAAGCCTGGTTCGAATGAACCATCTCGCGATCAGGCTCACTGCTGCCGGATCGGCTCACGTCAACACCGAGGCAACAAGGCAGACAATTACCACAGCGCTGAGATGTATCCCGTCGATTTGTACTGCGTAATGCGGCCACTGTTCCCCCGTCTCCACATCATCGATGGAAGCACCGAGACGGCGACAAGCAGCCAGGTAGCAATCTGACGTATGCTATTGACATACTTTCCGTATGTTATATTCATACAGTATGCGCCAACTTGCGTCGTTGCTCGGCTCCGAGTGTCGGGCTGCATTGCTCGTGCACACACATCTGGAGGTAGGTCGCGAGCGACACCTTCGGGAGCTGGTCCGCTCGACTGGATTCGCGCCGCGCACCGTGCAGGTGGAAGTCGATCGACTCGTGCGCGAAGGGATCCTGCTCGAGCGCCGCGACGCCAACCGGCGGCTGCTCTCCGCGAATTCGCGGCACCCCTTGCACAGGGCGCTCCGGGAGATCGTGGTGCGAACGGCCGGTCTGGCCCCGGTGCTGCGGGACGCCTTAGGGGACGTCGGGATCGAGTTCGCGTTCGTGTTCGGGCCGCTGGCGGTGGAGGCTGCGCCGTGGGAGGCGCCGGTGGATCTCCTTGTTGTCGGCGCGGCCGCTCCGGACGAGGTCGAGCTCCGGCTGGCACCAGCTGCCGAGGCCCTCGGGCGGAAGATCCGCCCGCTCGTCTGGACGCGCGAGGCGTTCGAGCGCCGCCTGGCGGAGATGGACGAGTTCCTCGGCACAGTGCTGAAAGGGCCGAGGCTCTCCGTGATCAAGGTGCCGCGCCGCCCGGACTGACCGCGGTTGACCGGCGTCGCAGGACGGCTGATCGTCCTCATCGACGGCGGGTGTGCGTCGGCGAGTGAGTACTTTGTGCTTCCGTTCAAGGTGAGCGGGCGGGCCACAATCGTCGGCGAGCGGACCGCCGGCAGCACGGGGCAACCGTACCTGTACGTGTTTCCCAACGGCATAAGCTTCCGGGTGAGCGCCAAGCGGGTGTCGTTTCCGGACGGGTCGCGGTTCGAGGGCGTCGGGAGTCTGGCAGCCACCCCGCTCAATTGCTTGCGCGACGCAACGGATGCTCCACCGGCGGTGGACAATCCCGATGTCTTTGCTTTGTTTTCACCGGGCTCGGCCTTACTCTTGTTGCACGCAGCCCCCCGGAGCCATTTCACGATGATAGAGCCGATGGACCGCCTGACGGCGGCCCCAGTCCGCCGTTCCCGGATCGAGCGGAAGGTGGACGCGCCCGCGATGGCCGCAGGTGGCGGCACGAAGGTAGGACGGTAAGGAGTCAGTGACCGAGATTCTCGATCGACTCACACGAGCCCTGGCCGACCGCTACCGCATCGAGCGGGAGCTGGGACAGGGTGGCATGGCAACGGTGTATCTCGCCGAGGACATCAAGCACAAGCGCAAGGTGGCGCTAAAGGTGCTGAAGCCCGAGTTAGCCGCGGTGCTGGGGGCGGAGCGGTTCGTGCAGGAGATCACGACGACGGCGAGCCTGCAGCACCCCCATATCCTCCCGCTCTATGATTCGGGGGCGGTGTACCGGTCGATCGATGGATCGATGGATCGGGTGATCGGGGACGCCACGGCCGACCGATCCCAGGATCCCGCGAACGCGAGATCCCTCGAGTTTCTCTACTATGTCATGCCGTTCATCGACGGCGAGACTCTGCGGGACAAGCTCAACCGCGAGACCCAGCTCGGGGTGGACGAGGCCGTCCGCATCACAACGGACGTCGCGGACGCACTGGACTACGCCCATCGGCAGGGGGTGATCCACCGGGACATCAAGCCCGAGAACATCCTGCTGCACGATGGACGCCCCATGGTGGCCGACTTCGGGATCGCACTCGCGGTGAGTGCGGCGGCGGGGGGGCGGATGACCGAGACCGGCTTGTCGCTCGGCACGCCGTACTACATGAGCCCGGAGCAGGCGACGGCGGAAAAGGATCTGAGCGCGCGGTCGGATGTCTATTCGCTGGGATGCGTGCTGTACGAGATGCTGACCGGGAACCCGCCGCACACGGGCGCCTCCGCACAGCAGATCATCATGAAGATCGTGACCGAGGAGGCGGCGCCGGTCACGAAGCTGCGGAAGTCGGTGCCGGGCAACGTCGCGGCGGCCGTTGCAACGGCGGTGGAGAAGCTGCCTGCCGATCGGTTCGCCACGGCGGGGGAGTTCGCGGCGGGGCTCGCGGATCCGGCGTACGCCGCGGCGGGTGCGGCGACGGGTTCCGCCGTGGCCCCTCGTGCCGTCCTGCGGTCCTACCGTCGCGCGGTTCTGGCGCTTGCCGCCGTTTCGCTCGTCACGGCCGCCCTCGCCGCCTGGGGCTGGCTGCGCGGCGCCGGCGATCGGAGCGCCACCTGGCAGTACGTCCTGCTCGGTGACAGTCTGGCGATGCCGGAAGACTACCCGGCAATGGCGCTTTCGCCCGACGGCCAGGTGTTCGTGTTCAAGGACAATCACCAGAACGGCCTCCTCTGGATCAAGCAGCGGAGCCAGCTCGATCCCGTCGCGATCCCGGGGACGGAGCGGGCACAGAACCCGAGGTTCTCCCCCGACGGGGCGTGGATCATTTTCGTCGCCGACGGGCATCTGAAGAAGATCCGCGCGACGGGCGGCGCCTCCGTGACGCTTGCGGACTCGGTCTCGAACGGCTTCGGCGGTGCCGCGTGGCTCGATGACGGCACGATCGTCTACGTCACCTCGACGCAGACGGAGTTGCGCCGCGTGAGCGCCGCGGGCGGGACGAGCGTGCGGGTGCTGCAGCCCAGCGAGGTTGCGGGTGCTGGGGTCGGCCACCCGGAGGCCCTGCCCGGGGGCCGTGGGGTGCTCCTCCAGTACTGTTCGTCGGGTTGCGTCACGATGGGCATCCACGTGCTCGACCTGCGCTCGGGACAGCAGAAGCTCCTGCTCGACGACGTCGCGCAGGCCTGGTATCTGCCGAACGGCCATCTGCTCTACGTGCGCCGCGACGGCGTGGCGATGGTCGCGCCGTTCGACCTCGATCGGCTCGAGATCACCGGCGAAGCCATCCCCGTGCTCGAGGGGGTGGATCTGTGGCCGCTGAGCGGCTTCGCACTCTTGGCGTGGTCGCCGAGTGGCTCGCTGGTCTACGTGCCCCGCCGAGGCGGTCCCGCCCAGACCACGATCGTGCGTGTCGATCGGAAAGGAACGGTGTCGCCGGTCGACACGGCGTGGTACGGACAGTTCAACTCGCTCGCGCTCGCGCCCGATGGACGCCGCATGGCCGTGGGCGTGGGTGCCGGAATCGGCCTCAACATCTGGATCAAGCAGCTCGACCGCGGGCCATTCACCCGTCTCAGCTTCGGGAATCAGGACCGCCGCCCGGCGTGGTCCGCCGACGGACGCTTCGTGGCATTCGTCCGCGACAGCGCCAACACCAGCGCGATCGTCGTGCGCGCCGCGGACGGCGGAGGCTCGGACCGGCGGATCGTCACGCTCGACCGGATGGTCCAGGAGGTCGCGTGGTCACCGGACGGACGGTGGCTGGTGGTGCGGACGGACAACACGACCGCGGGGGCCGGCGATCTGGTCGCGCTGCGCGCCGACGGCGACTCGACGGTGCGGCCGCTGGTGGAAAGCCCGTTCACCGAGCTGCATCCGGCGGTCTCACCCGACGGCCGATGGCTCGCCTACACCTCCAACGAATCGGGAACGAACGAGGTATATGTCCGGCCGTTTCCCGATGCGGGGGATGTGCGGTGGCAGGTCTCCAACGGCGGCGGATCGTCACCAGTCTGGTCGCCCACGGGACGAGAGCTGTTCTTCATCGACTCGGACGGCGGAGTGGTCGCGGCGGAGGTGTCGGCGACCGCGGGCGGTACGTTTGCCGTCGGCCGGCGCACCCCCCTGTTCGACTCCTCGGGGCTCGAGCTCGACGCGTTCCACACGAGCTTCTCCGTGGCGCCCGACGGGCGCACGTTCGTGTTCATCAGCCGCCGCCGGCCCGCCGAATCTCCAGCCGGCTCGCGGGTCGTCTGGGTGGATCACTGGCTTCGGGATCTGCAGGAGCGGCTGCCACAATGAAGGCTTCTGGCGAACCGCTGACCGGAAAGGCGGCGTGGAGGGCACATGACCCAGCCCGCTGATCGTCTCACCCGGGCCCTGGCGGACCGCTACCGCATCGAGCGCGAGCTGGGCCAAGGCGGCATGGCCACCGTGTACCTCGCCGAGGACCTGAAGCACGACCGCAAGGTGGCGCTCAAGGTGCTGCGCCCCGAGATCGCCTTCGAGATCGGCGCGGAGCGGTTCCTCCGGGAGATCAAGCTCGCCGCTCGGCTCACCCATCCCCACATCCTGCCGCTGTACGACTCGGGCGAGGCGGCGGATCTCCTGTTCTATGTGATGCCGAACATGGAGGGCAACTCCCTGCGAGAGCGAATCGCCCGCGAGGGGCAGCTGCCGCTCGGCGACGCCCTGCGCATCACCCGCCAGGTCGCGTCCGCCCTGGACTATGCGCATCGGCACGGCGTGATCCATCGCGACGTGAAGCCGGAGAACATCCTGCTGCACGAAGGCGCGGCGATGGTGGCCGACTTCGGGATCGGCAAGGCGCTGAGCACCCAGGAGGGGGCGATCACGCAGACGGGGATCGCGGTTGGGACGCCCGCGTACATGAGCCCGGAGCAAGCCACGGGAGAGCGGGACGTCGACGGTCGCAGCGACCTCTACAGCCTGGGATGTGTGCTGTATGAGATGCTGGTGGGCGAGCAGCCGTTCACGGGACCCACGGCGCAGGCCGTGATCACCAAACGGTTCGTGGCGCCTATCCCGATGGTGAGCCACACTCGCGACGTGCCCGATGGGGTGGACCGCACCGTGTCGCGGGCCCTGGCACGGACGCCGGTGGATCGCTTTCCGTCCGCCGCCGAGCTTCTCGCGGCCCTGGACCTCATCCAGAGCGAGGGGCCGGCGACGCCGGCCGGCGGCCGGCCGGCTGCCATGCCGCCGCCGCGGAAGTCGATCGCCGTCCTGCCGCTCGCCAACATGAGCGCGGATCCGGAGAACGAGTACTTCAGCGACGGCATGACCGAGGAGATCATCAACGTCCTCGCCAAGGTTCCCGGCATGCAGGTGGCGTCGCGTACTTCGTCCTTCGCGTTCAAGGGCCGACAGATGGACGTGCGCCAGGTCGGGGAGAAGCTCGGGGTGGGGTCGGTGCTGGAAGGCAGCGTGCGCAAGGTGGGGAACCGGATCCGTATCAGCGTCGAGCTGATCGACGTCGGCACCGGCTATCACCTGTGGTCGGAGACCTACGACCGCCAGCTCGAGGACGTCTTCGCGGTGCAGGATGAGATCTCGCGGGCGATCGTGGACGCCCTCAAGGTGCGGCTCGGCGGCGAGACCGGGAAGCTCGTGGTCCCGGCGACCGAGAATCTCGAAGCGTACACCCTGTACCTGAAGGGGAGGTTCTTCGTCAACGTCCTCGCCGAGCCCGAGGTGCGCCGCGGATTGGAGTTCTTCCAGCGCGCGCTCAAGGCCGATTCCCGATACGCCCAGGCGCAGTCGGGGATCGCGGATTGCTGGTGTAACCTCGCGGACAACTGGGTGGAGCCGAGCGAGGCATACCCGCGGGCCAAGGTGGCAGCGGAGAAGGCGCTGGCGCTCGATCCGGACCTCGCCGAGGCGCTGACGTCGATCGGCAAGGTGCGCGGGTGGTACGACTGGGACTTCGCCGGAGCGGAGGAGGTATTGCGCCGCGCCGTGCAGATCAATCCCAACTACGCCGAGGCGCACTTCGTGTTCGGCAGCGTGTTGCCTTCGGTCGGGAAGCTCGGGGAGGCGATCGGAGAGATGCGGGAGGCGCTCGTGGTCGATCCGCTCTCGGCGCATTTCAGCCGGTGGCTCGGACGGTTCCATCTCTACGCGCGGGAGTTCGAGAGTGCGATCGCGCAGAGCCGAAAGACGATCGAGATGGCGCCCGAGTACACGCTGTCGCATCTCGACATGGGCACGGCACATCTCGCACTCGGCGACCCCGTCGAGGCGCTGAAGTGGTTTCAGCAAGGCCAGTCGCTCAAGGCCGCGATCCGGTCGTACGACGCCCTCATCGTGCGCGCCCTCGCCGGGCTGGGGCAGCAGGAAGAAGCCGCGGCGATCATGCAGCGGCTCGAGGAGGAGTCGAAGCAGCAGTACATCCGGCAGGAAGTCCTGGCGATGGGCTACGCCGCGCTGGGCGACTTCGAGAAGGCGTTCGGGTGTCTCGATCGCGCGCTCGCCGAGCGGTCGTCGGGGCTGGTCTATCTGCACCTCGACCCCGGTTTCGATCCGCTGCGGGGCGAAACGCGCTACGCGGCACTCGTCGAGCGGGTGGGCGTACGGTGACCGCAGGACGGCAGGACGGCAAGTTGGATCAACGGCGAGGAGTTTCGTGACCACGATTCTCGATCGACTCACACAGGCCCTGGCGGATCGCTACGCGATCGAGCGAGAGCTGGGTGAGGGCGGGATGGCGACCGTCTATCTCGCCCAGGACCTCAAGCACGATCGGAAGGTCGCGCTCAAGGTGCTGCGGCCCGAGCTGGCCGCCGTCATCGGCGCCGAACGGTTCCTGCAGGAGATCAAGGTCACGGCGAACCTGCAGCACAGCCACATCCTGCCGCTCTACGATTCGGGCGAGGCCGATTCGTTCCTCTACTACGTGATGCCGTACGTGGAGGGTGAGACGCTGCGCACCAGGCTGCAGCGGGAAAAGCAGCTGGCCGTGGGCGACGCGGTGACGCTCGCGCGCGCCATCGCGGCGGCCCTCGAATACGCGCATCGACAGGGCGTGATCCATCGGGACATCAAGCCGGAGAACATCCTGCTGCGCGATCAGGACCCGCTGATCGCGGACTTCGGGATCGCGCTGGCCCTCTCGCATGCGGGAGGCACCCGTCTCACGGAAACGGGCCTCAGTATCGGGACGCCGCACTACATGAGTCCCGAACAGGCGATGGGCGACCGGGAGCTGGACGCGCGCTCGGACGTGTACTCGCTCGGGGCGATGCTCTACGAGATGTTGGCGGGCGATCCGCCGTATACGGGGAGCACCGCGCAGGCGATCGTCGCCAAGGTGATCACGGAGAAGGCACCCTCGGTGACGGCGGCGCGGGATACCGTACCGGCGAATGTCGCGGCGGCGATCGCCAAGGCCCTGAACAAGCTCCCCGCCGACCGGTTCCCGACGGCGGCACAGTTCGGCGACGCGCTCGGCACACCCGGATACACCGACGCGGTCGGGCATGCAGGGGCTGCGGTTGTGCACCGCTCGCCGTGGAAAGCGGTCGGCATCGCCATGGCGGCGGTAGCCGCGACCCTGGCGCTCGTTGCCGGATGGGCGCTGCTGCGGCCGGCGCCGGCCGGACCGGTCACGCGGTTTGCGGTGGCGCTCGACGCCGACCAGGCGCTGTTCTTCAGCGGTCAGGGGAACCCGGCGAGGCTCGCCATCTCTCCGGACGGAAGCGAGCTGGTGTACGTCGGTGTGGAAGGGGACCCGGCGGTGACCGGATCGTATCCCGGCATGTCGCGCATGTACTCCGCCCAAGGGAGACGGCTGTGGCACCGCTCGTTCGCCCAGCTGCGCGCGCGGCCGCTGCCCGAGACCGAGGGCGCGTGGGCCCCGGTGTTTGCGCAGGACGGGGACCGGGTCGCGTTCCTCGTGGAGGCCAACACGCGCCGTCTCGCGGTGCTGTCGCTCGCCGGCGGTCCGCCGGTGAGCGTGCTGGACTCGGGCATCGGCAGCACGGTGTCGTGGGGGCCGGACGACTACCTGTACTTCTTCGACGAATCGCACCTGACGCTGCGCCGGGTCCCCGCGACCGGGGGACCGGTGGAGGACGTGGTCACGCTGGAAGCGCCACCGGGGGTGGGCTTTGGGTGGCCGCAGGTGCTGCCGGGAGGCAAGGGGGTGATTGCGACGGCAATCCCGACGAACCAGGCACAGGCGACGCAGGGCAACGTCACGACGCGCACGCTGCAGGTCCATATCGTCGACGTCGCCTCCGGTCGAAGCCGTGAGACGCTCGCCGGGGCGTACGGCATCTACGCGAGCACCGGCCACGTCGTCTACGTCACCCAGCAGGGGAGCCTCATGGCGGTGCCGTTCGACGTGAAGGCGTTGGCGCTGACCGGCCGCCCGACGGCGCTGCTCGAAGGTCTCGACGTGCGGGTCGATGGCGCCACCGATCTCACGCTGTCCCAGAACGGGGTGCTCGCTTACACCTCCAAGAGCTTCAATGCGCCGGAGGAAGTCGCGTGGGTCACTCGGCAGGGCACCACCCAGAAGGTCGATTCGGCTTGGGTGCGGGACGTCGAGTTCGAAGGCCTGGCCCTCTCGCCCGACGGCCGTCGGGCGGCGGTCGTGATCGAGGTCGAGGACCGCGGCGACGTTTGGATCAAGCAGCTCGATCGCGGTCCCCTCTCCCGCCTCACCTTCGAGGGCGATTACAACGGCTACCCCTCGTGGTCGCCCGACGGGCGGTTCGTGGCCTACCAATCGCTGCGGAACGGAGAGTGGAACACCTGGATCAAGCGCGCGGATGGGAGTGGCCCCGCGGAGTTGCTGCTGGATCTGGACCGGGACGTCTGGGGGGTGACCTGGTCGCGCGACGGCACGTGGCTCGTCGTGTCGGTCGACGGGCCGCCGGGCACCGATGACATCCTTGCCTTCCGTCCCGGCATCGACAGTGCACCCGTCCCGATCATTGCCGATGCCTTCGACGAGTTCGAACCGGCACTCTCGCCCGACGGGCACTGGATCGCCTACGTCTCCGACGAATCCGGGCGGAGTGAGATCTACGTCCGGGCCTTCCCGGCAGTTTCCGCGGGCAAGTGGCTGGTCTCCACCGAGGGCGGCATCGAGCCGGTGTGGAGCGGGGACTCGCGAGAGCTGTACTTCCGCAGCCTCGACGGGAAGAGCGTGCTGGTGGCGGAGATGTCGGCCGGCCCGAGCTCGGCGGTCAGCCGCCGGTTCATTGCCCTGCCGGAGCAGAATGACTACGAGCGCAACCAGCGCAACCGGCTGTTCGAGGTCGCGCCGGACGGACGCTTTGCGATGATCCAGCGCTCGGGTACCCCGGACGTCTCCGGTGATCTGGTCGTGGTTCTCAACTGGTTCCAGGAACTGCGCCGGAAGGTGGGGACCGAGTGATGCCGGGCAGGCCCGCGCGCATCGCCGCTCACGCTGCTGGCGCCGGTAGGACGCCGATCGCGGCGTGGACGGCACGCTGGCGGTGCCCTGCTATGGCAGAGAGTGCCGTTGCCTGAACCCGTGGAGCGACTTGCCGGAGCCCTGGCCGACCGCTACCGGATCGAGCGCGAGCTGGGCGCAGGCGGGATGGCCACGGTCTATCTCGCCGAGGACCTGAGGCACGAGCGCAAAGTCGCGCTCAAGGTTCTGAAGCCCGAACTCGCCGCCGTGCTCGGCGCCGAGCGGTTCGTACAGGAGATCAAGACGACCGCGGCACTGCAGCATCCGCACATCCTGCCGCTGTTCGACTCGGGCTCGGCGGACGGCTTCCTGTTCTACGTCATGCCGTTCATTGACGGTGAGACGTTGCGGAGCAAGCTCGACCGCGAGACCCAGCTCGGCATCGAGGAAGCAGTATCCATCACGACGGCGATCGCCGACGCGCTCGACTACGCACATCGCCAGGGCGTGATCCACCGCGACATCAAGCCCGAAAACATCCTGCTCCACGACGGTCGCCCGATGGTGGCGGACTTCGGGATCGCCCTGGCGGTGAGCGCGGCGGCAGGTGGGCGGATGACCGAAACGGGCATGTCGCTGGGGTCGCCGCACTACATGAGCCCCGAGCAGGCGACGGCGGAAAAGGAGCTGACGGCGCGGTCGGACGTGTACTCGCTGGGCTGCGTCCTCTACGAGATGCTGGCCGGGAATCCCCCGCACGTGGGCGCCTCGGCGCAGCAGATCATCATGAAGATCGTGACGGAA
>Ga0210112_1000178_pt1 | contig 18093 bp, 12 predicted proteins | sample Joice_ThreeSqC_D_FD_184875 | JGI IMG/M metagenome (GOLD analysis project Ga0210112, IMG submission 184875) | Wetland microbial communities from San Francisco Bay, California, USA, that impact long-term carbon sequestration - Joice_ThreeSqC_D2... | ecosystem: Environmental > Aquatic > Marine >... | reverse complement strand
CGTAGTTGGGGTCGCGCTCGACCTCGGTGGCGACCTTGTCCATGGTGGCGACGGCCTCGACCGGGAAGGCGCCCGAGGCCGATTCGGCCGACAGCATGACGGCGTCGCAGCCCTCGAAGACGGCGGTGGCGACGTCGGACACCTCGGCGCGGGTCGGCATCGGGCTCTCCACCATTGACTGCATCATCTGCGTGGCCGTGATTACCACCCGGTCCATGGAACGTGCAATGGAAATGATACGCTTCTGCACGGCAGGCAACTCCGCATCGCCGATTTCCACACCCAGGTCGCCGCGCGCGATCATCACGACATCGGCGGCCTTGATGATCTCTTCAAGTACGTTGAGCGCTTCGGCGCGCTCTATCTTGGCGACGATGCCACCGTGCCCGCCGGCCGCGCGCAACAGTTCGCGCGCCTCGTGGATATCCTCGGCCGAACGCGGAAAGGAGATCGCCACGTAGTCAGCGCCCATCTCCGCAGCGAACCGTATGTCATCGCGGTCCTTGTCGGTCAGAGACCTCGCTGACAGGCCACCGCCCAGGCGGTTGATCCCCTTGCTGTTGCTCAGGTAGCCACCGACCACGACCCGGCAACGCACCTCGACATCGACCACGTCCTCGACCCACAGTTCCAGCATGCCATCGTCCAGCAGCAGCGTGTCACCGCGCGCCACGTCGCCCGGCAGCCCCTTGTAGGTCACTCCGACACGCTCGCTGGTGCCGGCTTCCGCCCCCAGCGCTGCATCCAGGATGAAGCGGTCATCCTTTTCCAGCAGGATCCGGCCTTCGCTGAAACGCTCGATGCGGATCTTCGGGCCCTGCAGGTCCGCCAGCACACCGACCTGATGACCGTGCGCGCGTGCGCGGTTGCGCACCGTCTCCGCACGCCGCAGGTGGTCTTCATGGGAGCCGTGGGAGAAATTGACCCTGACCACATCCATGCCGGCCCGGATCATGTCATCAAGGACATTGTCCTTGTCCGTGGCCGGACCCAGTGTCGCGACAATCTTGGTACGTCTTGGCATAGCTGCGAGTCCGGATAACCTGTATCGAGAACGACCTGATTATTGCTGCCGTGCCCGCTCTTCCAGCATGGCGACCGCCGGCAGGGTCTTGCCTTCCAGGTATTCTAGGAAGGCGCCGCCCGCGGTGGAGATATAGGAAATCTTGTCTAGGATGTCGTATTTCTGGATCGCGGCAATGGTATCGCCGCCACCTGCCAGGCTAAAACCGCTGGCGTCGGCAATCGCCATGGATACCGTTTTCGTGCCTTCGCCAAACTGGTCGAATTCGAATACGCCGACCGGTCCATTCCAGACGATGGTGCCCGCCTTGCTGATGATGTCGGCCAGCTCCTGGGCGGACTTCGGACCGATATCGAAAATCATATCGTCGTCCTCGACTGCGTCCGCGGCCTTCGTCACCGCCGGTTCGTTTTCATCAAAATTCTTGCCACACACGACGTCGACAGCAATCGGTATATTCGCACCACGCGCCTTCATCTTCTCGATCAGCGCCTGTGCTGTCGGCACCAGATCATTCTCGCACAGCGACTTGCCCACGTTCTTGCCGGTGGCCTTGAGGAACGTGTTGGCGATGCCGCCGCCGACGACCAGCTGGTCGACCTTTTCGGACAGCGCCTCGAGTACAGTCAGTTTGGTGGAAACCTTCGAGCCACCCACTATTGCCACCATCGGGCGCGCCGGGTTCGCCAGCGCCTTGGCCAGTGCGTCCAGCTCCTGTGCCAGCAGCAGGCCGGCGCAGGCGACCGGGGCATACTTGCCCACGCCGTGGGTAGATGCCTGCGCGCGGTGGGCGGTGCCGAAGGCATCCATCACGAACACGTCGCACAGGGAGGCATACTTTTTAGCAAGCGCCTCATCATCCTTTTTTTCGCCGATGTTGTAACGCACGTTCTCGAACAGCACCACCTCACCTTCGGCGACCTGCGGTGTCTTGAAAAGGTAGTCCTTGACCAAGCGCACCGGCTTGCCCAGCTTGGCCGACATGTCATCGGCGATCGGCTGCATCGAGTTTTCCTCGTCGATCTCTCCTTCCACCGGGCGACCGCGGTGCGACATCACCATGACCTTCGCACCTGCCTTCATGCAGTACTCGACAGTAGGCATGGAGGCGCTGATGCGCGCATCGGATGTCACCTTGCCATCTTTCACCGGCACGTTCAGGTCGGCGCGAATCAGGACACGCTTGCCTGCAAGATCGAGATCGGTCAGCTTGATAAAAGGCATATCGGGTAGCTCCTGGAAATTAAAAAACCATTCAGTTGAAACTCGGTGAGATCAACTCGTGGCTTTAACAGCTGCCTGTCAGCAACGGTTGCCGTTTGAGCAACCGTTGCCGGTGACAGGATGCTGCATTGCCATGCATGCGCAAGAACAAACGGAATGCCGTCCGTTTATTTCGCGACGTGCTGCACCATGCGCAGCATATTGCAGGTGTACCCGTACTCGTTGTCGTACCAGGACACCACCTTCACAAAAGTGGGATCCAGCGCGATACCGGCCTCGGAGTCGAAGATGGACGGGGTACCACAACCGCGGAAGTCGGTGGAAACAACCTTCTCGTCGGTATACCCGAGCACGCCGGCCAGGTCACCTGACTGCGATGCGGCCTTCATGGCGGCGCAGATTTCGTCGTACCTGGCGTCCTTGTTCAGCTCGACGGTCAGGTCGACCACCGACACGTCCGAGGTCGGAATACGGAAGGCCATGCCGGTCAGCTTGCCATTCAGGTCGGGCAGGACCTTGCCCACGGCCTTGGCGGCGCCGGTGGAGGACGGAATGATGTTCTCCAGGATACCGCGGCCACCGCGCCAGTCCTTCATGGACGGGCCGTCGACGGTCTTCTGGGTGGCGGTGGCGGCATGCACAGTGGTCATCAGGCCACGCTTGATGCCCCAGTTGTCGTGCAGCACCTTGGCGACGGGTGCCAGGCAGTTGGTGGTGCAGGACGCGGCGGAGACGATGGCCTGACCGGCGTAGGTGTTATGGTTGACGCCGTACACAAACATCGGTGTGGCATCCTTGGAAGGCGCGCTCTGCACGACCTTCCTGGCGCCAGCAGCTATGTGCTTCTGGCAGGTTTCTTCGGTCAGGAAAAAGCCGGTACATTCAATGACCAGGTCAGCGCCGATCTCGCTCCACTTCAGGTTGGCCGGGTCGCGCTCGGCGGTCAGGCGGATCTTCTTGCCGTTGACGATCATGGTGTTGCCGTCGACGGCAATATCGCCCTGAAAGTTACCGTGCACCGAGTCATACTTCAGCATGTAGGCCAGGTACTCGGGGTCGAGCAGATCGTTGATACCGACCACTTCGATTCCCGGGAAATCCTTCGAGATAGCGCGGAATGCCATACGGCCAATACGGCCGAAGCCATTGATACCGACTTTGATAGACATGATCGTTCTCCTGCGTGTTATTAAAAAATAATTTCGCCCCAATACGCGGCGAAAGAAACGTATAGGGTCAAAGGACGCTGTTGACGGCTTTCACTACATTTTCAACAGTGAAGCCGAACTCCTTGAACAGCACCGGAGCTGGCGCCGATTCGCCGAAGCGGTCGATACCCACCACCTTGCCGTTCAGACCGACGTACTTGTACCAGCCATCGGTCACAGCGGCTTCTACGGCAACACGCGCCGTGACTGCCGATGGCAACACCGATTCGCGGTAGGCGGCATCCTGTTTGTCAAAGGCAGTAGTCGACGGCATGGACACCACGCGAATCTTGCGGTCGGCGAGTTGCTCGGCGGCACCCATCGCCAGTCCTACCTCGGAACCGGTCGCGATAATGATCACCTCCGGCGTGCCGTCGCAGTCTTTCAGTATGTAGCCGCCCCGGCTGATCGCGGCGATCTGGTCCTTGCTGCGGGTCTGGTGCGGCAGGCCCTGGCGCGAGAAGATCAGGCAACTCGGACCGTCCTTGCGCTCGATCGCCAGTTTCCAGCACACTGCGCTCTCGACCGTATCACAGGGACGCCAGACGGACATGTTCGGGATCATGCGCAGGGTGGGAATCTGTTCTACCGCCTGGTGCGTCGGGCCGTCCTCGCCGAGACCGATCGAATCGTGCGAATAGACGAAGATACTCGGTACCTTCATCAGTGCGGCCATGCGCAGGGCATTGCGCGCATACTCCGAGAACATCAGAAAGGTGGCGCCAAACGGAATGAACCCCCCGTGCAGGGCGATACCGTTCACGATGGCGGACATACCGAATTCACGTACACCGTAGTTGACGTAATTGGCGTCCGGGGTAGCGGCGCGCATCGGCTTGTAGCCGCTCCACTCGGTCAGATTCGAACAACCGAGGTCGGCCGAACCGCCGAATATCTCGGGCAACAGCGGTGCGTAACCTTCGATCGATTTCAGTGATGCCTGGCGCGTGGCCAGCGATTCTGCCTTGCCATCCACACTGGCGACGAAGGCCGCGGATTTCTCTGCCCAGTCCGTCGGCAGCTTGCCAGCCACGCGGCGCTCGTATTCGGCCGCCAGCTTTGGATGTGCGGACTGGTAGGCGGCGAACCGCTCGTTCCAGGCGGCCTCGGCCTTGCCGCCCTTGTCCCTTGCATTCCAGGCATTGTAAATGGTATCGGGCACCACGAACGGCTCGTAGTCCCAGCCCAGCTCCTTGCGTGTCAGCGCAATCTCGTCCTCGCCCAGCGGGGCGCCGTGGCAATCGTGACTGCCGGCCTTGTTCGGCGAACCGTAGCCAATGATGGTCTTGCAGCAGATCAGCGACGGCTTGCCGGTCTCGGCGCGTGCGGCATCGATTGCCTTCTGGATCGCGGCCGGGTCATGGCCGTCGACCCCCGCCACCACGTGCCAGCCATAGGCCTCGAAGCGTTTCGGGGTATCATCGGTAAACCAGCCATCCACGTGACCGTCGATGGAGATGCCGTTGTCGTCCCAGAAGGCGGTCAGCTTGCCCAGGCCCAGCGTGCCGGCCAGCGAGCAGGCCTCGTGCGAGATGCCCTCCATCATGCAACCGTCACCCAGAAACACCCAGGTGTTGTGGTCGACGATCTCGTGACCGTCACGGTTGAATTCGGCCGCGAGTGCGCGCTCGGCAATGGCCATGCCGACGGCATTGGAAATACCCTGGCCCAGTGGACCGGTCGTGGTTTCCACGCCCGGCGCATATCCGTATTCCGGGTGGCCCGGTGTCCTGGAATGCAGCTGGCGGAAATTCTTCAGGTCATCCAGTGTCAGGTCATAGCCGGTCAGATGCAGCAGGGAATAGATCAGCATCGAGCCATGACCGTTGGAGAGGACAAAACGATCGCGGTCGGACCACTTCGGGTTGGATGGATTGTGCTTGAGGTTGTCGTTCCAGAGGACCTCTGCGATATCCGCCATGCCCATGGGAGCACCAGGATGACCTGATTTGGCTTTTTGCACGGCATCCATGCTGAGGGCACGGATGGCATTGGCAAGGTCTTTACGCTGAGCCATTATTTTCTCCTGTTCTGAATTTGAATTCTGTCAACGTTGTCGCCTGCCGCCGTCATGCGCATGGCGGCGGCGCGCGCCTGCTTGCGCGCGGCTCGGGTTCAGCGACAAAAAAAGCCTCCAGTGCCAGTTAATTTGCACTGAGGCAATCGATCGTGTCTTCTTCGCAGGCCTTGTCGGATTCGAGCTTGCCGCCGGCCGTCGGGCACCTGCCTATGGGCAAGGCGCGCTATTTTCCCCTAGTTTGACCGCTACGGCAATAGCGTCGCCCAGCGATAGTCATTTCGTTGGCCGATTTTTTATCACTGTATAACAATAACTTATTGACCTGGATCAAGTCCCGGCAATGACCTCGTCACGCCACTTGATGGAACAGCCGATCCCGGGGATCTGCTCGCCCGGGCCCTTCCCGGTCTCGGCCACCTGGCGCATGGCCTCAAACAGCTCACGACGCGCATCCGGCGCCGCGGCCTGCATGCCACTGGCATCCAGCCGCCCCCGGTATTGCAACTTCAACTCACTGTTATAACCGAAGAAATCCGGCGTACACACGGCGCCGTAGGCGCGTGCGACCTGCTGGGTCTCATCCAGCAGGTAGGGAAAGGGAAAGTCGTACTGCGCCGCAATCGCGCACATGTTCTCGAAGCTGTCCTCCGGATACTGCCGGGGGTCGTTGGACATGATGGCCACGCTGTGGATAGCCAGTTTCCGCAATTCGCGGGTGTCCCGTACCAACCGTTCACGGATCGCCTGTACAAAAGGGCAATGATTACAGATGAACATCACCAGCAGACCGCGTGAACCGCGGCACTTCGCCAGGGTCCAGACCCTGCCGTCGGTTCCGGGCAACGCGAAATCAATGGCAGGCAAGCCGAACTCGCAAACCGGCATTTCTGTTCGTACCAAGGCCTCATTCTCCTGCATCAGGATAGGTTGTACTCTATGCGACTCCCCGGCTGATGAAAATATCACCTACGTAGGGTAAACTTGCCCGCTCACCGTGACCAATAAAGTAAAAATTATGTCTAATTTTCATATCTTTACATCAGAATCCGTATCCGAGGGCCATCCGGACAAGGTGGCCGACCAGATATCGGATGCCGTCCTGGATGCCATTCTGGACCAGGATGCGCATGCGCGTGTCGCCGTCGAGACGCTGGTCAAGACCGGCATGGTCATTATCGCCGGCGAGGTCACCACCAGCGCGTGGGTGGATCTCGAGGAAATCGTGCGCCACACAGTACGCGATATCGGATACAACAGTTCGGACATCGGCTTCGACTGGGCATCCTGCGCGGTGCTGAACGCGATAGGCAAACAGTCGCCCGATATCGCCATGGGGGTGGACGAGTCCGAGGATCGCGAACAGGGTGCCGGCGACCAGGGTCTGATGTTCGGTTATGCCAGCAACGAGACCGACGTGCTGATGCCGGCGCCGATCACCTACGCACACCGGCTGGTGGAACGCCAGGCAGAGGTACGCAAGAACGGCACCCTGCCGTGGCTGCGGCCGGACGCCAAGAGCCAGCTCACCTTCAGGTACGAGAACGACCGACCGGTCGGTGTCGAGGCCGTTGTACTCTCGACCCAGCATGACCCGGACATCAGCCTGAAGGCCATACGCGAAGCGGTCATGGACGAGATCATCAAGCCGGTGATCCCGGCAGAATGGCTCGACCAGTGCAAGCAGGCAAACGTCCATATTAACCCGACCGGCCGCTTCGTCATCGGCGGCCCGATGGGCGACTGCGGCCTGACCGGCCGCAAGATCATCGTCGATACCTATGGCGGCATGGCGCGCCATGGCGGCGGTGCGTTTTCAGGCAAGGATCCCAGCAAGGTGGACCGTTCGGCCGCCTATGCCGCGCGCTACGTCGCCAAGAACCTCGTCGCCGCCGGCCTTGCGGATCGCTGCGAGCTCCAGGTTTCCTACGCCATCGGCGTTGCCGAGCCGACGTCCATCAGCATCAACACCTTCGGCACCGGCAAGGTCGATGAATACCGACTGGTGGCACTGGTGCGCAAGCATTTTGACCTGCGCCCGCGCGGCATGGTGAAGATGCTTGACCTGCTCAGGCCGGGCTACCGGCATACGGCCGCGTATGGCCACTTCGGCCGTAGCGGCGACCGTTTTACCTGGGAAAATACCGGGTTGGCCGACGCCCTGCGCGACGAGGCCGGCTGTTAACGAAACGACAACGAGAGGTATTCATGAGTACACAAGCCGCCAGGCAGGACAATCCAGACTTCAAGGTTGCCGACATCGGCCTTGCCGGCTGGGGCCGCAAGGAAATCGCCATCGCCGAGACCGAGATGCCAGGACTGATGGCACTTCGCCAGAAATACGGTGCCGAGAAGCCGCTCAAGGGGGCGCGCATCGCCGGCAGCCTGCACATGACCATTCAGACCGCCGTGCTGATCGAGACGCTGGCCGCGCTCGGTGCCGAGGTGCGCTGGGCATCGTGCAACATCTTCTCCACCCAGGACCACGCCGCGGCGGCCATAGCCGAGTGCGGCATACCGGTGTATGCGCTGAAGGGCGAATCGCTCGACGACTACTGGCAATACACGCACAGGATCATGGAATGGCACGACGGCGGCACGCCGAACATGATTCTCGACGATGGCGGAGATGCCACGCTGCTGGTGATGCTGGGCACGAAGGCGGAACAGGACCCGTCCATCCTGGACAATCCGACCAGCGAGGAAGAAGTCGCGCTTTACAGCAGCATCAAGAAGAGGCTGGCCAGCCAGCCCGGCTGGTATTCGAGGATCCACAGCAACATCAGGGGTGTCACCGAGGAAACCACCACGGGCGTACACCGCCTGTACCAGCTGCAGGACCGCGGTGAGCTGCCGTTCCCCGCCATCAACGTGAATGACTCGGTCACCAAGAGCAAGTTCGACAACCTGTATGGTTGCCGCGAGTCGCTGGTCGATGGTATCAAGCGCGCCACCGACGTGATGATCGCCGGCAAGATCGCCGTCGTCATCGGCTATGGTGATGTCGGCAAGGGCTGCGCGCAATCACTGAAAGGTCTCGGCTGCACCGTCCTGATCACCGAAATCGATCCCATCTGCGCATTGCAGGCAGCAATGGAAGGCTACCGCGTGGTCACCATGGAAGAGGCCGTGGACAAGGCAAACATCTTCGTGACGGCGACCGGCAACTATCACGTCATCACCCACGATCACATGCTGAAGATGCGGGACCAGGCAATCGTCTGCAACATAGGTCACTTCGACAACGAAATCGACGTCGCCAGCATGAAGAAATACCCGTGGGATAACATCAAGCCACAGGTCGACCACATCATCCTGCCGAGCGGCAACCGGATCATCCTGCTTGCGGAAGGCCGCCTGGTAAACCTTGGCTGCGCAACCGGTCACCCCAGTTTCGTCATGTCCAACAGCTTCACCAACCAGACACTGGCGCAAATTGAATTGTGGGGCCACGGCGAGAAGTACGAAAACAGGGTATACACCCTGCCGAAAAAGCTGGATGAGGAAGTCGCGCGACTGCATTTGTCAAAGATCGGCGCGAACCTGACCAGGCTGACACAGCAGCAGGCCGACTATATTGGCGTACCTGTAGAAGGCCCGTACAAACCGGACTACTACCGTTACTAGAAACCATTTCAACAGTCAGCCGGAATTTCCATCGTGGTCTGCGGATACAGCATTTTCCGGCCATCGATACTCACCCGTAATCATGCACGCCATCATACCGCCAGCGCGGGCATGACAGTGTGTGATTATTGCACTCCCTGCGCTGCCGCAGTGAAGTAAAAAGGTCATACAGGCCATGGATACCAACAGCGCCACCTTCAGCTTCGAGTTTTTCCCACCCAAGACAGCGGACGGTATCGCGAAGCTGGAAGCCACCTGTCTGGCCCTGGCCACCCTCAAGCCGCGATTCTTTTCGGTCACTTTCGGGGCCGCCGGTTCCACCCGTGACCGGACCTTTGAAACCGTTGTCGACATTCAGTCGAAATCGGGCATAGAAACCGCGCCGCACCTGTCCTGCATCTGCTCGACACGTGACAACATCCGCGAGATGCTGCATGGCTACATGGCAAAAGGCATCCGGCACATCGTGGCACTGCGTGGCGACATGCCGTCCGGCATGGTCGAAGCCGGCGAGTTCCGCTATGCCAACGAACTGGTCGCGTTTATTCGCGAAGCCACCGGCGATCATTTCCACATCGAGGTCGCCGCCTATCCTGAATACCATCCGCAGGCGACCAACCCTGATCGTGACCTGGCAAACTTCAGGCGCAAGGTGGAAGCTGGCGCCGACAGTGCGATCACGCAGTACTTCTACAACGCGGATGCCTATCTGAGCTTTATCGATCGTTGCGTAAAGCATGGCGTACACATACCGATCGTGCCGGGCATCATGCCGATCACCAACTACTACCAGCTGGTCCGGTTCTCAGATGCCTGTGGCGCGGAGATCCCGCGCTGGATCCGCAAGCGCCTGGAATTCTACGGCGAAGATCTCAAAGCTATCCGCGCCTTCGGCGAGGAAGTCGTCACCGGACTGTGCGAACGCCTGCTGGCGCACGGCGCACCGGGCCTGCACTTCTACACGCTGAACCGTGCCGAACCGGCACTCGCGATCTGGAACAACCTGGGTTTGAGCGGCAGGCCGTAATCCCGTACCTGCCAACAGATAAGCCGCCCCCTTCCCTTCCTGCCTGGCTCAGACACGGGGATCGAACAGTCAGGCTTGCAGGCGGCGCAAGAGAAGCCCCTGCCCCGTCAGCTGGGTTTCGGCGTTACTCGGGCGTTTTGGGGGTATGAGCCTTGCTGTCACTTGAAGGGGTCACAACAATCGTACTCGGTTGGCCGCCGTAACCGCCCCAGCCGTAGGGACCGCCGCCCCAGCCATAGGGGCCACCGCCCCAGCCATAGGGGCCATAACCGCCGTACGGACCGCCGCCGCCCCAGCCATAAGGACCGTAACCACCGTACCGGCCGTAGTAATAGCGGTCATGGTCGTTATCATCGAACCATTTACCCGGGTTCATCATATTGCCGAAGTTGAAGGCCTGCGCGGCATTCATCCCCGTGACAAGGGCCGCAGATAAAATTATCATTTTACGCTTCACCGTACCATTACCTCCACTGTTACACGTACTTTTTGCTTTACGAGACCTGCGCTTCATCCCGCCAGTTACGGGAAGACTCTAATATGTCTATACTAAATAAAAGCATAAGTAAATGTCGCTTTACCTGACCTATGTCAAACCGGAGATAATCCAAATCGGTATTACAATAAGACAATGTATAGCGCCTTTACGGGCGATTTACAAATATTTGCACGTAAACAGAATTGGTTTGCTGCTTGTCCGCTCCCTATGGGGCAACACAGACCAAACGCCGCCCTGCCCGGCAGGGGTATCGGCACCTAACAAGATGACTAGGGGGCAAAATGAAAAGCTTGCTTGCTCTGCTGTTTTTAGGACTGCCGCTGATCGCATCGGCTGAAGAATATCAATCGACACTGCTGGTCCAGACGGGGACCCTGCGCGAAAGCGACCTGATCGTCCGCACCGTCACGGACCTGGAAAGCAACAAGATCTGCCTGGCATTCTATGTCAGAACCACGGGTACAAGCCCGGTTATGAGTTGCTATGATACACGGGGTGGCTTCCGCTCCCAGGTCAGCCAGACCAGCCATTTCAAGAAGGGCAAACTGGTTGTACGCAAGATCAAGGACGGGCTGAATGACGTTTCCTGCCTGGTGGCCTACGTCAGCGCCGAAGGCACCGCACCGTCAATCAACTGCTACCAGAGCAAACCTTCTTCCAAGGACGAGATCCAGCGTACCGGTCATCTGCGCGAGGGCGATCTGGAAATCGAACGCGTTCTCGATGCCGACAGTACCAAGACCTGCCTGATTGCATTCGTGAGTGTTGGCAGCGCCATACCTTCCTTGACCTGCTATGACAGCACGAGCACTGGCAAGGGTGGCCTATCACAAACGGGCTACCTACGTGAAGGAGACCTGGTTGTCCGCAAGATACTGGACGAAGCCAACCACACGGAATGCCTGATGTCCTACGTCAGCACGGAAGGTACATCGCCGAATATATACTGCTTCGACAAGGTCGCAAGCCAGGCATCCACCGGCAATGCCATTTCAGCTGCACCAGCCAGCAGCAAGCCAGCCGCGCCGATCCGCACTGCCCCGCAACCCTGAGGCCGCAAGACCCAGGAAGGCAGGGAAAGTATCACGGGCACGGCCCGCGAGCCGGCACCGCGGCACATTTAACCCAGCTGTACTGCCCGCGGGTCGTTCAGGAGCGGGGCGTTGTGCCCGCCGCACCGCGGCCTCATCATGCACTGTTTTAAGTAATCACCGCTTATCGGGCCGCAGTTGACGAAAATACGATTGCCTCCACCTGACAGAACCTGGTTTCACCCACACCGTGAATCGGAGGGAATGCCATACGAGCGTGCTTGAATCAGCACTGTCTCCCAGATTGCCGTGTCCTTGCACGAACGTTTGCTTGTGGCCAACCGCACGCTGTTTCCAGTATCTTCACTGTATGTCCAACGCCGAACTCTCCAGCCGCGACCTCTCTGTCCTGTGGCATCCCTGCACCCAGATGAAAGACCATGAATGGCTGCCGGTCATCCCGATCCGCTCCGGCAAGGGTGTCTGGCTGGAGGACTACGATGGCAACCGTTATCTCGACGCCATCAGTTCATGGTGGGTAAACCTGTTCGGCCACAGCAACCCGCACATCAACGCGGCGCTGGGCTCGCAGCTCGAAACGCTGGAACACGTGCTGCTGGCCGGCTTTACGCACGAGGCCGTTATCGATCTGTCGGAACGACTTGTGGCCATTACACCTCCCGGGCTGGACCGCTGTTTCTATGCCGACAATGGCTCCTCGGCCATAGAGGTCGCGCTCAAGATGAGCTTCCACGCCTGTCTGAACCAGGGCAGAGCGAACAAGACGAAGTTTGTCACGCTGGAAAACAGCTACCACGGCGAGACACTGGGCGCCCTGTCCGTCGGCAACGTCAAACTGTACAAGAACACCTACGCCCCGCTGCTGATGGAAACTATCAGCGTGGAATCACCTGACTGCTATTACCGTGCCAGCGGTGAAAGCTGGCATGATTACAGCGTGCGGCAGTTCAGCAAGATGGAGTCCGTACTCGAGCAGCGGTCAGACGAGATATGCGCCGTCATTATCGAGCCGCTAGTTCAGTGCGCAGGCAGCATGCGCATGTACGATCCTGTCTATATTAAACTGCTGCGCGATGCCTGCGACCGCCTTGGTGTACACCTCATTGCCGACGAGATCGCTGTCGGTTTTGGCCGCACCGGTACGATGTTCGCGTGCGAACAGTCCGGTATCTCGCCTGACTTCCTTTGCCTGTCAAAAGGACTGACGGGCGGCTACCTGCCGCTCTCGGTGGTATTGACGAGCAACGCTATATATGACTGCTTCTACGACGACTACCACAGATTGACAGCGTTTCTGCATTCCCACAGCTATACCGGCAATCCGTTGGGCTGCCGCGCAGCACTGGCAACGCTAGAACTGTTCACAACAGGAAATGTCCTTGAGAACAACAGGCATTTAGCGGACGCCATGCGCATTGCCGCGGCACCCCTGCATGATCACCCGCATGTGGGCGAGGTCAGGCAAACCGGCATGATTCTGGCAATCGAGATGGTCAGGGACAAGAACAGCCGCAGCCCGTGGCCATGGCAGGAACGCCGTGGTCTGCGCGTCTATCAGCACGCTTTGCAACGGGGGGTACTGCTGCGCCCGCTCGGGAATGTCATCTACTTTATGCCGCCGTATGTAATCACACCAGAGGAAATCGACCTGATGGTCGAGGCCGCGCTGTCAGGTATCGATCATGCAACACGGGACTGAGCAATGAAGAATCCGCGCCTCTTCGTACCACAGTCGCTGACGGCAGGCGGCAAGATCATGGTCGAAGGCCAGCCAGCACACCATATCATGCATGTCCTGCGCTTGCGTGGCGGGGCAGAATTGAAGGTGTTTGACGGCGCCGGGCACGAACATCATGCCGTCCTCGCTGACATCGGTCGCGCCAGGATCACACTGGAAATCGGTGCAGCCATCACGGCTGATCGTGAGTCCTCATTGCACATATTCCTTGCACAGGGGATCGCACGGCATGACCGTATGGACCTGATTTTGCAGAAAGCAGTTGAACTGGGTGTGCACACCATACAACCGCTATGGATGCAGCGCAGCCAGACACACCTGAAGGGTGAACGTCAGGGAAAACGCCTGCAGCACTGGCAGGGAGTACTCATCAGTGCCTGTGAACAATGTGGGCGCAATACCCTGCCGGGGTTACTGATGCCTGCCGGCCTGCCGGAATGGATTGTTACCCTGCCTCCGGCCGGACTCAGGCTGCTACTGCAACCGGACAGCAGTGATACGCTGAGCACGCTTGCAAGACCGGCCGGTGACATCATCCTGCTGGTCGGCCCCGAGGGCGGGTTGGATCCGGACGAACAGTCATTAGCCATTTCGGCCGGCTTCTCAGGTATCCGGCTCGGTCCACGCATCCTGCGCACCGAGACAGCAGCACTGGCCGCAATCTCAGGGCTGCAGACGCTGTGGGGGGATTTCCAGTAACTCAGGCCGCCCTGGAGACCTGCTCCTCAAGCAGCGATTGCAGGTAATCCAGATCCGGGATAACCGCCTCTTCATTGCCGATACGCACAATGCATTTAAGCCCCGGCTCAACAAGTGAATGAAACTCACTGGCTGTGTCGTTCCCGAAATGGATAAGTCCCGGCAGGCCCGCGGTTACTATCGCATAGTTCCGCACCCTGTTGTCCGGATGCACCGAGTTCAGGATCATGAGCCGTGAAAACACGGGATTTGACGGCACACTGATCCCGACCAGTGACTCCAGCGACATTACCGGGATGTCCTGATCCTGCCAGCGGACAGTACCCAGGTACCACTCCGGCATGTCCGAAGTCGACTTGGGAGTGCGATAACTGCCGATCTCGGCAACAGCCACATTCGGCAACAACAGGTTCAGTTTCCGCAATGGAACCCAAAGGCTGCGTATCTTGTCCTGTAATGCTTCCATCGTTAACTCCTGCAGGCAGTGACGACGCTACGCCCTGGCTGCGAGCGTATTGACACCGATGATATTATTGATTGACGAGAGTAGCTCTGATTCCTGAAAAGGCTTGCCGAGGTACTCATTGACGCCGATTTCGAAGGCACGTTCGCGGTGCTTGTCACCGGTACGCGATGTGATCATGATGATGGGCACGTGCTTCAGCCGCTCGTCATTACGCATATGGGTCGCCAGCTCGAAACCATCCATGCGTGGCATCTCGATATCGAGCAACATCATGTCGGGTACGACCTCCTGCAACTGACCCATAGCATCAACACCGTCTTTCGCCGTCATGACCTTGTATCCACCACGCTCCAGGAGTCGGCTTGTCACCTTGCGGACTGTAATCGAATCATCGACGACCATCACGACCAGACGACCGTCATCCTGTGAGCCAGACGGCCAGGCCGGCGCATGCTCACGAACCTTCATACGCGATACGGCGAACATGTCAAGAATCATGACAACCCGTCCGTCGCCGAGAATAGTTGCTCCGGAAATACCATCGACCATGCTCAACTGGGCGCCAAGCGGCTTGATAACCACTTCCCTGTTGCCCAGCAACGAATCGACCTGCACTCCGATGCGCTTGTCACCTGCACGTACCAGCAGCACCGGAACCTGGGCAGCGACGTTTTCGAGATTCATACGGCTGATACCCAGCAACGATCCAAGATGCATCAACTGGTAGTTGTGCCCGGCATAACCAAATTCCTGGCTGTCGTCCTCGTAGCATGACTGCAATTGCGCCGTAGTTGCCGTTACTACGCCCTCGATACTACCCATGGGTACACAGAAGGTCTGCTCGCCGGCGGTTATCAGCAATGCCTGGTTGATCGCCAGTGTATAAGGCAGCCGAATGGTGAATATGGAGCCATTACCGCTTTCCGAGTCGATGTGCAGCGATCCGCCCAGTTGCTTCACCTCGCTGTTTACCACATCCATGCCCACACCGCGGCCTGATATCTGTGTCACTTCACTGGCCGTACTGAAGCCGGTCTGCAACACGAACTGCATGACATCGCTATCCGGCAGGTCCAGCCCTGCGGTCATCAGCCCTCGCTCTATCGCACGGGCACGGATAGCATCTATGTCAAGGCCGGCGCCATCATCGATGATGCGCAACACGATCTCGGTGCCTTCCCGGTTGAACTCGATGGTGATGGTCCCGGCGATACGCTTACCCGCATTCTTGCGCCGCTCCGGTGATTCAATGCCGTGGGCTACGGCATTTCTCAGCATATGCTCCAGCGGTGCGACGATGCGTTCGATTACCGCGCGGTCCATCTCGCCTTCCGCCCCGCGCAGATGCAGGTCTACCTTCTTGTCGAGTTGACGGGCTGACTGACGCACAATCCTTCGCAAACGCGGTGCAAGCCCGGCAAACGGAATCATGCGTGTGCGAATCAGGCCTTCCTGCAAATCTGTGCTGACACGCGATTGTTGCAACAACAGGGTCTCGGAGTCGCGCGTGGTCATCTCCATTAGCCCCTGCAAGCTGCGCAAGTCACTGATACTCTCGATCAATGAGCGCGACAGCTGCTGCAACTTTGAATAGCGGTCCATTTCCAGCGGATCGAAGTCCTGGTTTCGGCTCTCCACTTCCTGTTCGTAACGGAACAGGATTTGCGCCTCGGTTTCCATTTCCAGCTGACGCAACTGGTCACGCAACCGATTGATCGTCTGGTCAAATTCGGTCAGGTTGAAACGGAAGTTGCTGACCTGCTGCTCCATGCGGGAACGATAGATATTGATCTCACCGGCATTATTGACCAGGTTGTCAAGAACATCGGACTGTACCCTGACCAGTTCGCTGCGGGAACGCCCCTCCTTGCGCCTTTCAACCATTTGCGGTTGCATAGCCAGCGCCTGCGCCATCATGCCTGTGTCACTGTCGTGGACGGCAATTTCCAGTTGCGAGTGCGCGTCAGCATCCGGCGCCGCATCAGAGGCTTCCTCATCCTGGCCGTAATTGTCCTCAAATCGGCCGGCGGTATCGACCTTGGTTTGCTGCGTGAAATGTCCCTCCGACTGATCTTCGACTGCCAGTTCTTCAGCATGGTTTGCCGTGGTAAAGACATCAGTTTCACCGCGCACGAATGCACTGAGCCGTGATTCCAGGTCAGTTGCAGCGTCGATCGGAGCGCGCGACTTGACCTTTTCCACCATTTCCGCAAGCCGGTCATGCGAGTCCTGCAACAGGGTGAACAGGTCATCGTTGGCTGGCACCACTCCATCAGCCACCTGGGTCATCAGCGACTCTACGGCATGACTCAGATCCCCTATAGCATTGATGTCAACCATGCGTGCACCGCCCTTTAGGGTATGCAACAGACGCTGGAAGTCGGCCATCATTTCACGCTCATCCGGCGCCTCGGTCCAGTTACGCAGCGCACCTTCGCTGCTGTCGATAATTTCAGTTGCTTCCTCGACAAAGATCTCGAATAACTCCTGATCCATGCCGGAATACATCTCGCCATTGTCCTGCGGAGGATTGGAGGTTGCCGCTTCGGAAACCGGGGATTCAGCAGTTTCTTCTGTAATCGCTGTATCGACAGGCGCATGATCGGCGGCTTCCAGACCGGTCGATTCCTCTTTATAAGTTGCCGACAGAGACGCCTGTTCATCATCTGCAGCCAACACGTCAACAGTCCGTACCGGGATTTCATCGAACGCCGCGGCCGTTTCAGTCATTGGCTCATCTGACAGGGTTTCTTCAGCTAACGTATTATGACCCTGCAGCAGAACCGGTTCCTCCCCTGGCAATACAGTTGCAGTCGGCAGCGCCTCAATCCGCTCCAGCAGTGCCGCTACCACGTCATTATCAAAGCTCCGATCCGGCAGATGTTGCAACTGGGCTGTCATTTCGTGGACGCAGTCATCCAGTACTGAAAACGCTTCCGGAACAGCCGGCCTGCCTTCCTGGTAATGTTCTTCAAAATAGTCATAAAGCGCCGCCGCCAGCTGGCCAATACCAGGCACTTTAGCGGACTCGCTGATACCGGACAGGGTATGCAAGGCCCGATAATGTCCGTCGGAAACCATGCTGGAATGGCCCGAGTTCGCGACACTGGCAGACAGGGTATCGAGGTGCTCACGACACTCGGTGGAATACAACTCCAGGAGGATGGCGTCATCGTCATCTACGGCATGGATTACCGGCTGTTCGGCAACGCTAACTGCTTCCTCCTGCTCATCCACTGTATGCTGTCCGGCCGAATCCTCCGGCCATCTGCTCTCCAGATCCGCGGCTTTCTGCATCATGCCGTTGATATCCATGTCGGGCGCTGTACCGTCCTGCAGCTGGCGCAACAAGCCGGAAACCGCCTGCGGCACCTGCGAGAGCAGAGCAAACAATGTCCCACCGGGCTGCACCGTACCTTCCGTCAGCTTGTTGAGCAACGCCTCTATCGACCAGGCGAATTCACCGATGAACATTGCGCCTGCCATGCGGCCGCTGCCCTTGAGCGTATGCA
>Ga0210112_1000173_pt1 | contig 18336 bp, 15 predicted proteins | sample Joice_ThreeSqC_D_FD_184875 | JGI IMG/M metagenome (GOLD analysis project Ga0210112, IMG submission 184875) | Wetland microbial communities from San Francisco Bay, California, USA, that impact long-term carbon sequestration - Joice_ThreeSqC_D2... | ecosystem: Environmental > Aquatic > Marine >... | reverse complement strand
CTGTTGACCTACCGGATCTACACGACGCAGTTCGACAAGGATGGCAGGACATGGAACCGTCTGCGCCTTGGCTTTTTCTCCAGCAGTCAGGATGCCGAGGCCGTGCTTCGCAAACTCCTGCCGTATTTCCCGGGCGCATGGGTAACTCCGGTGTCCGGTGAAGAGCGTACCCGGTCAGCGGACGCTGAACTCGATGGCAGGCCCGGGGCAGTTGCGCGGAATAAGCAGCCGTTGGTCCCGGAACCCGATCCTGCCGCACGCGTGGGCGGGAGGGTAACGGCATCCGAGCTGGAGAAGATGGGCGAACTCATGTCTGAAGCGCAGCAGATGATGACAGACAAGGATTATGACAGCGCGATACGTCTCTACACCAAGGTGCTTGAGTATCCGGAAAATGCCTCCAGCCGGGACGCGCTTGAATTCCTCGGCCTCGCACGTGAGCGCAAGGGGCAGCTGGCGCAGGCCAAGGCCGCCTACGACAGTTATCTGGAGCGCTACCCTGAGGGTGAGGGTGCCTCGCGTGTCAGACAAAGGCTTGCCGGTTTGTTGACAGCGACCAGTACACCTAGGGAAAAGCTCCAGGCTGCCAGGGGACGGGAAAAGACCGCCCGGGAATGGGATGTCTTCGGCGGGTTTTCACAGTTCTATCGCCGGGACGAAAACACCTCGCAGATCAATGATGATGACAAACTGACAACTGTCACCCAGTCTTCACTTTCATCCGATCTCGATGTTACCGGACGGCTCAGAAACGGGGACTACGACCTGCGCACCCGTTTTACCGGCGGCTACCTGCATGATTTTCTCAATGACGGCGACGGCAGCGAGACTGCTGTCAGCGCGCTTTATTTCGATGCCACGAACAGGAGTAACAGATTCGCACTGCGGGTCGGACGCCAGTCACGCAGTACCGGCGGTGTGCTGGGTCGCTTCGATGGATTGTTGCTGGATATTCCGGTTACCCGCAAGCTGGGCGTGTCCGTCACCACAGGCTTTCCGGTTGATTCCTCGCGCGACAAATTCGACGAAAGCCAGTATTTTTATGGAGCCAATCTTGAACTGGAAGATTTCCTGACGGGGTGGGATGCAAATACCTTTTATATAGAGCAAAAGGTCGACAGTGTCCTGGACCGGCGCGCCGTGGGCGGCGAGTTGCGCTATTTCGATATCAACCGCTCGTTTTTCACGCTGGTCGACTACGACGTATTCTACAACGAGCTGAACACGGCGCAACTGCTTGGCAGCTGGACCACCCGGAACAAGACTACATTCAATACCGTGCTCGATTACCGGAACAGCCCGATCCTGACCACCAGCAACGCCTTGCAGGGCGAGACGGCGCTCAACCCGCAAGGCGCGATCGTCTCCACCATCGAGGATATGCTGTCGATTTACACCGAGGAGCAGATTTTCCAGTTTGCGCGCGACCGCACTGCAACCAGCAGGCTGGGGACGCTTGGCGTATCGAGGCCGGTGACGGAGAAGCTGCAGGTGGGGGGCGATATCACCTTGTCGAAACTTTCCGATACCGTGGCCTCGGGCACTGCAGTGGCAGTCCCGGGGACGGACAACGAGTTCTTTTACAACCTGCAGTTGATCGGCAGCAACCTGATCAAGGAAGGTGACATCACGATCGTCGGTCTGCGTTTCATTGACGCGACCGCATCCGAGACCACTTCGTTCTCCCTGAATACCCGCTATCCGGTCACCCCGGATTTCCGTGTCAACCCGAGGTTCCGTGTCGACTACAGGAAAAACAGCGACGATACCGAACAGTTTATCTACCGCCCCTCGGCACGGCTCACCTATAGCATCAAGCGCCGCTTCCGCCTGGAGGCCGAGCTGGGTGGCGAGTGGTCGGACCGCGAGATCGTGGCCGGATCGACCAAGTCAAACAGCTGGTTCCTGAATCTTGGCTACCGGGCGGATTTCTAGGTTGTGGTGACGCTCGCCGGGACAGGGTGCGCCGGAAAGCAGGGCGAAGATGGATTACCATCTGTCCCGCTGTTGACTGCGCTTGATTGAACAGAACCCGGATTGGGCATAACCTTCAAACTTCATGAGCGACAAGTTCGACAAGACGCTGTCAATTGCGGTGCAGAAGCTCATGCAGCCACTGGTGCGCATATTGCTCCGTAACGGCGTCGCCTATGGCTCGCTGGCCGAGCTGGTTCGCAAGGCCTATGTCGATGTGGCATACAGGGATTTTGCCCCCAGGGGAAAGAAACAGACCGTGTCACGTGTTTCCGCGCTCACCGGCCTCACGCGCAAGGAGGTCAGCCGCCTGCTGGAGGCGGGCGAGGCGGACGTGATGCTCGAGCAGGCCCGTTACAACCGCGCCATCAGGGTCATCAGCGGCTGGCGTAACGACAGCCATTATCACGACGCCTCCGGCAAGCCGGCCACCCTGCCCCTGGAGGGTAAGGGCGCGACATTCGCCAGTCTGGTCAGGGGCTATAGCGGCGACATCCCGACCATGGCGATGCTGTCCATGCTCCAGGAATCAGGCAGCGTCAGCCTTTCCAGTCAGAAGGTCAGGCTGGTGCGCAATGCCTACGTGCCCGGCAGGGATGCCACCGACATGATCGAAATTCTCGGTGTGGATGTGTGCGAACTGGTTTCCACCATCGACCATAATCTTGTTTCTGTCCCTGACGACCTGCGCTTCCAGCGCAAGGTCGCCTATGACAATATTGCGCCCGCGGCGGTCGCCGGGCTCAGGAAGATGTCGTACAAAAAGGCGCAGGCCCTGCTCGAACAGCTGGACAGGCAGTTTTCCGCCCGGGAACTCGAGGAGGGCAGTGAGCAGAAGGGCAAATATATAAGCCTTGGGATCTACTTTTACGAGAAGGGTTCCTGAGAGGGTGATGCAGATGTTCTTTTCGAATTACGGCAAACATATCCGGGTGCTTTGCCTGGCGGCCTGCATGTCGCTGACTTCGTGCAACACGGGTACCGTGCAGCTGGCGGGTGGTGGTATCGGCGGTACCGGGATTACCTCGGGCACGGTAACCGGTTTTGGCAGCGTATTCGTCAACGGGGTCGAGTTCGACACCACGGGTGCCACCAGGAGCATCGACGACGTGGTGACATTCAGCAACGGCGTCGATGACAGCACCGTGATGGGTTCAGGAATGGTGGTGAAAATTACGGGTACCGTCAATCCGGATGGCATAACGGGCAGTGCAACCAGCATTACCTATGATGAAATAGTGAGTGGTCCGGTCAAGGCAGCGCCGGTTGAAGACCCGGACCAGGTACACAAGACCTTCGGGATACTGGACCTGAGAATTAGCGTTGACAGGAATGCCACGATTTTTGTCAATACGGACTACCTGTCGTTGCAGATGAACGATGTTCTTGATGTCAGCGGGTTCTTCGACGATGCCGGCACACTGCTTGCCACGCGCCTGGAAAAGACGGGTGTGTTTGGCCAGGGCACGATCGTCGAGACGAGGGGAACCGTCAGCGGTTTCAACGGCATCGATACCTTCACCATCGGGACACTGAGCGTCACCTTCGACGGGGGCACGATATTCGAGAATCTGCCGGGCAGTGTGACCGACGGGCAATATGTGGAAGTCAACGGTGTACTGCAGGGCACTGACTCGATACACGCGTCGCGTATCCAGCGCGAGGACAGCGGGCTGGGCAACTTCAGCGGCGACGTCAGTGTCGAAGGTATCGTCACCTCGTTTACGGATATCGGTAATTTTCGGCTGGACGGGGTGCCGGTCGATGCATCGAATGCCACCTTCAATCCGGTGAACCTGGCCGGGACGCTGGCGAACAACCAGCGTATCGAGGTCGAGGGCACGGTAGCGGCAGGCATGATCAGCGCCGACAGTGTCGAGCAGCGTGGTGGCAAGGTGAAGCTCGCCGGGCAGGTCACAGCAACGGACGTGAGCAGCGGGACCTTCAGCCTCGAAATCGTCGCGGGACAGCCCCCGGTCGCGGTGATGGTCGATGCGCGAACGCAACTGGAAGACGAGCTGCTGCAACTCAAGCCGTTCACCCTGCAGCAGGTGAATGCCGGCGACCCGGTGCTGGTGCAGGGTTACCTCGATAACACCGGCATGGTCATTGCCGGAGAGGTCAAGCGCAGGCTACTCGACGAGCACGAGCTGGCCGGGCCAGTGAGCGTGGCGAGCGGTAATGCATCCAGTGGCAGCGTGACGATACTCGGGGTCACGATGTCGACAGACAACAGGACGGAATTCGAGGACGGCAACAACCAGCCCTTCCCCAACGGGGGCGACGATTTCTACAATCAGGTGAGCCCCGGCGACATCGTCGGGCTGGAAGACGAGGTGCCCGTGGACGGCGTCGCCGACGAGGTCGAATTCAGGAACTGATTACTGGCGGATGTATGCCGTCAGCGGCGCCGCAGGCTCCAGACATGTTCGGTCAGGGCGGTAAGACCCTTTGCCGCGAAGCCCGGATTTGCCTCCAGCGCGTCGAATTGCTGCAGGTGTTCGACGTCGAATGGTCCGGAAAACAGGCGACCGACCTCCTGGTGCGGGACAGCGAACGGCGGACCGTTCAGTTCCGTTTGCCGGTATTCCATCGTCACCAGTAACCCACGGCTTGCCGTCGGCAGCAGACCGGCGAGATGTTCGGCATAGCGGGGGCGCCGTCCTTCGGGCAAGGCGATCAGCGCGGCACGGTCATAGCAGCCTTCCAGGTTGCCAAGTTCGGCGGCATGCAGTCCGAAGAAATCGCCGCAATAGATCTCGATGTTGTCATATGACCAGCAGCTGTAGCCGGGTTCCTCACGAATAACCGGTGTGAGCGCGTTTTCCCGAAAGAAGGCCTGCACGGCGAGTTTGCTGATCTCGATACCGACGACAGCGTGTCCCTGTTCCCTGAGCCAGAGCATGTCGAGGCTTTTGCCGCACAGCGGTACCAGGATGCGGCTCCCCGTCGGCAACCCGAGGCCATGCCAGTGGTGCTGAAGGTAGCTGTTGATTTCCTGCTGATGGAAGCCGATCTGGTTGGCTGCCCAGCGTTCGTGCCAGAATTCCGGATCCATAAGCAGTGCGCTCTCCGTCTCCCGCCCGTACCTGTTCATGTACTGACCTGGCCGATAGTATATAGTGAATGAAAAACAACTTGATGGTCGAGGCGTCAATGAACGAGCAGGTCACCGAGCCGTTCCGTGTTGCATTCAAGGGACGTTTTGAGAACATCCTGCGCTGGGAGCAACTGGATTTGTTTTGGGACACCCTGGGCGCGGACGCCGAGGGTCACTGGTTTATCTACGCCGTTGGCGCGCCTCCGCCGGTGGACCCGGCAAGTGGCGCGCAGTTCAGGAAATTTCTCTCCGAAATCTTCCAGCTGCTGCGCGAGGAGCACGACGAGGATTTTTGCGGGATCGTGTTTACCGACTCGGTTGAGACGCCGACCTTCGTGAAGATATTCGATCCGAACAACCTCGGGGTTTCCTGTGGTTACAGCGATAACCCGCCGCTGCCGGGCTGGATTCTTTCGAAACTTCCCCCTGTTGATATGAGTCAGACGGTGGTGCTGCCCCGTAACCGGCGCCGCTGGTGGCAGCGGTTCTTGCAGCACTGACAGTTAACATTCAGATATACAAATAGATATTTGCATAAGCTTGCCGTATATCATGATCCTTTAATATACTCGCGAGCCAGGGTCAGGCGGCTGCGACCGCATGGATTACACCGTTCAACTTCTCAGCGGAGTTTTAAAATGAAAAAAGCAACAAGCGTAGTCATTGCGGGCGTTCTGTTGGGCATGAGTGGATCGGCCCTGGCCGGAGACGCCGAGGCAGGCAAGACAAAGTCCGCCACGTGTGCCGGGTGTCACGGTGTCGCGGGTGTGAGCAGCAACCCCATGTGGCCGAACCTGGCTGGACAGAAGGAAGGTTATCTCGTCAAGCAAATCAAGGCCTTCCGTGAGGGCATCCGTACCGATCCCCTGATGAGCCCAATGGCCAAGCCATTGAGCGATGACGATATCGACAACCTGGCTGCCTATTTCAGCAGCCTGTAACTGAAACCGGCCGGCAGGCCATGCGCGGTCTGCCGGTTTATTCTCCGCCCCGGCTCGTGCGCTGGTTCAGATAGACCAGCACGCTCAGCAGCAGCACGGCCCCGGCCTGGTGTGTGGCAGCGAGCGGCACCGGCACGTGCAGCAGCAGGGTCGAAATGCCCAGGCTCACCTGCAGCAGCGCGGCCGCCATCAGCGCGTGCAGGCCGGCGCGCAACCGGATATCGAGCCGGCTGCGCAAGGTCCCCAGCCAGAGCAGGGACACGCCGGTAAATACCAGCGTGGCCAGCAGGCGGTGATCGAACTGCACGGTCGCGATATTTTCGAAAAAGTTTCGCCACAGCGGTTCCTGCATGAATATCACCTGCGGTACCCAGTGTCCGTCCATCAGCGGGAAGGTGTTGTAGGCATGGCCGGCCTTCAGGCCGGCGACGAAACCGCCCGACACTATGGTGATAAATACCAGCGCAAGCAGGAAGCGGATGGTGTATCGCGGCAATGCCCCTGCCCGCGACGGCTGCCGCGTGCTGAACCACAGGCTGAACGCGACATGCAGCATCCAGGCGTAAATCAAAATGGCCAGTCCGAGGTGCGCGGCAAGCCGGTACTGGCTGACATGCGGGTTGTCGATCAGCCCGCTCTTGACCATGTACCAGCCCAGCAGCCCCTGCAGCCCGCCCAGCACAAACAGCAGGGTGAGCCGGGGAATCAGCGGGCGCCGGACCCGGCCCCTTGCCAGGAAATACAGGAATGGCAGCAGGAATACCGTACCGATGGTGCGTCCCAGCAAACGGTGCGAGTATTCAAACCAGTAGATCTGCTTGAATCCGTGCAGGTCCATGCCGACATTGATATGCCGGTATTCGGGTGACTGGCGGTATAACTCGAAGGTGGCCTCCCAGCCCTGCTGGTCGAGGGGCGGCAGGATGCCGAAAATCGGGTCCCATTCGACCATTGAAAGCCCGGAACCTGTCAGGCGGGTCACGCCACCCAGGACCACCATGGCGTAGATCATCAGGCAGCACACCAGCAGCCAGGCAGCGATGCGGCGGTTTTCGGTATCTTCTCCGGTTGTCAGGTTGTCAGCAGGCATGGAATTCCGGCAGGCGAATGACTAGCCCGCGTTTCTCGCCGGAACAGGCACTGCCAGACTGCACGCTGTTTGTTGCCGGATGTGTATCACTGTCATAATTTCAACGCATTATGTCGTGCAATCGCGGCCCGGTGAGAAATGCGGGCTATAGTATGGGTTGATACGGCCAGGGCATTGTAACCGAAAAGCGGCTGCGGCCACGATTTCCGGCAGGCTCTCGCAAGGTGATATTCGGCCAGGGGGACGCATGAAAAAGGTCGTCATTTTGCTGGTGCTGGCGGCTGTGCTGGCGGGCACCGTGTTCTTCGTGCTGTTGCCCGCGCAGCAGGAAAGGGCTGTAGCAGACAAACCCGCGCCCGCTGCGGAGAGGCGGGCGTCGGGTGTCATCAAACGTGCCGGTGCGGCAACGGACAGGGCCGTGCTGGACATCTCGGTGCATACCCTGGATGAACTGCGTGTGTTGCTGGATCGTGCCGAGCAACTGTCGAAGCGCCTGCTGGACGCGAACGCGGATGCCAGCGTGGTGCTGGTGTTGCACGGGCCCGAGGTGGAATTCTTTTCCACCAAAAACTACGACAGGTACAGGGAGGTCGTGGATCAGGCGGCGCGGCTCGATGCATCCGATATCGTGGACGTGAAAATCTGCCAGACCATGATGAACATCAAGGGGATCGCGCGTGATGATATTCCCGCCTTTGTCGACCAGGTGCCGGATGGCCGCGTCGAACTCGAGCGCCTGCAGAACGAGGGTTATGTCTATTTCTAGCGGTAGCGGGCTTACAGCACCTCGGCACGCATGATCTGGCCGTGGCGGTCGGTATGCAGGTGCAGCTGTCCGCAGCAGCCGATTCGGGTTGCCGGGCAATCCGGGCTGTCCATCAGCAGTTCGTCGAATTCGATCTCTACGATCACCCCGACGCCGGTTGTCATGATGACCGTGAAACGTAGCGAGTCGTTGTCGATCCAGCCATCCCGCGAACAGAAACGGCGCAATTCACAACATGATTTGAGGTAGGACTCGATCAAAGACATGGGCAGCTTCATGGCGGCGGCTGGTGCGCGCGATGCTTGCGTGGGCAGTATCCGCCTGCCTTCCGGGACAACTGGGAAAAGTATAGGTGAGCAAGCCGGTTATGCAATGTGCATACTGGCTGCTTAAAACGGGGGTGGATGCAGGGTTATTACGGTTGCCGGGGCAAGGCACTGTGCCTGCCCCGGCGAGGATGGTCAGCTGGAGCGCATGCTCAGGATGCGCTCAATGATCGGTGCGAGGATGATTTCCATGGCAAAGCCCATCTTGCCCGCAGGCACCACGATGGTATTGCGGCGTGACATGAAGGAGTCTTTCAACATGCCGAGCAGGTAGGTGAAGTCGATATCCAGCTGGTGCGGATCCTTGAACCTGATCACGACAAAACTTTCATCGGGGGTCGGTATATCGCGTGCGATGAACGGGTTTGATGTGTCCACGGTCGGCACACGCTGGAAGTTGATATCCGTGCGCGAGAACTGCGGCGTGATGTAGTGCACGTAATCGTGCATGCGGCGCAGGATGGTATCGGTCACCGCTTCCGCGGAATAGCCGCGCTGCTCGCAGTCACGGAAGATCTTCTGTATCCATTCGAGGTTGACGATCGGTACCACGCCGATCAGCAGGTCGACATGCCGGGCGACATCATCGGTGTCCGTAACGACGCCGCCATGCAGGCCCTCGTAGAACAGCAGGTCGGTGCCCGAGCCGACCGTTTCCCAGTCGGTGAACTCGCCCGGCTTCTGTCCGAACGGCTTTGCTTCTTCTTCGCTGTGCAGGTAGTAGCGGCGTTCGCAGGAACCGGTTTCGCCGTAGCTCCTGAAGGTTTCCTCGAGCTTGTCGAACACGTTTGCTTCGGGGCCGAAATGACTGAAATGCCGGTTGCCGCTGGCCTCTGCCGCCAGCATCGCCTCTTTCATCGCGGCACGGTCGTAGCGGTGGTAGCTGTCGCCCTCGATGACCACCGGGTTGACACCCTCGCGCAGGAAGATGTGTTCAAAGGCGATTTTTACGGTCGTGGTGCCGGCACCGGATGAACCCGTGACGGCTATGATCGGATGTTTCTTGGACATGGTGGCTCCTGGCCCGTATATATAGTTAATCCCTGTAGCGGCTATTGTGGGCAACCGGATGTTTCCTGTCGACTGCAATGAAGGTTGCGCCAGACCCGCAGAGCCGGGTATTGAAACATTATTGTGTTATCGAACTCAAGCTGCCCGCATATCATGCCGGCCCGGTATTGTATTCTTCATTGTTCTCAAGGGCTTGGCAGTTAGCGCGCGGTGGCTGCAATACGTGTACGTTACGGCGGCTCCGGGGGGGCCGGATTCAGACCGTCTCCAGGGCCGGGCGGAACTGCGGGCGCAGCTGAAATCCCCTGCCTTTCAGCGCTCTGCAGGGGCACGATTTCCAGCGAGGCGAGACACTGGAATATAATTACGAAATTTTCTCTCCGGTTTTCCGTATGGAGTGAATTTCACGCGTTGGCTGGCTGGCCGGGGTCGCGATCAAATGAAGGTTAATCAGTATTCGGGACGCAGGCTGGACCGTTTCCTGCCGTTCCTGACCTGGATCGGCGAAAGCAGCAAGCCGGAGATCATGCGTGCCGACCTGGTTGCGGGTATTACGGTCGCGCTGGTGCTGGTGCCGCAATCCATGGCCTATGCGCAGCTCGCGGGTCTGCCGCCCTACTACGGGCTATATGCGTCTTTCCTGCCGGGCATCATTGCCGCGCTGTTTGGTTCTTCACGCCAGCTGGCGACCGGGCCGGTCGCCGTCGTGTCGCTCATGACAGCCTCCGCGCTCGAGCCGATCGCAGGCACCAATCCCGAACTCTACATTGCCTATGCCATCATGCTGGCATTGATGGTGGGTATCTTCCAGGTGGCGCTGGGCCTGTTGCGTCTTGGCGTGCTGGTCAACTTCCTGTCCCATCCGGTTGTGGTCGGCTTTACCAATGCGGCTGCCATCATTATCGGCACATCGCAGCTCGGCAAGCTGTTCGGTGTCTCGGTCGAAAAGGCCGAGCATACCTACGAAACCGTGTTCAACACGATAGTTGCCGCGGTGCACGGCACGCATATTGAAACCCTGCTAATGGCGATCCTGGCGCTGGCCATCATGATCATCCTCAGGCGCTACCTGCCGAAGGTGCCGAATGTGCTGACCGCGGTCGTCATCACCGCGCTGCTGTCCTGGCGACTTGGCTTCGAGGCAACGGGTGGCTCGGTGGTTGGTGCGATCCCGGCCGGGTTGCCGCCGATTGCCCTGCCGTCGATCGATTTCAGGATCATGGCCCAGTTGCTGAGCGTTACGGTTGCCATCGCGGTGATCGGCTTTATGGAGGCCATCTCGATCGCCAAGGCGATGGCCACGCGCACCCGCCAGCGGCTCGATGCCAACCAGGAACTGGTCGGACAGGGACTGGCCAATATCACGTCGAGTTTTTCGGGTGGTTACGCGGTTTCCGGTTCGTTCTCACGCTCGGCGGTGAACATGAGTGCCGGCGCGAGGACCGGATTTTCCGCGGTCGTGACCGGTCTCGTGGTCGGTATCACGCTGATTGCCCTTACGCCGCTGCTTTACCATTTGCCACAGGCGACGCTGGCGGCGGTCATCATCATGGCCGTTATCAACCTGGTCAAGGTCGATCCCATCAGGCATGCCTGGAAGGTGCAACGGCATGACGCGGTGGTCGCCGTGGTGACCTTTTTGCTGACCATAATGTGGGCGCCGCACCTCGACAAGGGCATCATGGTGGGCGTGATTTCTTCACTGGGGCTGTTTCTCTACCGTACCATGGCGCCGCGCGTCGCGGTGCTGTCACGCGATCCGGACGGCACGCTGCGTGACGCCGAAGTGCGCAAGCTGCAAACCTGCCGCAATATAACGCTGATCCGCTTCGACGGGCCGCTGTATTTCGCCAATACCGGCTACTTCGAGGACAAGATCATGGAACGTGTTGCCCTGAAGCCGGAGCTGAAATTCGTCATTATCGATGCAGAGGGTATCAACGAGATCGATGCCACCGGCGAGGAAATGCTGCACAACCTGATCGTCCGCCTGAAAGAGGCCGGCGTCGAGCTGATCATTGCGCGCGCCAAGAAGCAGCTGTGGGATGTCTTCGAACGCACCAAGCTGATTGAGCAGCTTGGCAGGGATCACATGTTCGCGCTGCGCACGCAGGCATTCAACTATGCCTGGGGCCGGCTGGGAGACAATCATGCCGAGACCTGTCCGCTGCGGGTGCCCCAGCCGGTCGAGGGCAGCTGAAACAAAAAGGTCTAAAGTTAAACGTCAATGTATAAACGGCCACGGAATCCACGGAAGAACACGGAAAATCTGTTGAACAAGAGCAAATTGAATATGTTCAATTTCTCCTGTCTCTCCAGAAAGGTACCTGATGTACCTGTAGCCCCCGCAGGGAAGAGCAGCCTCAGCATGTCTTCAATCTTCTCAATCAGACATTTTCCTGAATGAGCATGCAATTGAATCTTTCAGTGTTCTTCCGTGGATTCCGTGGCCATTCCTGTATTCATTTATCACCTTTCGCGTCTCACAGCCGCTCGAACAGCAGGTCCCGCACGGCATGCCCGAGGCGCTGGCCACGCCGCTCGAATTTTGTTGCCGGCCGGCAGCCGGGCCGAACTGAATATTGACCTGTACCGGCGCAGTTCCTGAACCTGCCCGATGCCTCGACAATGGCAAGCATGTGCCCGGCGTAGTCCTCCCAGTCCGTTGCCATGTGCAGGATGCCGCCCGGGCGCAGCTTGCGCGCGAGCAATTCGACGAAGGCGGGCTGTACGAGACGGCGCTTGTGATGGCGCTTTTTGTGCCACGGGTCCGGGAACAGCAGGAGCACGCGGTCGACGCAGCCATCCGGAATGGCCGTCTGCAGGACCGGTACCGCGTCTTCATTGAAAACCCTGACGTTTTGCACTGCATGCAGTTCGAGTGCCAGCAGCAGGTGCCCGACACCCGGCCGGTGCACCTCGATGCCGATGAAATCCTCGTGCGGTGCGGACTGTGCCATGGCAAGCACTGCAGCGCCGTTTCCGAAACCGATCTCCAGGACGAGCGGCGCGCGGCGGCCAAATACGTGCACAGGGTCGATGGCTGCCCCCGGCTCGAGTCCGTATTTCGGCCACAGGCTCTGCAGAGCGCGCTGCTGCCCGCTGGTCATACGGCCTTCGCGTCTGACGAAGGAGCGAATCGTTCGGGTGACGGGAGAGTTATCCATGGTAACGCGATCGCCGTGGTGTGATGTCTGCCCTATATTAGGTGTTATTGCGATGGCCGCATACTCGTGCGGACTCCGGGTTGCCGGGTGGCATCGCGCGGCGATTACCGGCCCGGCGGCAGCGCCCGCGCCCGTCAGTGTTTTGCCTGCTTCGTTATCGGAGTGGTCCCGAACGGATGGGATAATCATTCACGGTCCGGCGCGCCGGGTTGTTGTGGTGGCGTGCGCGACTTATAAAAGTGATTAATGACTGGGCAAAAAAATACGCGGGCATTCTGGCCTGTCGCCAGGCGGGAATCGGCAGCAGGGCGCCTGCAGGGCCCTGTAACGGGCGCTCCCCTTGCCTATGATCGGGTGTTGTCGTTTAATGGGCGGGCAACTTTCGAAGGCGTCTGGCAGCAGGCAATCACTTCGGACGTTCATGTCCATAACGGGCGCTCAGCTTCAACCCAGCCGCTATAACCGACCAGGAGTCGCCTGACGCCGCATCCCGCAGGTGCGGGATTGCGTGATTGTTTTCGATGCATGCACACGATGATGTGTGGCGCACCGGTAGGGGTGTTCGGCAGGTTTACGACAGGACTCGCAATGAATGCACGTGCAATATTTCCTTTTCTGAACTGGTTCAGACTGGTTTCCAGGGACTCGCTGAAGGCTGATTTAATGGCCGGCCTGACCGGCGCCGTGATCGTGCTGCCGCAGGGCGTTGCCTTTGCAACCATCGCCGGGCTGCCCCCGGAGTATGGACTGTATACCGCGATGGTGACACCGATCATCGCGGCGCTGTTTGGTTCGTCCCATCACCTGGTATCGGGTCCGACCACGGCAATTTCCATCGTTGTTTTTTCGGCGATCAGCCACTACGCAGCGCCGGGCTCACCCGAGTTTGTCAACCTGGCGCTGACGCTTACCTTTCTTGCCGGTGTCTATCAGCTGGGCTTCGGCCTGGCGCGGCTTGGTGCGCTGGTCAATTTTGTCTCGCACACGGTTGTGATCGGGTTCACCGCCGGCGCCGCGATCCTGATTGCGACCAGCCAGGTGAAACACATACTGGGGGTCCACGTACCCAAGGGAGAATCCTTCCTTCATACGTGGGTTGATATCTTCAGGGAAGCCGGCGATATCAACTATTATCTCGTTGCTATCGCGCTGGTGACGCTGCTGGTCGCTGTCCTCGCCAGGCAATATTCACGCAAGTTGCCGAACCTGCTGATTGGTATGATCGTCGGCAGCTTGCTGGCAGTGTTCCTCAAGCACTACAACGAGGGCATCGAGCTGGTCGGCAAGTTGCCGGCACATTTGCCGCCGCTGTCATCGCCGATCTTTTCCTTCGCGACGATAAAGATGCTTGCACCGGATGCATTCGCCGTGGCGCTGCTGGGACTGATCGAGGCGGTATCCATCAGCCGCGCCGTCGCGACCAAATCCAGCCAGCGCATCAATGCCAACCAGGAATTCGTCGGGCAGGGGCTGTCGAATATCGTCGGCAGTTTTTTCTCCAGCTATGCCGGCTCCGGTTCGTTTACGCGTTCCGGTATCAATTACGAGGCAGGCGCGAAGACACCACTCTCCGCGATTTTCGCGGCGTGTATCCTGATGGTCATCGTGCTGTTGATCGCGCCCCTGACCGCCTATCTGCCGGTGGCAGCCATGGGCGGCGTCATCCTGCTGGTGGCCTACAACCTGATCGATATCCACCATATCAAAAACATCCTGACGCTGAGCAAATCGGAATCGAGCATCCTGCTGATCACCTTTTTCGCCACGCTGTTCCTGGAGCTGGAATTTGCCATCTACATCGGTGTACTGCTGTCGCTGGTGTTTTTCCTTGCCAAGACATCCACGCCGCGGATTCCCACGTTGACCGTGGACGACACGCCGCAACGCAAGCTGGTCAACATCCAGGTGAAGCCGCTCAAGCAATGTCCGCAGCTGAAGATCATCCGCATCGACATGTCCATTTATTTCGGTTCCATCAATCACATCCAGGACCGCATCAGCCAGATCATGGACAATGAACGGATCTATCACATCCTGATCGTTGGCACCGGGGTGAACTTCATCGACCTGGCGGGCGCGGAAGGGCTGGTGTCGGAAAACACGAAACTTGCAAAAATGAACGGCGGCTTGTATTTCGTCGGTCTGAAATCGTCGGTCTACGAATTTGCCGCCAAGTCGGGCTTCATCAAGCGCATCGGCAAGGATCATTTCTTCGATGGCAAGACGGCTGCCATCAGCGGCATATTCAGTCGCCTGGACCGGGAGATCTGCAAGACCTGCCAGTCGCTGATATTCCATGAATGCCAGTAGACTTTATTGAATAATTGTCTCGCGCAAAGACGCAGAGACGCCAGGAACAAATCGCCTCGGCACAAGCCTCTGTCTTGTCATTGCGGGTCGCCGCTACGCTGCACCTTGAATGACGAGTCAATCACGGGCGCATTGATTTTTCCACGACAGATACGCTCCGCAGCTAACCCGCATTATGCGCTGCAGTTGTTACAGGTTTCCTGCGCCCTCTGTCCAGCCGGCGACTCCTTTGGCGGTTGTTATGCCGGGTTTCCTTGCGTCTTTGCGCGAGGTGGTTTCTTCAGGAAATCATCCAGGAGCCTGCCCGGGTAATCATGCTGCTACTGCGGCGGCGGGAAATCGGCCCGTTTTCACGATCCTTCTCGTCAAGTAGAACCCGCTATTCTGCTCGAACGATCGCAATACTGCTCTCGATTTCCCACTCGCCTCGCCAAGTACGGATTATCCGGGCAGGCTCCTAGACAACGGCACCGAACAGATGCCCGACCGCCGCGGTCGCGGCCATTGCCAGCGCACCCCAGAAGGTCACCCGGACGCCTCCTGTCAGCGCGCTTGCGCCACCCGCCCTCGCGGCGACTGCGCCGAGAATACCCAGGAACACCAGTGAACCGGCTGCGACGACTGCAATTATGCTGCCGACCGGCGCGATGGCGACTAACGCCAGCGGAAGCGCGGCACCCGCTGCAAACGAAGTCGCCGATGCCAGTGCCGCCTGTATCGGACGCGCCCTGTGCATATCGGACAAGCCAAGTTCGTCCCGCGCATGCGCCCCCAGGGCATCATGCAGCATCAGTTGCTCAGCGACACGTCCGGCAAGCTCTTTATCAAGCCCTCTCTTGATATAGATGGTTGCGAGCTCCTCGCGCTCATGTTCCTCATCCGTGGCAAGTTCGAATTTCTCGCGCTCGAGGTCCGCCCGTTCTGTGTCCGCCTGTGAACTGACGGAGACATATTCGCCGGCCGCCATGGACATGGCGCCGGCAACCAGTCCCGCAATGGCTGCAATCAGCAGCTCGGCGCGTCCGGCATTGGCGGCGGCGATGCCGACCACGAGACTTGCGGTGCTGACGATGCCGTCATTTGCCCCCAGCACAGCCGCGCGCAACCACCCGATTCGTTCAACGTAATGTCGTTCAAAATGTCGCTTGTGCATGATGTGTCTCCAGGGACGGATTAATCGAGAGGCAAGGGCGCAGGCGGGCTATGGGTTCCCCATCGGAATGACTGTCATTTCAGGGCGACCGGTGTGGTTCGCAAGTCCCTGCATGCCGCGTGGAGAATATTCAGGGAAGTTCTCATTATCCCCACTCCCCAACACGGCCTCCTCGATTCGTTCTCCCCCGCAACGGTGGAGACGGGGGCCTGATCGGAGCGTCCCCGGGATATTCTGTGTGCCCGGTGTTCTCTGTGGCGATGTCTTCCCTGCGCGAGGCAAATCTCAGAAAAATGTCCCGTCGATCGGTGACGAGGCGCTGGCAAAGCGTTTGCGCGGGATGCGTCCGGCGCGGAAGGCCTCGCGTCCGGCCTCGATGCCCTTTTTCATGGCCGAGGCCATCAGCACCGGGTCCCGGGCCCCGGCGATGGCGGTATTCATCAGCACGCCGTCACAGCCGAGTTCCATGGCCAGTGCGGCATCGGATGCCGTGCCGACACCGGCATCGACCAGGATCGGCACCGTGGCGTTCTCCACGATGGTCATGATGTTGTACGGGTTGCGGATGCCCAGTCCCGAACCGATCGGCGCGGCCAGCGGCATGACGGCGACGCAGCCCAGGTCCTCGAAACGCTTGGCGACGATCGGGTCGTCGTTGGTGTACACCATAACCTTGAAGCCGTCCTTCACCAGGATCACGGTTGCAGCCAGGGTCTGCACGATGTCGGGGAACAGGGTTTTCTCGTCGCCCAGCACTTCCAGTTTCACCAGCGCATGGCCATCGAGCAGTTCGCGCGCCAGCCGGCAGGTGCGCACGGCGTCATCCGCGGTGTAGCAGCCGGCGGTATTCGGCAGCAGGGTGTACCTGTCCGGCGGCAGCACATCCAGCAGGTTCGGCTCGTTCGGGTTCTGTCCGATGTTGGTGCGCCGGATGGCGACGGTGACGATTTCCGCACCGCTGGCCTCGGTGGCGGCCTGTGTCTCGGCCATGTCCCTGTACTTGCCTGTGCCGACCAGCAGGCGCGAGCGGTAGCTGACGCCGGCGATGACCAGCGGATCGTCGATGGGGGTGGCCGGGCGGGATTGCAGGACAGTGGACATGGGCGGATAACTCTTGAATACTTGTATTAAAGACAATACGGGAACAGGGGTTTTTCAGCCGCCGCCGATCGCATGCACGATTTCCACCCGGTCGCCGGGCCGGATCACGTGCTGATCGAAGCGGCTGCGCGGGACGATTTCGCGGTTGATCTCCAGCGCCAGGCGCTTGCCGGCCAGACCCAGCGACAGCAGCAGCTCGGCGGCGCTGGTCTGTTCCGGTATTTGTCTGGCGGTGCCGTTGAGTATGATATCCATGGTGCTTCGAGCTGAGTCTGACGGGGACATTCTACCGCAATCAGCAGGGCATGGCCTCAATGAAGCCGGTAGCAGGAGACATAATAGCGTATGGCGCTCATGACGGAAGACATCATCTCCATAGAGGCAGCCGGTACGCTCGATGGCCTGATGTATCAGCGCGTCAGGCGGACGCCGGACGCCATGGCCTATCGCAGCTACGATGCGGAAACGGGGCACTGGCGTGACACCAGCTGGCACGAGGTCGGGGAACAGATCACGCGCTGGGCCGCGGCGCTGGTGGCGGAAAATCTCGAGCCGGGCGAGCGGGTTGCGGTGCACCTGCGCAACAGCAAGGAATGGGTTTACTTCGACCAGGCGGCGCTCGCCTGCGGCCTGGTGGTGGTGCCGCTGTACCCTGACGACCGGCCGGACAACGTCGCCTACATCATGGAGGATTCGGCGGTCAGGGTGCTGCTGGTGCAGGATGCCGCCGCCTGGAAACGGCTGGCACCCGCACTGGCGGGGCAGACGCACCTGCAGCGGGTGCTGATCCTCAACCCTGCACGCAGCGACGCGCCGGAGCAGCTGCTGGCGGACCGGCGGGTGCACTATGTCACGGACTGGCTGCCGCGCGCGGCGCCGCCGTTGCAGAAGCGCGCCGGCGACCCGCACGCGCTGGCCTCGATCGTCTACACCTCGGGCACGACCGGGCGCCCCAAGGGCGTGATGCTGTCACATCACAACATGATGTCGGTCGCGCATTCCGCGCTGACCATGATCGATGTCTACCAGGAAGACCTGTTCCTGTCGTTTCTTCCGCTGTCGCACACGCTGGAGCGTACGGCCGGCTATTACCTGCCGGTGATGTCCGGCTCCGGGGTAGCCTACGCACGCTCGATCATGCAGCTGGCCGAGGACCTGAAAAACATCCGCCCCACCGTGCTGATTGCCGTGCCGCGCATCTTCGAGCGCGTGTTTGCACGCATCCAGGACCAGATGGAGAAACAGCACCCCCTGAAGCGCACGCTGTTCAACCTGACCACCGAAGTCGGCTGGCGCCGCTTCGAGCGCGAGCAGAAACGCGCCGCCTGGCACCCCGCACTGCTGGCCTGGCCGCTGCTGAACCGGCTGGTCGCAGTCAAGGTCACGGACAAGCTCGG
>Ga0210112_1000172_pt1 | contig 18395 bp, 16 predicted proteins | sample Joice_ThreeSqC_D_FD_184875 | JGI IMG/M metagenome (GOLD analysis project Ga0210112, IMG submission 184875) | Wetland microbial communities from San Francisco Bay, California, USA, that impact long-term carbon sequestration - Joice_ThreeSqC_D2... | ecosystem: Environmental > Aquatic > Marine >... | reverse complement strand
GGTGAACGACAGATATTGCCCATGCAGACAAAGAGTACTTTTACCGTTTCCATGGCGCGTAATATACAGAAGTTTGCCGAACAGTTTGAGGTGTGTAATACCTGTCAGCCATTCGACAAGCTGAGATAGGCCCACTCGCTGCTGGCGTGCTGTTCCATCACGCTGACCACTTCAACATGCCCGAGCTGTTCCGCGAGTTGCTGTGCGGTCTGTCCCGCGTTGTTGCTCAAGCCGGTATTGGCACGGTATTTAAGCAGCACGGCCACGGCCGCGGTATGCCCCGCACGCGCCGCCAGATGCAATGCCGTCTCATGCCTGGATGTCAGGGCATCCACATCGGCCCCGTATCTGATCAGTGCCTCGCAGATTTCACCGTGACCCTGCAGCGCGGCAATCTGCAGCGGACTGTAGCCGATGGCACGATCGGTGGCATTGAAATCGGCCCCGCTCTCCAGCAACAGCCATGCCATACCCATGTCGCCGCGCATGGCCGCGATGTGCAGCGGCGTTTCGCCGGCGGCATTACCCTGGTTCAGATCCTTGCCCTTTTCGATGAGTTGCTGCACCGTCTTCGACTCGCCCCTGGTCACGGCCAGACCGAGTTCGGTCGAACCCGACGGGTCCGGCTTTTCCACCAGGACACGCACGGCGATGAACAGCAGATACGGGAAAATCACGGCTGTCAGCAGCAGCGGCTGAAGCAGGTGACGGGCGTAATACAGGTAGGTGCCCTGCAGCGTGTCGACCTCCAGGCCGGGCATCGCCACGATGCCAAGGCTGCCCAGCCACCAGAACAGTGCCGGCACCAGCAGGCAGCCTGCAACCACCCATAACAGCAGGGTCATCAACTCCTTCAAGATGAATTTCATGCGGATTCCGAGGTAAATTAAAATTTGCTGATGTACTGATTATAGAGATGCCAAATCCACTATACCAGTACCCCTGCAGCCCATGCCGGTACCCTGCACTACCAGTAAAGCACCCGGCCGGTACGGGTGCAACCAGGCCCCGACCAGCCGCGGACTATGACACAGGGCGAAGAACATACTATGATGCACGCGCCCGATGACGGGCGTCACTGTCAGGCAGCCCGATATCAGGATAACGATGGCGATAAAGAAACAGCATTTCTGGATTGACCGCAAGCATGATCGGGTCAATACCGAGATTCCCTGCCAGGTCAGCCCGCTAAGCGGCAGCAGGAAGGGCGCCACCATCATCAACCTCGCGGCAGGCGGGTTGAAATTCGCCTGTACGCAGGAGGTTTTCAACCTGCTGCTGCCGGAGGAACAGAGAATACCCGGCCAGGTCATCGATATCGATATCGATATCCAGTTCCAGTTGCAGGCCGCCGGCAGAAAGAAACCGCTGTCGATCCGTACAACGGCCCGAATCATACATACCGAACGCCTCGCCCAGGACAGCTACACGCTCGGCGCTCAGTTCATTGCATTGCACGACGCCGATATTCGCGGCATCGAACTCTACCTGAAACAGGTGACCGGTCAGGCAAACCGCTTGTAGCATGTTGACCGGCCGTCACCCGGCATCGGCCAGCAGGCCCTCGACCTGCAGCAGGTCGTCAGGTGTATCCACGCCGGGACCGGGCATGTGTGCTGCCATGCTGACATGAATCTTCATGCCGTGCCAGAGCACGCGCAGCTGCTCGAGTTTCTCGAGCTGCTCGAAGGGTGCAGCTTCAAGCGCCCGGTAGCGGCCCAGGAACCCGGCCCGGTAGGCGTACAGGCCGATGTGGCGCAATCCCACGGCAGCGGCGTCATCCACATGATCACGCACGAACGGGATCGGCGCGCGGCTGAAATACAGGGCGTAGCCTTCCCGGTCGAGCACAACCTTAACCACATTCGGATCGGTCCGCATGGCAGTTGAAGCCAGCGGATAGGCCAGAGTCGCCATGGCAGCCTCCGGGTGCGCGGCAAGATCGCTCGCGACCTGCCGTATCAGCGCCGGCTCGATCAGCGGCTCGTCGCCCTGCACATTCACAACGATGCTGTCCGGCGGCCAGCCGAACTGCTCGACCACTTCCGCGAGACGCTCCGTGCCGGATGCATGATCAACCGCGGTCATGCACGCGGGTGCGCCAAAGGCGGCAGCGGCATTCGCAATGCGCTGATCATCGGTGGCGATGACGACATCGCGTGCACCGCATTGCAGCGCCCGCTGGTAAACATGCTCCAGCATGGGCCGGCCGGCAATCGGCAGCAGCGGCTTGCCCGGCAGCCGCGACGAGGCATAACGGGCAGGGATGACAACCCTGAATTCGGGACCGGACATATCGCTGGTTCAGACTTCCTCGTCCACGGCCAGTCTTCTGGCTTCATCCACCAGCATCACCGGGATATCGCTCCTGACAGGGAAAGCCAGACGATCTGCCTTGCAGACCAGTTCCTGTGCGTCCTTGCGATAGACCAGAGGCCCCTTGCAAACCGGGCAGGCGAGAATATCCAGCAATTTATTATCCATGACATACTCCTGGTGACAGTTTCGCGCTGGCGGCACGCGCCGCGGAGCGGCAACCGCGCGCCTCCAGCAAGGCATTCAGCCGCACCTGGAAGTCCTTCGACATTTCGGCACTGACCGGCACGTACCACTCGTTGCCACTGGCGTAGCGACGACACTTGACCGCATCCTTGGCGGTCATCAGTACCGGCGCATCATCATCGAAGCGGATGTCGCCGGCCCGGTAACGGTAGTGATCCGGAAAGGCGTGCTCCTCGACGCGCCGGATGGACTGGCGCAGGGACTGGAAAAACCGCTCCGGGTTGCCGATTCCGGCAACTGCGTGCACCTTGCGGTCACGGAAATCGGACAGTTCTTTCGTCATGCCCTCATCGTGCAGGTTATGCACCTCGCCCGCTTTCAGCTTCATCGGGTATTCGCCCGGACCGCCTATCCCGTTGACCACCAGCAGATCCGTCTCCTGCAGACGGCTCACCGGTTCGCGCAACGGGCCGGCCGGCAGCATGAAACCGATCCCGAAGCGGCGCACCCCGTCGATAACGACGATTTCGATATCGCGCCGCAGGGCATAATGCTGCAGTCCGTCATCGCTGATGACCAGGTCACAGTCATTGTACTTGAGCAGGGCCTCGGCTGCGGCCACGCGATCGGGACCGACCGCCATCGGACACCCGGTAATGCCGGCCAGCAGCACGGCCTCGTCACCGACCACGGCGGGATCGCTGTCCGCGCGCACCTGCTGCGGCCAGGATTTCGCGTGGCCACCGTAACCGCGGGCGATGATGCCGGGCTTGTAGCCCTGCTCCCTCAGGTAGCCGGCGAGCCATGCCACCAGCGGGGTCTTGCCGGTACCGCCGACGGTAATGTTTCCGACCACGATGACCGGCGCGGCGATCCGGTGGCTGCGCAGCAGGCCCTTGCGGTAGGCCGCGCGCCGCACCCGGACCAGGATACGAAACAGCAGCGACAGCGGCGTCAGCAGCACGAGCCAGGGGCTGCGCGAATACCAGTAATGGTCCAGGCGCTTCATGCCGGCAGGTCGGTTCTATTCTTCCTCGATCTTCGATGTTGCCAGTGAAATATGCGTCAGGCCCAGCTGGCTGGCTGCATCCAGCACCCGGATCACGGCCTGATGCGGCGTGTTCGCGTCGGCACGAATGGTCACGGGCAGTTCGCCGCGGTTGCCGACCGCCTTGCTGATCGCGGTCTTGAGCGTCTTCAGTTCCGAGTTGATGACCTGTTGGTCGCCGATGAAATAGCGACCCTGTACATCGACCAGGATCTCCAGCGTATCGTCTTCCTGTTCGGTCGCATCGGCCGTCGCCTCGGGCAAATCGATCTGGATGCGTGACTGGTGTTCGAACGTGGTCGACACCATGAAGAAGATCAGCAGCAGGAACACCACGTCGATCAATGGTGTCAGGTTGATATCCGGCTCGTCCTCGCCACCCGGTTGCAGGTTCATGTGTGCAGTCTCCTAGTCATCGCGCCGCTTGTGGGTACCGTGCATGATCTCGACCATCAGCATGGCTTCCTTTTCCATGCGCAGCACCAGCATCCTGACGCGCCCGCGGAAGTATCGATAGAACATCAGCGTCGGGATGGCGACCGACATGCCGGCCGCGGTGGTGATCAGCGCCTCGGAGATACCCCCCGCGAGTGCGCCCGGGTCGCCGACACCCTGCGTGGTGATGGTTGAGAACACCTTGATCATGCCGATCACGGTACCCAGCAGGCCGAGCAGCGGCGTGATGGCGGCGATCGTACCCAGCGAGTTCAGGAAGCGCTCGAGTTCGTGCACCACGTGCCGTCCGGTATCCTCGATACTCTCTTTCATGAACTCGCGGTTCTTGTGGCGATTGATGATGCCTGCCGCCAGGATGGCGCCCAGCGGGGAGCTGGCCTGCAGTTCCTTCAGGTGCTGGTCGTCAAGCTGGTTGATTTTATCCCAGCGCCACACCTGCGCGACCAGGTGCTTGGGCAGGACCCGGCGCACCCGCAATGACCAGAGACGTTCGACTATGATCGCCAGGGCAATCACCGAAGACGCGATAATGGGCAGCATCAGCCACCCGCCAGCTTTTACCAGTTCCAGCACACTATCACCATCCTTTGTCCAGTTGTGTAATCACCAGCCGCTGCAGATCATACTGTATTTGCAGCCACAGCCAAACAATGCAGCAGGTTATTCCCGCCAGCTCCAGATATGCCGGCGCCGATCACGCCAGGCGTCGATTACCGGCTCCGCAGTTGAGGATGAAAGCTTGACGCTGAGTGCGCCGCTCCGGCCGGTTTCGAATACTTGCGCACCGGCGGCCCGGTAACGTTCGACCACTTCACGCTTCGGGAAACGATAGCGGTTCAGCCAGGCCGCCGGAAATATCACGACATCGGGATTGACGGCCGCAATGAAGTCTGCGGACGAGGACGTGGTGCTACCGTGGTGCGGCGCCACCAGCACCTGCGCAGGCAGCCGGTCGCGCTGTTCCGCGACCAGGCGTGATTCCGCGGAGTGCTCGATATCGCCCGGGAGCAGCAGGCGCTGGCCGTTCGCGGCCTCGATACGCAGCACGCAGGAGGCGTTGTTACCGGTCAGCCCGTCGGCCGCATCCGGGTGCAGCAGCATGAACCCGACGCCGTCCCACCGCCAGTGCTGGCCTCGCTGGCAGTACGTGGCGCCGCTGCCTTTCAGCTGGTCCGGAACACTGCTGTAAACGGCAGCCGGCGGATAGGCAGCCAGCACTGACGGCACGCCGCCGATGTGGTCGTTGTCGCCGTGGCTGGCCACCAGCGTATCGAGCCGGGCTATCCCCTGCCATCGCAGAAACGGTATTACCACCGCCTGGCCGGTGTCGAACTCCGTGCTGAGGCGCGGTCCGGCGTCATAGACCAGGGTATGCCGGGTCGTCTGTACGACGGCCGCGAGTCCCTGCCCGACATCCAGCAAGGTAATCCACGCCTCGCCCGGCAGCGGTACCGGTGGACGTACCAGCAGCATCGGCAGCAGCAGCACGGCGCCAAGCCACCTGCCCGGGACACCGCGCGGCATAAACAGCAGTGCCAGCCCGGCAAGCGCAGGGGGCAGCGTCCAGAATGGCGGCTGATGACGGGTCCAGGCAGCAAGTCCCGTGCCGGCCAGCCATTGCAACACGGGCCAGGCCAGTTCCAGCATGCGGGCCGCCAGCCCGAGCAGCCACACACCCAGTGTCTCGCTGACGGCAAACAGCAGGCTGCCCAGCAAGGCAAGCGGAACAATCAGCAGGCCGACAAAGGGTACGGCGAACACATTGGCCAGCGGGGCCAGCAGCGAGGCCTGCTGAAAGAACAGCAACAGCACGGGCGCCATGCACACGGCCAGCGCCACGTGCACGAGCAAGCGCCGCCGGCCCCGCCCCTGCGTACCGTGCCGGCCGGTGGCCAGCCAGGCGATAATGAAGACCGCCAGGAATGACAGCCACCAGCCGGCGGACAGCACCGACAGCGGGTCGAGCGCCAGCGTGCACAGCGCGGCCAGACAAATGACCTGCGCGAGTGACGAATAGCGATCGAACAGGATGGCCAGCATCAGCGCACAGACCATTACCAGGGCGCGCCGCGCCGGGATACCGAACCCGGCCAGCAGGGCATACAGCACGGCGGCAAGCAGCCCGGCGACGGCGGCCGCACGCGGTGCCGGGAGGCGCACGGCCATGCGGCCGAGACATGACCAGCCACGCCGTACCAGCCAGAACACCAGACCGGCAACCAGGCTGATGTGCAAACCGGAAATCGCCATCAGATGACTGGTGCCGGTGGCGTTGAGCACCTGCCATTGCGCGGTGCGGATATCACCTCGTTCGCCGACGGTCAGCGCCTTGACGAATCCCGCACCGGGCGTGTCAGACAGCCGTTCAAAGGCATGTATCAGGCGGTTGCGGTAGCTTGCGAGCGGTGACAGCCAGCCGCTCGAAAGGCGCCGGTTGCGCGGATCCTCGCGCACATAACCGGTGGCGCGAATGCGTTGCTGGAACAGCCAGCGTTCGTAGTCGAATCCGCCCGGGTTGGCCAGTCCGTACGGACGCTTGAGACGTACCGCGAACTGCCAGCGCTCACCGGCGTCGGGACCGCCGCCGTCACCGTACCAGCCGAGCCTGACCTTGCCCGTGAATCTGCGCCAGCCCGAACCATCGTCCAGGCGTTCGACATGAAAGATAAAACGCTGCACCAGGCCGGTGCGCTGTCCGGGCATATCACCGACCGTACCCAGCACCAGTACGGTTCGCCCTTCGACGGCCCGGTCGAGCGCCGGGAACTGCACCAGCGCCGCGCTCAGCACAGACCACGAGAAGCCCAGCAACAGTGCTGCCAGTGCGCGCCGGCGCGGCCCGCGCAGCAGGTACAGCCCCACAGGCAGCGCCAGCAGGGCCGCCGGTACCGGCAGCGTGCTGAGCCAGCATACGGCACAGATCCCAAGTACGAATGAAATTGTTATAAGATACATGATCTTCCATGATCATCAGCGAAACCGGGCGAACCGGCGCAGCGATCACAGAGGATGCATGTCGGGTGCTGCGGCTAGCGCAGGCGGCCATCCTCCAGCTGCATGATCCGGTCCATGCGCTCGGCAATCGATGCATCGTGCGTCGCCACCAGCAGGCTGGTGCCCAGTTCCTGATTGAGCTCCAGCATGAGTGCGTGCACCTGGTCGGCGTTCCTGCGGTCCAGATTGCCGGTCGGCTCATCCGCCAGTACACAATGCGGATGCGTTACCAGTGCACGCGCCACGGCCGCGCGCTGCCGTTCGCCGCCCGACAATTCGCCGGGCTTGTGCGCGAGGCGCGCGGACAGGCCGACCCGCTCCAGCATGGCGGCGGCCTGTTGCCGCGCCTGTGCCGGTAGCAGGCCACGTACCAGCAGCGGCATGGCCACGTTCTCCAGCGCTGTGAACTCGGGCAACAGGTGGTGAAACTGGTATACGAAGCCCAGTTCGCGGTTGCGCAGTCTCCCGAGCTGTGCCGCCGACAGGCTGGCAATCGGTTTGCCCGCCAGACTGACCTGGCCCGTGGTCGGCTGGTCCAGCCCGCCAAGCAGGTGCAGCAGGGTACTCTTGCCACTGCCGGACGCACCCATGATCGCGATGCGTTCACCGACCGCGACCGTAAAGTCGATGTCGCGCAGGATCGTCAGGGCCTGACTTCCTTCCCTGAAGGTCTTGCCCAGACCCGTGCAACGCAATACCTCACTCATAGCGCAACGCCTCGGCCGGCTGCGTGCGCGCCGCGCGCCATGCCGGGTAAAGCGTCGCCAGCAGGCTCAGCACCATGGCCACCGATGCCATGACCCAGACATCGTCCCAGTGAAGCTCGGACGGGACTTCGCTGATGTAATAGACGGCCGAATCCAGGAACTGCACGTTGAACAGCCGCTCGATGACCGGCACGATGGTCTCGATATTCAGTGCCAGCCCCACTCCGCCTGCCACACCCAACACCGTGCCAAGCACGCCGATCACCACACCCTGGATGATGAAGATCATCATGATCGAGCGCGGCGTGACGCCGAGCGTCCTGAGGATCGCGATATCCGAGCGCTTGTCCGTTACCACCATAATCAGGGTAGACACGATATTGAAGGCGGCAACGGCGACGATCAGCGTAAGAATAATGAACATGACGCGTTTCTCTGTCTTCACCGCGCGAAAGAAATTGTCATGCTTGCGCGTCCAGTCCTCCACGCGGTAATCCCCCGGCAGGTGCGCGGCCAGCTGGCGCACAACCAAGGGCGCATCGAATACATCGTCCAGCTTCAGGCGCAGCCCGCTGACGGCGTCATCGAGCCTGAACAGCTTGGCGGCGTCCTTCAGATGTACCAGTGCGACACCCCGGTCATACTCGTACATACCGACCTCGAATGTCGCCAGCACGGTAAAACGCCGCAGGCGTGGCAGCACACCGGTCGGTGAGATCGTGATCTGCGGCGAGACCACGGTAACCGCATCGCCGATGCCGACACCCAGCGCCGCGGCCAGTTCGCTGCCCAGGATAATACCGTAGCCGCCGGCGTTGAGTTGTGCGATGTCGCCGCCGTGGATATGCGTGACCACGTCCGAGACGCTGCCTTCCAGTCCAGGCTCGACACCGCGCAGAATCGCACCACTCACCTGCTGGCCGTTGCTGATCATGGATTCGCCGCTGACATAGGGGGCTGAGGCCAGCACGTGTGGCTGGTGATCGACAAGCGAAGCCAGCGACTGCCAGTCGGCAAGCCGCCCGTCAAACCTGGTTATGGTGGCGTGCGCAGCCATGCCCAGGATACGCGAGCGCAGTTCGGTCTCGAACCCGTTCATGACCGACAGCACCGTGATCAGCGCCGTCACGCCCAGCGCGATGCCGAGCATGGAGGTCAGCGTAATGAAGGAAATAAAATGTGTGCGCCGCTTGGTGCGCGTATAGCGCAGACCAATAAACAGCTCGAGTGGTCGAAACATGGGTGCGGCGGCTCCCCCTCCGGGGCAATCAGGCAGTGGGGGATTATTACACAGCCGGCATGGAAATTTCATATGAACGACGGCCGCTCGGCTGGGTATTCACGGCATGCAATAAACCGGAATAGACCGCACGGCCGGCAACCGGGGCTGGCTCAGTTGCATACCAGGCCCCCGCCGAACGGTAAGGTGTCAATGACCTGCACGCTGTTCATGCCGGTGGTATCGAACCCGGTAAGCTCGATAACCCGGTCGGCATTGCCGCTTGCACCGATGATGGCGCATGAAGTGTCGTTTACAGCAGTAATCCCCGGGCAGGCATTGTCCGGCGCCGGTGCAGACTGATTTGCCCTCATCTACCAGCAAATCGGTAATGTACGGCACCTCGCCTCCTGTGGTACTGAAATCGATCGCGCGGTCATAACCGGATTCATCCGCTGTACAGACGATGTCATCCGCACTGCTCATACAGGTGATGTTCAGCTCGGGAACGAGTTTGCGGCGTTACGGCGATGTCAGAAGGCAGGGCCATGATATGTATATGTCCTTCGTTTCCGGACAGTTATCCGGCAGCGGGGTACAGAGGAGACTTCAAGCGGGCCACGTCCCGCCATAATGGCGGCCTGGATGGCGGCCGGATTACCGATATCCGGTATTGAGGCTGTCGGCATGGATCGAAGCGAACAGGTCATCGTTCAATTAAGCAGCAAGCACGGCCCGAACTCGTACCGGAGCCGTCCGGCATTTTCAGGGAGGCCTGTGGCCATGAGCGCCCGCGCTGATGCGCCTCCAGATAAAGGATTCCGGTTGACCCACCCGAATATATGACGGTTATATACCCGGGATTCGGTTCGAGGGCACCGATCAACTGACATGACAGTACGACGTCATTCCTGCCGCCTGACTTTGAATGCCTTGACAAGCAAACACCCTGTCATTTACTGCGACAGCAAATATTCAGACAAGTATAGCTGGAAAATCGACTATCACACGCAGCCAATCACCTGAACTGGCGAGACTTGATTACAACAATCAATTGAGTTTTTCAAAGTTACTGGATGGCGCTGCTGGTATACACGGCAGCGCATCGCCGTCCAGGCGCAGTAGCTGTGTGTGCAGCGCCGGTACCAGCGTGCGCGATACCCAGGTCTCACCAGCGTAAAGCGCCGGGATGGCCTTGCGCACCATCGACACCAGCGAGGCACGTTCGACAATCCCGCCAATACCCATTGCCAGGGCGTCCAATACCTTGTGTTCATTAATAGTATCTACTATTAACAGCAACTTGACCAAGGGATGACACTGATGAACGGCGTGCAGCACGGTTGCCCCGCCCCGCTCCAGGGATGCCTCGTCGAGTACCAGGACATCACTGCAGGAGACGGCCGCCCATACACCCGGCGCGTACAGCCTGCCCGGCCTGGCCACGACTTCGATTTCGGCACAGTTGTCCAGAATATCTGCACAACCCGGGTACTCCTCAACCGCTGTCGCGATGATTGTTACCTTTATTTTTTTCATAAGCCTTTGTTTTTATGGTTGTAATGAGTTTATGACCGGAAGACCGCCGGCGCAATTGGACCTAGGTACCACGCATTGGTGTGCTGTATATCAAGACAAACTCGCCTGCAGGTCATTCATTACATAGCATAATTCCAACAGTCAGTTGCCGCTGGTGCCGATAGGCATACTTATGCCACAGCCTGTTTCAGCGACTGCCTGATGTACGCGTCCGCAGACCGCCCGGTCACGCGCGTTCCCCTGATGCTTTGCGTGCTGCTTGCGGGCGTTCTCAACCTTGCCTGTCAGTCACCCTGCGCTGGAGGTGAATTTACACTTTCCCAGCAGTCCCTGACGGAAATCAGGCAGAATTACGGCGAACAGGCCCTGCATCGGATCAACTTGTGGCAGGACATGATCAAGTCAAGCATCGATCTGGATGATATGCAGAAACTGGCAGTTACGAATGAGTTTTTCAACAGGCTAACGTTTGTCAGCGACATCGATCACTGGGGCAAGGAAGACTACTGGGCGACACCCGTGCAGATGCTGGCTTCCAACGGAGGTGACTGCGAGGACTTTTCCATCGCGAAATACTTTACACTACGACAGATGGGCATTCCGGCGGAACGGATGCGTCTGACCTATGTCAAGGCACTTGAACTCAACCAGGCGCACATGGTGTTGACGTACTACAGCACACCCGATGCCGACCCCCTGGTCCTTGACAACCTGGTCACAGACATTCGCACATCGTCCAGCAGGACAGACCTGTTACCGGTGTATAGTTTCAATGGCAGCGGGCTCTGGCTGGTCAAGGCGCGTGGCATGGACCAGCATGTAGGAGACCCGAATCGTCTGAGCCGGTGGAAGGAAGTCATCGCAAGAATCAGTGATGAACAGTTTGCCGTATCCCGCTGACCAGGGCCACGCCTATTGCATACGGGTTGTTGAATTTGCTGCAGCACGGGCACGTGCACGGTAATCACAATGACACTCTACAGACAGATTTCAACGGGCATTCTGCTGATACTGGTGACCGGCTTCATCGGGACGATCGCCATCAGCACTCAGAACCTGCGCACTTTCCTGACCGCACAGCTCGGGATGCATGCGCGGGACACAGCGACATCACTGGGCCTGTCATTGTCACCGCATGTTCAGCCAGCGGATATACCGGTTATTTCGACCATGATTGGCGCCGTCTTCGATCGCGGTGAATACCAGCGGATTGCACTGGCTTCGGTGGACGGAGAGACGCTCGTCGAAAAGAGCACCCCGCTTGACACGGGTGTCGCACCCGGGTGGTTTGTCAAGGCAATTGCCCTGCAGCCCCCCGTTATGGAGGCACAGGTAATGTCGGGCTGGAAACAGGCCGGCAGGATCTATGTAACAAGCAACACCGGACGCGCCTACGACCAGCTCTGGTCTACAACCATGGATACGCTGGCGATGTACCTCGTCGCCGCGGTAATCACTCTTGCGCTGGCAACACTCGCCATCAAACTCCTGTTGCGCCCGCTGTCGGGGGTTAAGTTACAGGCTGACGCGATTCGCAATCATTCGTACATGATACAGAGAGTCTTACCGCGCACGCCGGAACTGCGCAGCGTCGTACTGGCAATGAACCGTCTCTCCGAGAAGGTCGGCGAAATCTTCACCGAGCAGTCAGCACTCACGGAGCGACTGCGTGAACAGGCATATCGGGACCCGGTAACCGGCCTTGGCAACCGGCGTTATTTCGACTGTCAGCTTGGTGCGTTACTGGCTACCCGGGATGAAATCACGCAGGGTGCGCTGCTGTTGCTCGAGTTGCGCGACTTCGCCAGGTTCAATGAACGCAGCGGGTACACGGCTGGAGACATGCTGCTGAAGAGAACGGGCGAGCTGATACAGACCCAGCTTGACTATCTGGAAGGCAGCTTCGCCGCCCGCATATCCGGCGCCGGTTTTGGCATCGTCGCTACCGGACTTCCTGCCGGCAGCGCCGACGCCCTGGCTGCAACTCTATGCCGGGACCTGCTGCAGTTGCGCGCGGACGGCCTGGCTGATTCAAACGATATAGGCCACATAGGTATCACCATGTGGCGGCATGGCAATACCCTGCCGGAACTGCTTTCCGAGGCGGACATTGCGCTGCGTTCGGCACAGGCAAGCGGCCATAACACCTGGCAGCGCCACCAGCCAGCGGCGGCCAACCACCCTGAAATCCACAGCATGGAGAACTGGCGCAAGCGACTGCGCGAGGTCATCGACAGGGGTGCTATCAGGCTGTACATGCAGGCTGTTTACAAACAGGAAACAAACGGGAACACCCTCCTGCACAAGGAGGTGCTTGCACGCATCGATGATAACAGCAACCGCGGCGTCAATGCCGGCATATTCGTACCGCTTGCCGAGCGCTTCGGTCTTGCCAGCCAGTTTGACAAGCTTGCCGTTACGCGCCTGCTGGAACACCTCGCCCATGACACCGATAGTGCGTCCCTCTATGCAATCAACCTGTCATCAACGTCCCTGCATGACGCGGTCTTTATCCAGTGGCTGTGCAGCACCCTCGGCCATACCCCTGCACTGGCAAAACGCATGCTCGTGGAATTTCCGGAACACGCAGTACTGGCAAACATCCGGAATATGCACAATCTCGTCGAGCGCCTCGGTGTACTGGGCTGCAAGGCCGGCATCGATCATTTCGGCAGGGGGTTCGCCTCGTTCGGCTACCTGCGCAGCATGGGCATCAGTTATGTCAAGATCGACAGCAGCTACATCCGCGGGATCGACTCAAACAGCGACAACCAGTTCCTTATCCAGGCTCTCACGGATACATTGCACAGTCTGGATATCAAGGTCATAGCACAGTCCGTGGAAACGGTTGCGGAACGCAAGATGCTGGCAAGCCTGAACATCGACGGGTTGCAGGGACATCTGAGCGGCCGACCCGAACTGGCTCCGGCAATAACAACTGAAAGCCTGCGACGCTGAAGGCAGTATGTCATCCAGCCCGGCATGGATCTCATGCAGATTATTCCCCGGCGGGCGGCCTGCTTTTGGAACCGCTGACACTTCCCGCCGATATTGAATATTAACGCCAGGAACAGGATACCCGGGTAAAACCTACTGCTTATGTCTGCGCGAATTGCCGCAGCCTGCCAGTTAAACTCGAATCCATCAGTGCCGATACCATCACAGATGAGGGTGGTTAGAGCTATTTCCTGATCTGATTCGTGTCAGGACTGAACGCAGCTATCTGGGCACTGAAACAGACCCCTGGAAATCATACCTGGCATGACTGCAATGGTTGATATCCTCACGGGTGAAAAACTGTCCTTGATTACCTGTTGAAACGGTCCTGCACGCACGGGAAAGAGCACTCAGCGAATGGTAAAACGGGATGTTTCAATGACTGCGAGTGCATCAGGGGCGAAAGACTACATTTTGATTACCAGCTGTGACGCTAGCGTTACCGGGCATTATTCGCGTATTCTGGAAAAGGACTTCATAACCCGGCTGACCGACTCGCTATCCGAAATGCATTCCTGCATTGCACGCGACAAACCTGCCCTGTTGTTTATTGATCCGCAGCTTTGCCCTGAAAACACAACGGAATCACTGACCGACCTGATAAAAAGACTCTCGGGTATTTTTGTTGTCATCATCGATAACCCGGCTGACAGGAACGTTGACCAGCGCAGCCTGTTCAAGGCCGGTGCACGTGGCTTTTGCAAGGACGATATAACCCCTGCCCTGCTTAACCGAGCCGTTCGTTTGATGCTTGAGGGGGAATACTGGATTCAGAGGAAACTCATTACCCAGGTAATCGGTGAACTGGCACGTGAGAGTACGCGCATTTCACCTCGCAGCGACAATGACAATTCACTGGTGAACACCCTGACACCGCGCGAGTTGCAGGTTGCGCGCATGGTACATCTTGGCGGCAACAACAAAATGATAGCACGCGAGCTCGACATCTCGGAGCGTACGGTCAAGGCACACTTGAGCGCAATATTCAGAAAGCTGGAGATTGAAAACCGCCTCAACCTGGCACTTTTCTTCAGTGAAATTTCCTGAAACGTCCGGAATAATATCCGCAGCCATTCCAATATGGCGCAGATCTGCAGCTCGACCTGAGCACCGCATGCGAAAAACCGGGAGTTTCTTCATGAGAAGCAGCTCGCCGGTTACTGCTTCCTTCATTACACGGAGTGCTGCCGCGCGACAATGCAATCACATCATCCCGGCAGAATACTGGCCTGAACCGGCTACTGCGCCGGGCGTTCGAAGCCGCGAGGACCCTGCAGCCCAATACCATCAAGGTCTGTCATTCTGATACCATGCCTACCGTCCCCCTGCGGCCACCCGGTGTCCGCCTGGCAGCACAGCCGCGCATGGCAAATCAGGCAGTGCGACTTTATTTTAAAGGGCACCGGTTATACGATATGTCATGCCTGATCATTCGATCATCTTTTCAATTTTCCTGATCTTTACGGGTGCTGCGATACTCGCAGCACTGGCTCTCTTTGCCAGACAGTCACTGCTGGTTGCCTACATACTGCTAGGCGGGCTTGCCGGCCCCTGGGGCATGCAGCTGGTAACCGACGCGTCGGTTATACAGCAAATTGGCCATATCGGAATCATCTTTCTCCTGTTCCTGCTGGGACTCAACCTGCAACCTTCACAACTTGCCCGAATGTTCAGGGAAGCACTCGTCGTAACTGCTGTCAGTTCACTCATCTTTTGTACGGCCGGTTATTTTATAGGCAGGATATTCGGGTTCAGCCTGTTTGAAAGCCTGACTATCGGTGCGGTCATGATGTTCTCGAGTACCATCATCGGATTGAAGCTGCTGCCTACCACAGCATTGCACCATCGCCACATGGGCCAGGTGATGGTCAGCATCCTGCTGCTGCAGGATATACTGGCAATAGTGATCCTGATCTTTCTGGAGGAATTCTGGCATTCAGCCATTGAATGGCAGCAGATCGGAATACTGACACTGGCAATACCCGCCCTGATCACGGTCGCCTTCCTGTTCGAACGCTATATCCTGCAACCCCTGATCCAGCGTTTCGACACTATCCAGGAATATGTATTCCTGACTGCAATTGGCTGGTGTCTGGGTATGGCGCAGCTGGCAGAAACAGCGGGGCTATCCTACGAAACCGGCGCATTCATTGCCGGAGTTGCGCTGGCCACAAACCCGATCTCGCTGTTCATCGCCGAAAGTTTCAAGCCATTGCGTGACTTTTTTCTCATCATGTTTTTCTTCTCACTCGGTGCCAGTTTCAATTTCACCGAGCTCATGAATGTTTTCATTCCTGCTGCGGTCATTGCTACGGTTATGCTGGCTGCAAAGCCGCTCGTATTTTCAAAATTGCTGCTTTACTCCGGCGAACAGAAGAAACTCTCTGTCGAGGCCGGGGTACGACTGGGCCAGGTAAGCGAGTTTTCCCTGATGATTGCGGTACTTGCATTGAATGCAGGTGCCATCAGCACACGAGCCTCATATGTCATCCAGGCTACCACGCTACTCACCTTTATCGCCTCCTCGTACCTTATCATGCTGAACTACCCAACCCCGATCGCCGTCAATGCGAAACTCAGGCGAGACTGAGGCATAACAGGGTTGCGCAGGATGCCGACAGCCGGCGGCTGCAGGGTATGCCATGGGACCAGGGCATGGACGTGCCGCGTCAATGATCGTATAGTGCACCCGATACAAATGCCTGCCGGCCGCCAATCAATGGTCACACGGTTCGGTTGCCAGCTTGTGGAGAACGCCAAGCCTAGCTATGGAACGTAGACACCAAGCCAGAACACCGGTCAATATCAACGCCCTGCTCATCGGCGAGAAAACGGTCCCAAAAGGCTGTCGTGTCATGGACGTCAGCCAGAACGGCATGCAGCTGCACTGCGAGGCCGACGGTCGCCTGCTGACGTTTAAAGATGGTGATAGCGTAGATGTCCAGCTGACCGTTCAGCAAGACGGCAAGCAACGGAAATTCACGATCCCTTCCTGGGTTCGCCATGTTGCCGCCAACAGCGTTGACGTGGAATTTCACCATCCGGATCCACTGCTGGTGGACCTGATTGAGTCCTACCGCGTCAGCGAGAATCATAAACTCGAGGCATCGCTGGGTCGCATGGACAGGCAAACAGCAAATCGCCGCGGTGCCGCCAGTTTGCCCGATCAGCCGGTAAAGCAACCACCAAGACAAAACAACCGGCCGTTCTACGTCGTGATTCTTGCGACAGTGTTTGCAGTCTGCGTCATCACAGGCGGCTACGTGTACACGGCCAGTATCGACAGCCGTATCAGCACGCTCGAAACGCTAACCGAACGGCAATCAACAGAACTCACTGAAATACAAAGCCGCATTCTCAGCGCCAGCCTGCAGGAAGGCAGGTATGCTTCACTCAACGCACGTATGACCGCTCTCGGCGATGCCTTCGCCAGCCTCGAAAACAGGCTTGGCCAGGTCATACCGCCATCAGCCAGCACCTCGGCCCAGGCTGTGCAGGCAGCAGTCAAGCCTGCCAGTGGACAGGTAAAATCCGGCGCGGCAACCGGACCCCATACCAGTGTCGCTGTCGGCACGAAACCGGACCAGGTTCCACAGGAAAATGCCGGCCAGACTCTGGCAGACACCGTCAAGAATCCGGTTATATCGCCTGCCAGGGCGCCGACTTCAAGCGCCGCACGCGTCGCTATAGCCAGGCCAAGCCCGTCCTCGCCGGTTACTGGCGAAACAGCCACCGGAGCTGATGCACAACCCCAACCAGCACCCGCCCAAGTTGAAGTACCGCCGGCTGATACCGGCCCGTGGGTCATCAACCTGCTGTCTTCGCCTGACAAGGCATACATCGAACGGTTCAGCGAGAAAAGCGGTGCAGCGAAGCATAATGCGCAGGTGAACAGTGCCATGATAAATGGCAGGCAATACTGGCGCTTGCAGATTGCAGGATTTGAAAGCGCCGCCAAAGCCAGGAATCATGCCGTAACCATCAAGCAGGAACTCGGTATCAAGGATGTCTGGATTTTCAAGCAGAAATAGCATGCCTAACATCGCCAGCCCTGACGCGGATTGGCTCAAACCCGGGCGTTCACTCCTCTCGAGGACTCCCTGAACATGGGTCTGGGAGGCATCACACCGAAACACAAGCTGGCCCTGATAGCCTAACCTCTAGACGTTAGCCCCGTACCAGAACGACCGAAGCCTTAATGCCAGGACTGACTGTCTGCGCTCTGGCGTGCCGGTGATAATGCAGTACATGGCATCCGAAAGGACGTGCCTCTTTTTCTGCTTCCACATCCTAGAATCCAGCTTTATCAATAATGAGAATAGCTGGTGGTATCACGGCCGCGATAAATATCAGCGCGCCGCAAATAGAAGAATAAATAGTCCGAATCATAGAAATGCCCCCCATTTCTAGATACAGCCTTTACGGCAATCCCGTATAAAACTTGACAATTTCTGGTTGGCCGCCCTGCAACCAGCCGGGTATACAGGTACGTATAAAATACTGACAGCAGATTGCATAGTGACAATAATATGACAATTCGAGGCGAGGAGCGGAGCGGGAATGTCTGCATTCCGGCCAAGCCGGGAGAAGTTGCGCATTCGCCATCCTGGAGGTCGTTGCTAATGCAACAGCTTGGATTATATGGGCAGGATGTCCGCCCTGCCCTATAACCTATTGATTAGTTTATCGTCCCTAAGGGTAATCTTCGTCACTTCGCACCTCACCTCTACAGGGTCACCGCCTTCGGCGTTGCTGTCTCGCTGACCATGCGTGGCTCGGCTCGAACCCGGCGATCTCATCCCCTCGCGAAGTGACAAACCAAAAGACCCGCAAATGCGGGTCTTTTGGTTTATGGCGTCCCCAAGGGGATTCGAACCCCTGTTACCGCCGTGAAAGGGCGGTGTCCTAGGCCGGCTAGACGATGGGGACCTGA
>Ga0210112_1000171_pt1 | contig 18540 bp, 19 predicted proteins | sample Joice_ThreeSqC_D_FD_184875 | JGI IMG/M metagenome (GOLD analysis project Ga0210112, IMG submission 184875) | Wetland microbial communities from San Francisco Bay, California, USA, that impact long-term carbon sequestration - Joice_ThreeSqC_D2... | ecosystem: Environmental > Aquatic > Marine >... | reverse complement strand
TCTCCTCGACAGCGACGAAGACGGTGATACCACGGACGCACGGCGCCACATGGGTGATCCGCTGCACAGCAACCCGGTGGTGGTCAACTACGGCGGTACCAATGCCAATCCGGACATCACGCTCTTCATTACCACCAATGAAGGCCTGCTGCATGCGATCAATACCACGGATGGCAGCGAGCTGTTTTCCTTCATCCCGCAGGAACTGCTTCCCAATCTGGATATTCTGTACAACAACAATGGCGCCAGCAGCCACCCCTATGGACTGGATGGATCACTGACCGTCTGGACAAACGACGTTAACAATAACGGGGTGCTGGAAGACAGCAGCGGTAACACGGAAGCTGGCGAATCTGCCTACCTCTACGCCGGCATGCGCCGTGGCGGTAAAAACTACTATTCACTGGATGTCACCGACCGCAGCACACCTGAGCTGAAATGGATGATCCAGGGCGGCCAGGGCAACTTCACCCAACTGGCCCAGACCTGGTCGAAGATGGAACTTGCTAACATCAAGAGCAGCGGCAGCAAGCGTACCGTGCTGATCTTCGGTGGCGGCTATGACGTCAACCAGGACACCGAGACCGCGGGCATCGACAGCGAAGGCAATGCCATCTATATGGTCGATGCAAACACCGGCGCGCGTCTCTGGTGGGCCGGCAAATCGGGCTCGGGCGCCAATCTGACGTCTGCAGACATGTCATACAGCATGCCGGCACCGGTCATGACCGGCGATATCGATGCCGATGGCTACACCGATATCATGTTTGCCGTAGACATGGGCGGTCAGGTATGGCGGTTCGATTTCGACAACAGCGGCAGCAACACAACCATAACCGGCGGCGTGGTCGCCCAGCTCGCCGGCACAGGTACCAACGAGCACCGTCGCTTCTACGTAAAGCCGGACGTATCGCTAGTCAAGATCAACGGCGTAGTTAACTATGCGGTCGCCATCGGTTCGGGTTACCGCGCCCATCCCTTGAGCACGGTCACACAGGATCGTTTCCACATGCTGTTCATCGGCAATGTATATACACCGCCGACGAGCTATACCGCATTGGATGAAAACAACCTGCTGGACGTGACCAATGACCTGAGCCCGAACCTGTCGACGAGCAGCGGCTGGCGCCTCGACCTCGAGTCGGGAGAAAAGGTCCTGGCCAGCTCCCTCACGGTGGACGGCACGGTATTCTTCACTACCTACAAGCCGGATACCAGTCTCGTCAACTCCTGTGCGCCCAGCCAGGGTGTTGGACGCCTGTATGCGATCAACGCCTACGATGCGACACCAATCCAGAATCTGGACGGGGTGGGTTCGCTCAGCAGCCTCACGGTGACAGACCGCTACAAGACCCTGGTTCGTGGCGGCATTCAGCCCGAGCCGCGCCTGATCTTCACCGATGGTGACCATCCGATTCTGGTGGTCGGTCCGGAAAAGGTCGATGACCTCGACCTGTTCAACCCGATCAAACGTACCTCGTGGACAGACTAACAGGAGTAGGGCCAGTGCTCATGATGAGACATCAACGCGGATTTACGCTGATCGAGCTGATGATCGCGTTGGTAGTGTTGGCCATCCTCGCGGCCATCGCCTACCCGAGCTACACCAACCAGGTGTTGAAGTCGCGTCGTGCCGACGGCATCGCGGCGCTCAACCGCGCGGTTATGGAGATGGAAAGCTGTCGATCTGACAACGCGAGTTATGCCGGGTGTGAATCGGCGGGTCCTAACCCAATCAATAATCGCACTTCAGAGGACGGGTTCTACCTCATAACAGCACCAGCTTCGTCAACGGCAACCACGTACGCCTTCACCGCAACACCGCTCGGTGCACAGACTAGCGACAGCAAGTGCACAAGCCTGACGCTGGATTCACAGGGTAATCGGGGATTCACGGGTACTGCCCCGAACGCTGACACCTGCTGGGGACAGTAGCACTATTATAGGGCGCAGGGAGGAATCTCCCTGCACCCTTATGTATTCCGAACACTAAAAATCGCGGGCGGCATCGTCACGGTGCCGGTCTACCACCGGAGAATGCAACACCATGTCCATGCCGCGCCAGCTGGCCAGATCCACCGACTGACGTCTGCCGCTGATATCTTCCAGGATGATGCGGCTATGGCGACCCGATGAGAACACGATTGCACGGACCTGTATCAGCTGACCTGCCATATTACTGTACCAGTAACCGGGTATCGGCTTTTGTTGCAGAAACATCCTGCCTCCTTCGCCCGAGACTGTTATTGTTGTCGGACTGTTATTGTTCTTGCACCTGATGACATTCTACACCCAATATGTCATGGCATTGTTATAGCCCGTGCGCCATCGGATGTACAATCGGCCTAAGGTACTAAACAACCCGGCCCCAAGATACGGTTGCGGCACGCCGCGCTTAAATCATTTACAAACAACAAGTTACTTCACTCCACGGACAATATCCGCAGGAACGGAGCTACCACGAACCTTGCCTGTATTGCATTCAGGCCCTACCCGCACTTCGATTCGCCGCAATTCAGGCAGGTCAGACAACCGTCCATCTGGATTGCGGCCTTGGTATGGCACCTGGTGCAGAGCTGCGCGCCTTCGGGAAAATCACCTGAATCCGCACTTTCCTCGGTGCCCTTGGCAGCCACGTACTGGGCTCGCTTTTCATTTACCAGCCGTAGCTGGTGCTCATCCAGCCCGTCGTCCTTCAGTAACCCGATCATGCGCATGTGGCATTCGATTGCATCACCGATCTCGGCTACCAGCGACGGCATGTACTTGCCGCCCTTCTTGAAGTAGCCGCCGCGCGGATCGAAAACCGAACGCAGCTCCTCCACAAGAAAAGTCACGTCACCCCCCTTGCGGAATACAGCAGAAATAATACGCGTAAGTGCAACGATCCACTGGAAGTGGTCCATGTTCTTCGAATTGATGAAGATCTCGAACGGCCGGCGCAACTCGTTCTGGGTACCGTGATTGAGCACGATATCGTTGATGGTGACATACAGCGCATGCTCCGACAGCGGCGTCTTGACCTTGTAGGTCGAACCGATCAGCATCTCCGGGCGCTCGAGTTTCTCGTGCAGGTGGACAATATTGTCCTCGCGCTGCGCCTGTTCGGTCACTGCCGGCGCCGGCTGCTGCGGCTCGTCACGGTCGCCAACCTTGTACCCCACTATCTTTTTTTCAATACGTATAGCCATTCTGTACTCCTGAGAAATCTCTGTTTACCGGGTCGATACGCAAACTCACGAATGCGGGAAGTTACTAGAATTTGCCGTAATAACCTTCCTTTAGCGCATCGTACAAATTTGCTGCGGAATGCGTTTCGCCGTCATATTCGACCTCCTCGTTACCCTTGAGGCTGACCTTGCTACCGTCCTCCAGGGTAAATTCATAGACGGTGTTTTCCAGATCCTTGCCCTTGACCAGCACACCCTGGAATGCTTCCGGATTGAATCGGAAGGTCGTACAGCCCTTCAGGCCCTGCTTGTAGGCATACAGGTAGATATCCTTGAAATCCTCGAACGGGTAATCCGTCGGTACGTTCGCGGTCTTGGAAATGGAAGAATCCACCCACTTCTGGGCTGCTGCCTGGATGTCCACATGCTGCTTCGGCGTGACATTGTCCGCGGCGATAAAATAATCCGGCAGCGCATCGGCCTCGCCATCCATAGTGGCATTGGCATTCGGATTCACCAGCTCTCGGTAAGCGAGCAGTTCGAACGAGAACACGTCGATCTTTTCCTTGGTCTTGCGTCCTTCACGGATCACATTGCGGAAATAGTGATGTGCAAAGCTCGGCTCGATGCCATTGCTGGCATTATTGGCCAGCGACAGCGAGATGGTGCCGGTCGGTGCAATCGAGCTGTGGTGGGTAAAGCGTGCACCGGACTGGGCAATCTGTTCCACCAGCTCAGGATCCGCACTGGCGATGCGCTGCATATAGCGGCTGTAGCGCGCATGCAGTACCTTCCCCTTGATGCTGTCGCCGGGCAGATAACCGTCGCGGCGCATATCCGGACGCTTGCGCAGCATCTCCTCGGTCACGGTGAAGTCTTCCTCCATGATCGGAGCCGGTCCTTTTTCCTTCGCGAGATCCAGCGCAACCTGCCAGCCTGTCAGGGCCAGTTCGTGGCTGACACGCTCGGTAAATTCCACCGACTCCGCCTCGCCATACTTCATGCGCAGCATGGTGACGGTGGAACCGAGCCCGAGGAAACCCATGCCGTGACGGCGCTTGCGGTGGATCTCGTTACGCTGTCCATCCAGCGGCAGACCGTTGATCTCGACCACGTTGTCGAGCATGCGGGTGAAGATCGCAACCACCTTGCGGAATTCCTTCCAGTTGAACTCGGCACGCTTGGTAAATGGATTGCGCACGAACTTGGTCAGGTTGATTGAGCCCAGCAGGCAGGAGCCGTATGGAGGCAGCGGCTGTTCGCCGCAGGGATTGGTGGCACGGATGTTCTCGCAGAACCAGTTGTTGTTCATCTCGTTGACCTTGTCGATCAGGATGAATCCCGGCTCGGCAAAATCATAGGTGGAACTCATGATCATGTTCCACAGGCGCAGCGCCGGTACGGTCTTGTACACCTTGCAGGCCACCAGTCCGGCGTTGTTGGTGATGTAATCGCCCTTGTAGGGCCACTCGCGCCAGATCACCTGCTCCGGATTGTTCAGGTCGATCCCCTCTTCCTGCTCCTGGCGGCTTATCGGGAACGCCAGTTTCCAGTCTGCGTCGTTCTGGACCGCATCCATGAACTCCGTGGTGATCAGCAGCGACAGATTGAACTGGCGCAGCCGGCCATCCTCGCGCTTGGCACGGATGAAATCCATCACGTCCGGGTGGCCGACATCGAAGGTGGCCATCTGCGCGCCACGGCGGCCGCCGGCCGAAGACACGGTAAAACACATCTTGTCGTAGATATCCATAAACGACAGCGGACCGGACGTGTATGCCCCGGCCCCGGACACGTAGGCGCCCTTCGGGCGCAAGGTGGAGAATTCGTAACCGATGCCGCAACCAGCCTTCAGCGTCAGTCCGGCCTCGTGCACCTTCTCCAGGATATTGTTCATGGAATCCTTCACAATGCCGGAGACCGTGCAGTTGATGGTCGAGGTTGCCGGCTTGTGCTCCTGCGCTCCGGCATTGGAGGTGATACGACCGGCGGGAATCGCACCGTGACGCAGCGCCCAGAGGAACTCACGGTACCAGGCCTCGCGCGCCTCCGGCGTGGCTTCGACGTCGGCCAGAGCGCGCGCGACACGCTGGTAGGTTGCGTCGATAGTCTCATCGACCGGCGTGCCGTCTTTGGCCTTCAGGCGGTATTTCTTTTCCCAGATATCCTGCGATGCCGGCTGCATCGGAATCTCGGTAACACTGGTCGGGACTGCTTCGAGGTGTGCCATCGTGGTCATGTGTCCTGTATTCCTCCCTCTGTTGTTACATTCTTGTACAGGAATGCGTTGTTGCCGCCTCGCTGCCGGAAAAATCCGCAGCCGGGGTCTGATTCAGCGCAACACAACATATTGTGTTGAGAGGCCGAGATTATTCAGCCCGGGACGCCCTGTCAAGGGTATTTTATATGGTCATTAAAATACATAATTAACAGCAAGTTATTGTCGTACTTCGGGCGTCGGAAAGACGTCATCAAGACAAGATTTCAATAACAGATAAACACAATATATTGTGTTTCTTATATTGAAAATACTACCGGAAAAATGGCCAATCGGTAGACTTTTGTCTACAAAACATTGGCCTGGGAGCTAGTGATGGTGCTCGTGCTGCCCCGGCTGCGCAGCCGGGGGTTGGGAATGATGCCCATGCTTGCCGGGAATAGCAAGCAGCATCGCGCCCCCCATAAGGATCACCAGTATGCCGGCCGCCTCACGGACCCGCTTGTTACGCACCCACCGCCCGAGCGAACCGAATGCGATCCCCATCGCCAGCATGGTCGGCAAGGTGCCGGCACCAAATGCAAGCATGATAGCCCCGCCTTCCGTCCCCGAGCCACTGGCCAGCGCCAGCACCAGCACCGAGTAGACCATGCCACAGGGCAGCCAGCCCCATACCAGGCCCAGCAGCAGCGCCTGCCCGGCATGACGGACCGGGATAAAACGTCGCCCGAACGGCTCGATGTGCCGCCACACATGTGCACCCAGCCGTTCCAGCCACTGCAACGCCTGCCACCACCCTCCCAGGTAGAACCCCAGCAGGATCATGATGACGGCGGCAATGATCCCGCCGATTGGAAAACCGCCGGTCAAACCCATCGTCGTGGCCTGCCGGCCCAGCAGACCGGCCAGTACCCCGGCAGCGGCATAGCTGATGATACGGCCGGTGTTGTAGGCCAGCTGGGCCGCAACCAGGCGGGCGCGGGAATTGCGCATGTCGTCGCTCAACCCGGATGTCAGCGCGCCGACAATGCCACCGCACATACCGATGCAGTGTGTTCCTCCGAGCAGGCCAACGAGGCTGGCAGCGCCAAGGCTTTCGAGGTTCATGGTGATTCGTGAAGGTCAGCCAAACAAAATTCGTATCCGGAAAGCGCGACGCTGCCGGCCCGCTCACGCGGTTCGCGTCACGCAGTCATTCTGGGCGGCTGACTCGTCCGTGTCGAGCAGGATTTGCGAGTCATATTGTCGCAGCGCCAGCCGGGCGCTGAAAATCCGCGGAACGACGGGATGGGCTCTAGCAACAGAACACGCCGTTCAGCGCTGCTACTTTACCGGCGCGAGGATTAACGGCGCGGCCTGCGGGACCTGCAACGTCCCGGACAGGCGCCAGTCATCGGCCTCGAGCTGCACATACCAGTGACCATTGCCAAGGGCGTCGATCTTGCCGTGATACATGCCGGCGCCATCGTGCTGCAACTGAACAACCTGGTCATAGCCGGCACGGGTCGGGTGCAGCAGTGACAAACTGATTGTCTCCGGCCAGGCCCCGTTGATGGCACTGAGTTGCAGCTGCACGGCACTGCCCTGATACAGCACAAGGCTGGCAGTCAGTTTATAGCGAGCTGCCGCGTCGTCTCGCGCAAGATCGAGATTTATGGCCTTGCCACGTTCGTAGTAATCATCCACCACCAGGCCGTCACTGGTGCTGATCGCAAGATAGAGTGTGATCATTCCGCCGATCACTGCCGTCAGTGGCAACGCGATCAGCAGCCATACCCAGGGTTCTGCGTACCATCGCCTGGGCTGCTGTCCTGACACCGTGTGCATGCCTAGCGCGGACCGAGGAAGCGCGCCGACTCTGTGGCAGACAATGTCGGGTCGTCGTCAGCCACCAGCGTGAACTCGACCTCGCTGCTGCGCGCCTTGAGCTCGTCTTCGTCCACTTGCAGACGTACCGGCAATTCAAGCACGTCTCCCGACTCGACACGGATTTCCGGCAGATCCATACGCATTTCCATCCCGGGTATTCCACTGACGGCCAGTTTATAGCGATGTGCAGTGTCGTCCATGTTGAGAACCTTCAGGATGTAGACATTCTCGATCAGGCCGGTGTCCGTTTCACGGTAAAGCTGGTTGCGGTCGCGAATGACATCCAGGCCCAGTGAAACGCGCTGACTGAAAGACCAGGCGAACAGACTCATGATAGCAAGCATGATCGCCGCATAGATGACGATACGCGGACGGATGATGTGCGAGGTACTGCCATGCATGGTATTTTCCGTGGTGTACTTGATGAGCCCCTTCTCGTAGCCCATCTTTTCCATCACATCATCGCAGGCATCGATACAGGCAGAGCAGGCAATACACTCGTATTGCAGACCATTACGGATATCAATTCCTGTCGGGCAGACCTGCACACACAGCGTGCAGTCGATACAATCGCCCAGGCCAAGCAGCCTGGGGTCGTCGCTGCGCTTGCGCGAACCACGCGGCTCTCCGCGCTCGGGAATATAGGAAACGATCAGTGTATCCCTGTCGAACATGGCGCTCTGGAAGCGGGCGTAGGGACACATGTACTTGCAGACCTGTTCGCGCATGAAACCGGCGTTGCCGTAGGTGGCAAAACCGTAGAAGATGACCCAGAATGTTTCCCACGGGCCGAGCTCGAACGTTACCAGGCGCTGGCCTAGTTCCATGATCGGAGTGAAATAGCCGACGAAGGTAAAACCGGTCCAGCCGGCGAAGGCAATCCACAGTATTTGCTTGGTGGCCTTGAGACGAAACTTGCGCGCATTCATCGCCTGTGCGTCCAGCTTCTGCTGCTTGCTGCGGTCTCCCTCGACCTTGCGCTCGATCCACAGAAATGCCTCGGTCCACACCGTTTGCGGGCATGCATAACCGCACCAGATGCGTCCGGCGATGGCGGTCACGAAGAACAGCAACAAGCCTGCAATAATCAGCAATGCAGCAAGATAGATGAAATCCTGAGGCCAGAGCGTTATGAAAAAAATGTGGAACTTGCGCGCCGGCAGGTCCAGCAACAGGGCCTGGTGACCTTCCCAGCGCAACCAGGGCGTAATGTAGTAGATACCCAGCAGACTGAGGACACCCATCACGCGCAGGCGTGCAAAGAGCCCGTGCACCTCGCGCGGATAGATCTTCGCCGCCTTGGCGTAGAGGGATTTTTCTACCTGCTCGTCGGTATCACCCGCCGGTACAGGCGTTTGCTTGTCGACCTCCGCCATAACTGCAGATTACTACTGGCCCTGACTTTCCGTGTTTTGCCGCATGCAGTTGGTAATTGCGAAATACAGCGTACCGATACCGGAGATTGTCGAGATCAGCCAGAAAAACAGAAAGCCGATGGAATAGATGCCGAGCCGGCTGATCTCGGTGTCCTTGCCAAAGGGATAGAGGTCCGCCGGGTCGAACGCGGAAAAGAACAGACCCGTAGCGACAATCGCTACAAGGAACGACGGCCACAGCACTGCAATGCACTTCTGTGTTTTCGGGATCTGCTGCTGTGCCATGGCCGTGTAGTCGTCGCCTTGTTCGGGTGACCGCTCCTTACTCAGATGCCTGCCCGGTCGACAGGCTGTAAACATAGGCAGCCAGCAGATGCGCCTTCTCCTCACCCAGGAAGTCCCGGTGTGGAGGCATCTGGCCGTTGCGGCCCTTGGCGATAGTCTCCATTACCACGGACTTGGAGCCACCATACAGCCAGATGTTGTCCGTCAGGTTCGGCGCACCCAAGGCCTGGTTACCCTTGCCATCCATGCCGTGACACGCCACGCACAGTTGCTGGAATTTCTCCTTGCCCCGGCCAACAGCGGCGGGATCGGCTTCACGGCCACTCAGGCTGAAGACATATTCAGCGACATCCGCAACGCCTTCCTGGCCACCTAGCGCCTGTTCCCAGGCCGGCATGACGCCGCTGCGGCCATTGAGGATCGAGGTCTGGATGGCATCCGGGGTACCCCCGTAGAGCCAGTCATTGTCACGCAGGTTCGGGAAGCCGCGCGCACCGCGCGCATCGGAACCATGGCAGACCGCGCAGTAGTTCACGAACATGCGCTCGCCCATGTGACGTGCCTCGGGGTCTGCGGCCACGGCGATCAGGTCCATCCCGGCGTATTTCTTGAACAGCGGGCCGTACTGGGCATCGGCCTGGTCGATCTCGCGCTGATACTGGCCGATCGAGGTCCACCCCAGCATGCCCTTGAAGGTGCCGAGCCCCGGATACAGCACCAGATAGCCGATGCCGAAAAACAGCGTGATATAGAACATCATCAGCCACCAGCGCGGCAGCGGATTATTCAGTTCCTGCAGGTCCTCGTCCCAGACATGCCCGGTCGGTTTGCCTATCTCGTCGGCACGCATGGTGGACAACCAGCGGATCAGCAGGAAGCACGCAATGATTCCTGAGATGGTTGGAATAATGATGTACCAGTTCCAGAAGCTGCTGGTGAAATCAGCCATGGGAATTCTCCTTGGAATATTTATCTGCCGGCAACATCTCGTCATCGTGGTCAAACGGGATGTTGGCTGCCTCGTCAAAACGCTGCTTGCGCTTGCCGCTCCAGGCCCAGACGACGATACCGATAAACAGCACCGTCACGACAACTGTCCAGATTTCGTGCATCAGCGTAACATTCATGGAAATTATCTCCGTGTCTTGATCGCGGTACCCAGGCCCTGCAGATAGGCAACGAGGGCATCCATCTCGGTCTTGCCTTCGAGCGCCTTCGGTGCATTCTCGATTTCCGCATCCGTATACGGCGAACCCAGCAGGCGCATCACTTCCATCTTTTTCTTGATGGTCGATGCATCGGCTGCATTCTTTTCTAGCCACGGGTAGCCCGGCATGATCGATTCGGGTACCACATCACGCGGATTGTGCAGGTGCACCCGGTGCCACTCGTCACTGTAGCGACCGCCGACCCGGGCCAGGTCGGGACCGGTACGCTTGGATCCCCACTGGAACGGATGGTCGTACACGAATTCACCGGCAACCGAGTAGTGTCCGTAGCGCTCGGTTTCGGCACGGAACGGTCGGATCATCTGGGAGTGGCAAACGTAGCAGCCTTCCCGCACGTAGATGTCACGCCCCGTCAGCCGCAGCGGCGAATAGGGCTCCAGTCCCGCAACCGCCTCGGTGGTGGAATGCTGGAAGAACAGCGGCACGATCTGCACCAGTCCGCCAACGGAGACCACCAGGATGATCAGGATGATCATCACGCCGATATTACTTTCAATCTTGTCATGTCCTGTCGCCATGATCGTCTCCTCAGTGAGCCGCGGCAGGTGCCGGGATGATGCCGACAGCCGGTTTGGCGCCTGCAATGGTCTTCCAGATATTCCAGGCCATCACCAGCGTGCCGAACAGGAAGAACGCACCGCCCAGGAAACGCACGATGAAGTACGGATGCATCGCCTGCACAGATTCAACGAAGCTGTAGGTCAGCGTGCCGTCCGGGTTGGTCGCACGCCACATCAGGCCCTGCATGATGCCGGCCACCCACATGGATGCGATATACAGCACAATGCCGATGGTCGAGGTCCAGAAATGTACTTCCACCAGTTTCAGGCTGTAAAGTTCCCGGTTGAACAGCCGCGGGATCAGGTAATACAGGCTGCCCATGGAAACCAGCGCCACCCAGCCCAGCGCACCGGAATGCACGTGTCCTATGGTCCAGTCGGTGTAGTGCGACAGCGCGTTCACCGTCTTGATGGACATCATCGGCCCCTCGAAGGTGGACATGCCGTAGAACGAGATCGACACGATCAGCAGTCGCAGCACCGGGTCGGTACGCAGCTTCTCCCAGGCGCCCGACAGCGTCATGATGCCGTTGATCATGCCGCCCCAGCTTGGCGCCAGCAGAATCAGTGACATGACCATGCCCAGTGACTGGGCCCAGTCCGGCAGCGCCGTGTAATGCAGATGGTGCGGGCCGGCCCATATATAGGTGAAGATCAGCGCCCAGAAATGCACCACCGACAGGCGGTAGGAATACACCGGGCGTCCTGCCTGCTTGGGCACGAAGTAGTACATCATGCCGAGGAAGCCGGCCGTCAGGAAGAAACCCACCGCGTTATGGCCGTACCACCACTGCACCATGGCGTCCTGAACACCGGCATAGGCGGAGTAGGACTTCGTCAGGGTAACCGGTATCGCGGCACTGTTGACGATGTGCAGGATCGCGATGGTGATAATGAACGCACCGTAGAACCAGTTCGCGACATAGATATGCTTCACCCGACGTTTCACGATTGTGCCGAAGAATACGATGGCATAGGCCACCCACACGACCGCGATCAGGATATCGATCGGCCATTCCAGCTCTGCATATTCCTTGCTTGTCGTGATGCCCAGCGGCAGGGTTATGGCCGCCAGCAGGATGATCAGCTGCCAGCCCCAGAAGGTAAATGCAGCCAGCTTGTCACTTATAAGCCGCACATGGCAGGTACGCTGGACGACATAGTAAGAGGTTGCAAACAGTGCGGATCCGCCAAAGGCAAAGATCACCGCATTGGTATGCAGCGGCCGCAGGCGGCTGAAGGTCAGCCACGGGATATCGAAGTTGAGCACCGGCCACGCCAGCTGGGCAGCGATGAGCACGCCCACCAGCATACCGACGATACCCCAGATAATGGTCATGATGGCGAACTGCCTGACCACCGTGTAATTATATGTTTGCTGATCGGTCATACCGACCTCCCTGGTTCAGATTGTCAAAGCTGTTACAGAATCCCCCAGACCCGCCTGCAGAAGACAGGGCTGTCGATCGATCATCCGTTGGTGAACTGCGGCTCCAGCCCCATTCCCCACAAAATGGCAGTCACGGCAAGCAGCGCAACGAATGCCACCAGGCCGACCGCCATTACCGCACTCGAGAACAGAAAGCCGCGGTCTTCGGAGATACCCATCATGATGGGCACCCCGGTGTAAAGCAGGTAGACGGTGTAGGCCAGCGCCACGACACCAACCACCAGGTTCACCCACAGCACCGGATAGAGCTCCATAATACCGATCAGGAACAGCGGCGTGGCGGTGTAGGCCGCCAGCACGACGCTTTGCGACAAAGGTACATTCGCGCCATAGGTGCTACCCATCCAGTGAATCATGTAGCCGATGGCATAGACACCGACCAGCATCGCCAGGTAGTAGAACACGGCGATGGTTGCTGCACTCTCCACGGTCAGCTTGACCGGGTCACCGGCGCCAATCTGCCAGCCAAACTGTGTCGTACCAATGAATCCCGAAATGGCCGGAACAGCGGCGAGGACAAGGACGTGAACTGCATAGCACTTTCCAATAGTACATTCATCGGCACGAATCGATTCCCATTCGCGCTTCGGGTTGACGAACAAACCCCAGACATGTCGCAACATTGGCCAGCCCCCCATATTTTGTTGATTGTGCGCGGCTTTCGCTGCATACAATCGGGTCGTCAGTATCCTTCAGACCGTACCCTGATTCAAGCTGCCGGTAGCTGAAGTTCTCGCCGATACTGACCATGAATCTTCATGGTCGACCAGACGCTGAAGGCACCGCCGTCAGCAGCGATTCGAACCGGACTGTTTGCAGTCATTGGGCCGGTATCGATGGCAAACAACTGCGCACCAGGCAACACCGCTTCTGCAACCGATCGTCAGCGCCTGTCTCCCCGGACAACGCCCGGAAATCGCCCTGTTCGTGAGCGACACCGGCCACGGCGGTAGTTGCGATCACAGCAGCCACCTGCGTTGTTGTAAACAACATTGTTTACGAGCAATCTCCTGTTTGCGGTCAACCCGGACTACCGCACCGGATGCCGGGCGCGTGCAATAAAACTGTAATGTGGAGGGTATTATTTACAGGCAGAATTCGGAGTGAGTTGATCTGTATCAATTCATTAGAAAATTATAATACTGTTCCTCTTCCGGCCATTTGCCGGTAGGCTATGACCAGCCAGTGCGCGACCGCAGCGCCTTGAAAAACAGTCTATTACCACGGTAACCACATTGCCACCGTCGAAACCGGCCAGCGCCGAACTCCCGCAACCCGCAGCCGAAGTGCAGACAACCGACTGCTTTCACTGCGGTCTGCCGATGCCGCCCGATCTCGACCTGAGGGTACGCATCAACGGCCGTGACGAGCAGATGTGCTGCTATGGATGCCAGGCGGTCGCCCGGGCCATCGTCGATGCCGGTCACACCGACTTCTATCGCCACCGCACCCATGTCTCCAACACCGGTGCGGCGCTGGTCCCGGAATTCATCCAGCAGACGCAGGTCTACGACCATCCGGAGATCCAGAAGACCTTCGTGCGCAGTACCGGCGCGCACGAACACGAGGCCGCACTGATCCTGGAGGGCATCGTGTGCGCCGCCTGCATCTGGCTGAACGAGCGCCACGTGAGCCGCCTGCCAGGCGTGCTGGAAGTACAGATCAATTACGCCACACACCGCGCACGGATCCGCTGGGACGACTCGAGGATCAAGCTGAGCGAGATCCTGCAGGCAATTCACAATATCGGTTACACCGCGCATCCCTACGACCCCGCCCAACAACAACTGGCGCGTGAACGCGAGCGTCGCACACAGCTCAAACGCATTGGCATCGCCGGCGTACTGGGCATGCAGGTCATGGTGCTGTCGATTGCACTCTACGTTGGCGGATGGTCCGGCATGGAGGATGAATTCAGGCAGTTCTTCCGCTGGATCGGGCTGCTGCTGACGACACCGGCGCTGCTCTATTCGGGCGCCCCGTTCCTGCGTGGCGCCTGGCGCGACCTGCGAAACCGCAGCGTCGGCATGGACGTACCGGTGGCGCTCGGTATCCTGGTCGCCTTCGGTGGCAGCGTGCATGCCACGCTCACCGGCCGCGGGGAGGTGTATTACGACTCGGTGGTGATGTTCATCTTCTTCCTGCTGGTGAGCCGCTATTTCGAACTCATGGCGCGCAAGCGCAGCGCGGAAATCGCCGAGAACCTGGCCCGCGCCCTGCCTGCCATGGCAACCCGCCTGGTCGAGGCCGATGGTACGGAGCGGCAGGAGATTATCCCGGCCACCGAACTGCAGCCAGGTGACCGGGTACTGATCAGGCCGGGCGCCGCGGTACCGGCCGACGGCACGGTCGAGTCGGGCAGTTCCGGTGTCAGCGAGGCCCTGTTGAGCGGTGAAAGCACACCGCTTGCGAAGCTGCCCGGGGCGCAGCTGATCGGCGGCAGCATCAATATGGAAAGCCCGCTCGTCATGCGGGTGGAAAAGACCGGTCTGGACACCGTACTGGCCGAAATCACGCGCCTGCTGGAACGCGCCCAGCAGGAAAAACCGGCCATCACGCAACTGGCCGACCGTGCGGCCGCCTGGTTCGTGGTGGCCGTGCTGTTGCTGGCAGGCGCGTCCGGACTGTACTGGTGGCAGCATGACCCTGACAGCTGGCTGCCGGTACTCATATCGGTGCTGGTGGTCACCTGCCCCTGCGCACTGTCGCTGGCCACACCCACCGCCATCAGCGCCGCCACCGGCACCCTGCTCGCCCAGGGCCTGGTGACCGCCGGCAGCGCGCGTCTCGAGACACTGGCACGTGCGACCCATATCGTCTTCGACAAGACCGGCACACTGACCGTCGGCACCCCGGCCATCGTCGGTGTCAAGCGGGATTCCGGACTCGGCGAGCGGCAGCTGCTGCAGATTGCCGCCGCGCTGGAGGCGCACTCAGAACACGCGGCGGCCAGGGCCGTCTGCGCCCGCGTCTCAGACAACCCGCTCAAGGCAGACGGTATCACCAACTTTCCCGGCGCCGGGGTCAGCGGCCGGGTACAGGGCCGAACCTGGTTCATCGGCAACGCCGCTTTCGTGCAGACCCACAGTGGAGCCGGTCACGGCTGCGCCGCACCGGCCGCCGATGGCGCCACACACATCCTGCTGGCGGACACGGAGCGGGTGCACGCACGGCTGTCGCTGCGGGACGAGATCAGGCCGGACGCGCAGGACGCGATCCGCGCCTTGCAGCAGGCCGGCAAGCAGGTGGTCCTGATGAGCGGCGACAACCCGGCAGCCGCACACGCGGTCGCCGGCGCGCTGGGTATCGACACGGTATTCGCCGGGATGAAACCGGCGGACAAGCTTCGCGAGGTGCAGCGCCTGCAACAGCAGGGCGCCGTCGTGGTGATGGTCGGTGACGGCATCAATGACGCGCCGGTACTGGGAACGGCGGATGTCTCGATTGCCATGCAGGCCGCCGCCCAGATCAGCCAGGCCAGCGCCGATATGATCCTGATGTCGAATCGGCTGGAAGGCTTGTCCAACGGCGTCCGGCTTGCGCAGCGCACGCTGCGCATCATCCGCCAGAATCTCGTCTGGGCGATCGGCTATAACCTGATCGCCCTGCCGGCCGCGTCACTGGGCTTCGTCGCACCGTGGATGGCCGCCATCGGCATGTCAACCAGCTCGCTGCTGGTGGTGCTCAACGCCCTGCGCCTGACGCGAGGAAGATAAATCTATGGAAATCATATATCTGCTCATCCCCCTCTCGATCATCCTGGTCGGCCTGATTATCTGGATCTTCATCTGGGCAATCCGCTCGGGTCAGTTCGATGACCTGGAGGGTCCGGCCCACCAGATCCTCATGGACGACGATTCGCCGCAGCCGGAATCCGGGGAAAAACAGAAGCAAGAGAAGAAATAACCGCCGGCAGGATATTCAGGCCGCAGCGGCAGGCCGATACCGCCTTTTATCTCGCGCCAAGACGCAAAGGCGCCAAGAAAAGAAAAATGACAGCCACAGAGCACACCGGGAGCACAGAGGAGAAAGTAATGTCATTTCCTTGCAGGCAGAAACCCGGTCTCGCAACAGCGACAGATGCGGTTCGCACGCTTACAGCATCCTGCTGTAATTGATGAAATGATCGCGGACGCGGTCCGCTCCACATTATCGGTCCATGCAGGAATTGCATTATCAAGCTCTGTCTTTCCCTGAGCTCTCTGTGGCATTTTCTGACTTGGCGCCTTTGCGTCTTGGCGCGAGATAAATGTCAGCAACCGCAACACGAAGTCTACACGTGGATCAGCAGCTGGATGACCGACTTGGCCGCAAAGCCGACGATGCCCAGTCCCAGCGACAGGAAGATGACCAGCGTGCCGAAGCGGCCGGCACCGGATTCATGCGCCAGGCGGTACATGACAAACAGCATATACAGCACCAGCCCGCCGATCCCGAAATTCAGCGCGATTGACTCGAACTGCTCAACGCTCATGCACCGCGTCCGCCTCACCCATCAGGGCGAGATGATAGATGCGCGAAAATCCCTGCCCGGCCAGCAGGCGCGCGGCGCGCACACAGGCAACCGGATGCGCGCCATAGACGATCACCGGCTCGTGCTTGTCGAGGTGCCTGAAATCGTAGGAAAGCGCTTCAACCGGGAGATTGAGTGCGCCGGGCAGCGCATCGCGCAGGAAGTCGTCCGGTGAGCGGACATCGACCAGCTGACCGCCACCGGCTAGCAGGTATTCGGCGAACCCGGGGCTCAGCGCTTCGCTGCCCGCCAGACTCAGGGTATGCAATGCGAGGTTCATGACTTGCCACCCCCCTGCGCCCCGCCCTGCTTGTGACGCTTATCATGCCTGTGCATGGCAGCCATGCCGCAGACCTTCACCATGCAGAAGCGTACAAACACCGCCAGCATGATAATGAACACAACCAGTGCAGTAACCGTGAAACTATCGATGTACATGGAACACCTCCTCGTACCCGCCAGGAACGACAGTCGACAGTTATATTAGTATTTAATAATATTTTGTCAACAATAATCGATTGCAGGCACGTCCTTGCCCGGCAACAACAGCAGCGGAATTCCCTGGCCTTCAGCCTGATGGCACGACAGAACGGTGCAGCCGGTTGCTCTGCCCCAGGCCATGGCGTGACGATTCATGACGCACGCCGCCAAGCGGCCTGAGCCGCAGAGGACCGCCCTGTGAGCCGCGTATCTGCCCGGACTGCGATCAGGAACCGGTCAGCGCGGTGTTGTCAGGTTCGCCGGATTCGTCATCGCGCAGCGGCCCGCCACACAGGCCGAATACACAAAATCGCAGCACGAGACCGAATTCGAAAATGAAGATCACCAGCGCGGTAATAGTCAGGCGGTCGAAGTACATAGCACACCTCCTTGTCCGGAGGTTTTATAGCATATAAGTAAATAATTAAAATATGATTAACATCACCCCTGATACGTGCCTGTATCACACTCAAACAGTCTGCCCCGAAACGGGGCAAAGCGCCTGGCACCGCCAGGCGAAAAATACGACCACGACAACTTGCGGTGCCTTCATGCGGAACTGTCAGCCGGCGCCTCCACAGCCCTCGTCGATGTGTGCCGTGGCGGCATCACCATGACCCTGGCGCCCGGTTTCCAGCCGGCCGGTGTTGCCACCATGCTGGCAGCCGATGTCTGCAAGTCCATAAACAGGCGCGGGGGGGGGCATCCATCGGGCGGCCGATGATCACGGGGCAATACAGCGTCGCACGCCGTACGCATGCCCGGCGCACCGGGCTGCCGGACCGGCTGCGGCTTGATTGAAGCCGGGACTGATTACCAGCTGCTCACCACTGAAACAATTTCGCCGGGCGAACCTGGCGCGAAGCATTCGCAGCCACGTCCCCGTTGCGGTTGTTGTGACTTGCACCCTATGATTGCCCGCCATGGAAAACCAGAACACGATCGTGGAACTGCAGGCGTGGACCGCCACACTGGCCGAGTCCGTCAGGCGGGTGGCATTCCAGATTCTCGAATATCTGCCATCGATTCTGGGTGCCGTGGTACTGCTGCTGGCCGGCTGGGGAGTTGCGCGTCTGCTGCGTTATACAACGGAACAGCTTACCGAAAAGACCCTGGTTCGGCTTGCACACACCCGACCGATGGATACGCGCATCAAGCAGCCGCATTCCTACAGCGCAGCACCACGCATCGCCAGCCGGATTGTATTCTGGGTGGTCATGCTCTTTTTCATACTCGCGGCGGCCGAGGTGCTCGAGCTGAGGGTGATATCGGGGCTGCTCAGCGGCGTAACCGCCTACCTGCCACGCCTGCTGGCGGGAGTATTGATACTGTTTACAGGCTTGTGGTTTGGCGAGGCAACACGTGCCGTCATCATCCGTACCAGCACGCG
>Ga0210112_1000170_pt1 | contig 18621 bp, 16 predicted proteins | sample Joice_ThreeSqC_D_FD_184875 | JGI IMG/M metagenome (GOLD analysis project Ga0210112, IMG submission 184875) | Wetland microbial communities from San Francisco Bay, California, USA, that impact long-term carbon sequestration - Joice_ThreeSqC_D2... | ecosystem: Environmental > Aquatic > Marine >... | reverse complement strand
ACGACAGACGCCGCGCACGCCCGCCGCACGGGATTGATATCATCGGTGGCTTGCGGCGTGCAGGCGCGCGCCGCGCCGCCGTACAACTCACCCTAGCGATTGGAGAACAGAACATGGACGAGCTGCGTTCATTCATGAACTTGTTCGAGGCTTCCGAGTGGAAGTCCTTTCTTTCGACCGCCTCGAGCATTGTCCTGATCCTGGTCCTCGCGGCCGCTTTACGCGCAGTGGCCCACCGGCTGATCCGCAGCTTCCGCGAGGCAGTGCAGCGCCGCGCCGACGATCCGGGTCGCGCGCAGCGCATCGAGACCCTCGGCCGCACGTTCCGCTATATCGTGACGGTCGTCATCGCGATCGTTGCCGGATCGCTGATCCTCGGGGTGCTCGGCATCTCGGTGGCACCGATCCTCGCAGCCGCCGGTGTCGCCGGCATCGCCGTCGGCTTCGCCGCACAAAGCCTGATCAAGGACTACTTCCACGGGTTTTTCTTTCTGCTCGAAGACCAGATCCGCCAGGGCGAAGTCATCCAGATCGCGGGCATCGGCGGCCTGGTCGAGGCGATGACGCTGCGCTACGTGCGGCTGCGCGATTTCGACGGCCACGTGCATTTCGTGCCGAACGGCGAGATCACCGCGGTCACCAACCGAACGCGCGATTTCGCCCAGGCAGTCGTCCGCGTTGGCGTCGCCTACCGCGAGGACGTCGAGGAAGCGCTCGCGGTGATGAAGGAGGTCGGACACGAGATGCGCAAGGACCCGGTGTTCGGCCCCAACCTCGCCGACGACATCGAGATCATCGGCGTCGACGAGTGGGGCGATTCCTCGGTAAACCTGGTCTGCAGGCTCAAGATCGTGCCGCCGATCCAGCAGTGGTCGATACGGCGCGAGTTCCTCAGGCGGCTCAAGCACGCCTACGACGCGCGCGGTATCGAGATCCCGTTCCCGCACCTCACCGTCTACGCCGGCGAGCTCAAGGACGGCAGCGCGCCCGCGTTTCAGGTCAAAGGCCTGCTGCCCAACCAGTGAGGATCGCGTGGATGCGGCGCACGCCGTCGGTGAGCGCCGCTGGCCCCGGCTGCAGGATGTCGGCCGACTTGATCTCGTAGAGGGCGCCCGCGCGCACCGCCGGGACCGCGTCCCAGCCCGGCCGCGCGGCGACCCGCTCGGGCCGGAACTTCTTGCCGCACCAGGAGCCGAGGATGACGTCCGGTCGTTGCGCGATGACCATGGAGTCCTCTTTGATGGTCCTTCCGCTCGCCGCCTGCGACCGTGAAAGCTCACCAAACACGTCCTCTCCGCCCGCGATCCCGATCAGCTCGCTCACCCAGCGGATCGCGCTGATCATCGGCTCGTCCCACTCCTCGAAATAGACCCTGGGTCGCCGCGGAAACTTGTTACCCGCGAGTCGAATCGATTCAAGGCCGGTTTCGATCTCGTCGATCAGCTTCCTGCCCTTGTCCGCCGCACCGACCATCGCCGAAAGCGTCAGGATCATCGACAGGATCTCGTCGACCGAGCGCTGGTTGAAGATTACGACGTTGAGGCCCGCTTTCGCCAGCTCGCGCGCGATGTCGGCCTGCAGGTCGGAAAAGCCGAGCACCAGGTCGGGCCGCAGGTCCAGGATCCTGTCGGTTTTCGCAGTGAGAAACGCCGACACCTTCGGCTTGTCGCGCCGCGCCTCGGGCGGACGCACGGTGTAGCCCGAGACGCCGACGATGCGACGCTGCTCGCCGAGCAGGTAGAGCGTCTCGGTGGTCTCCTCGGTGAGGCAGACGATGCGTTCCGGGTAACGCGCGGGCACCGGCTGAGGATATCATCCGGTCCATGGGACCCCTCGCAGGCATCCGCGTGCTCGAGCTCGAGGCGATCGGCCCGGGGCCGTTCGCCGGCATGCTGCTCGCCGACATGGGCGCCGACGTGCTGCTGGTCGACCGGCCGGCGGCCACCGACCTGGGCTTGAAGCGCGAGCGCTGGAACGACGTCATGATGCGCGGCCGGCGCTCGGTCACGCTCGACCTCAAGTCGCCGCAGGGCGTCGAGGCGGCGCTCGCGCTGGTCGGGCGCGCCGACGCGCTGATCGAGGGCTTCCGCCCCGGCGTCACGGAGCGCCTCGGGCTCGGGCCCAAGATCGCGCTGGCGCGCAACCCGAAGCTCGTCTACGGCCGCATGACCGGCTGGGGACAGGACGGGCCGCTCGCGCCGCGCGCCGGGCACGACATCAACTACATCGCGCTTGCCGGCGTGCTGCACGCCTTCGGCCGCAAGGGCGAGGCGCCGGTGCCGCCGCTCAACCTGGTGGGCGATTTCGGCGGCGGCGGCATGCTGCTCGGCTTCGGCATCGCCTGCGCACTGCTCGAGGCGCAGCGCTCGGGCAAGGGCCAGGTGGTCGACGCCGCGATGGTCGAAGGCGCCTCCCAGCTCGCGGCGATGTTCTCCGGCATGCTCGCCGCCGGGCGCTGGAGCGAAGCGCGCGGCGAAAACACGCTCGACACCGGCGCGCCGTGGTACGAGACGTACGAGACGAAGGACGGAAAATACGTGTCGATCGGCTCGATCGAGGCGCGGTTCTACGAAGAATTGATAGAAAAATTGAAATTGAAAAACGAACCCCTGCCCCCGCAGCACGACCGCGCGCGCTGGCCGGAGCTGCGCGCCGTGATCGCCGGGAAATTCAAGTCGAAGACTCGCGACGAATGGTGCAAAGTCTTCGAGGGCTCGGACGCCTGCTTCGCGCCGGTGCTCACTTTCGGCGAGGCGAAGAGCCATCCGCACAATGTCGCGCGCGGCAGCTTCGTCGAGGTCGGCGGCGTGACGCAACCCGCGCCCGCGCCGCGCTTCTCGCGCACTCCGGCGGAAATCCGCCGCCCGCCCCCGGAGCGCGGCGGCGGCGGCCGCGAGGCGCTCGCCGACTGGGGCTTCACCGCTACCGAAGCGGAAAAGCTGCGCGCCCAGGGCCTGGGCTACGCCGACTGATCTCCCGAGCGCTTCGCGCGCACGGATTCTTCTTCCTGGAGCTTGCGCCAGAAGACCTTGCCGGTGGCGGTCTTCGGCAGCTCGTCGACGAACTCGACCACGCGCGGCACCTTGAACGCGGCCATGCGCTCGTGCGCCCAGGCGGTGATGTCCTCGGGCTTCACGCGCCCGCGCGCGTCGGGCTTGAGCACGACCACCGCCTTCACCGTCTCGCCGCGGTAGGGGTCGAGCGCGCCGATGATGCAGGCTTCCTGGATGTCCGGGTGGGCGTAGAGCATCGCCTCGACCTCGGCCGGCCAAACCTTGAAGCCCGAGGCGTTGATCATGCGCTTCAGCCGGTCGGTGATGAAGAAATAGCCTTCCTCGTCGTAGTAGCCGAGGTCGCCCGAGCGGAAGAACTTCTTGCCGTCGTGCTCGATGAAGGCCTCGGCGGTCGCCTTTTCTTGCCTCCAGTAGCCCTTGAACACCTGCGGCCCGTTCATCACGATCTCGCCCACCTCGTTCGGCCCGCACTCGCGGAAGGTCTCCGGGTCGAGCACGCGCGAGTCGGTGTCGAAGATCGGGATCCCGCCGCACTGGCGCTTGGGGCGCTGCGGCGGGTTCGAGTGGCTCGGCGCCATGGTCTCGGTCAGCCCGTAGCCCTCGATGAACTCGAGCCCAAGCGTGTCGTAGAGCTTCTTCGCCAGCGCCTCGGGCATCGCCGCGCCGCCGCCGCCGAGCGTGGTCATCGAGGACAGGTCGTACTTCGACAGGTTCGGGTTGGCGAGGAAATCGACCGCCATGGTGGTGATCGCGATGAACCCGGTCACCCGCGCGCGCTCGATCTGCATCGCCGCGCACTCGCGGTCCCAGCGCGTCATCACCACCGACATCGCGCCGGCCTGGATCGGCGTGTTCATGCCGTTCTGCATCCCGGTGACGTGGAACATCGGCAGTACCGCGAGCGACACCGATCCGCTCGAGGTGCCGCGCCAGTGGCAGCCCGCAGTCGAGGTCGCGAGCACGGTCGAGTGGGTGTGCATGCAGCCCTTGGGCTTGCCGGTGGTGCCCGAGGTGTAGGGCATCACCGCGAGGTCGTCCGGGCCGGCGCGGTGCGGCCCCGGCGCGAGATTCGCCGCGAGCGCCTCGCGCCACGAAGTGACGCCGCCGTAGGCCGGGATCGCCGCCGGCGCGCGCACGAAATCCGGCAGCGGCAGGTCGGTCGGCGCGCTGAGGTACTCCGAGTGCGCGCCGATCAGCGCGTTTTCCAGCGCGCTGGTGCCGATCAGCGGCGCGATGCGGTCCCACAGCTCCTGGGTCGAGACGATGGTACGCGCCTCGCCGTCCTCGACGTAGTGGCGCAGCTCCTCGGTGCGGTTCATCGGGTTGACCGGCACCACCACCGCGTCGGCGCGCAGGATCGCGTAATAGCCGAGCATGAAGTGCGGGCCGTTCTGGCAGTACAGCAGCACCCGGTCGCCCTTGGCCACGCCGCAGCGCTGCTGCAGGAAGCCGGCCAGCGCGTCGACCTCGCGCTTCATTTGCGCATAGCTGATGCGGCTGCCGTAGTAGTCGATCACGGCAGAGTCGGGATAGCGCGTCGCGCTCACCTCGAGGTTGTAATAGACGCTGGTGCGCGGAATGCGCAGCGAGCGCGGCACGCCCGAAGGCCAGTTGGGAAAGTGGCGCGTGAACATGGCTAGAGCGCGTAGCGCCTGACGGCTTTCTCGTTCCAGCGCATGCCCAGGCCGGGACGCGCGGGAATCAGAACCTCGCCCTTGCGCAGCTCGAGCGGCTCGGCAAGCACCGGGTCGGCCCAGTCGACGAATTCGAGCCAGTGGCAGGTGGGCGTCACCGCCAGCAGGTGGCAGCTCGCCTCCGGGAACAGGTGGCTCGACATCTCCAGTCCCGCTGCCTGCGCCAGCGCCGCCGCGCGCATCCAGCCGGTCACGCCGCCGATGCGCTGCGCATCCGGCATGACGTAGTCGCAGGCGCCGGCAGCCAGCGCCTGCGCCATCTGCTCCGGCCCCATGAAGTTCTCGCCGATCTGGATCGGCGTCGCCACCTCGCGCGCGACGCGCGCGTTGCCGGCGAAATCGTCCGCCCGCACCGGCTCCTCGATCCAGTGCACCCCGCCCTCATCGTCGATCATGCGCCCGCGCCGCAGCGCCTCGTTGACTGTCAGACCCTGGTTGAAGTCCACCATCAGCGTGACGTTGGTGCCGAGCGCCTTCTTCACCGCGCGCAGCGCCTCGATGTCGTCGCGTGCCGCGGGGCGGCCGAGCCGCAGCTTGACCGCGCTGAAGCCCTCGCTCACCAGCTCGATCGCCTCTCGCACCAGGGCTTTGAGCGGCATGATGCCGAGCCCCTTGGAGTTATAGGCGCGCACCGGGCGCGGCGTCCCGCCGAGCAGCCGCACCAGCGGCTGGGCGAGCGCCTGGCCGAGCGCGTCCCAGGCCGCCATGTCGATGCCCGACATCGCGAACAGCACGACGTTGTGCACGCCGAGCAGCGTGTGGCGGGCGCGAAGCTTTCTCTCGATCTCGAACGGCGCCAGCGCGTCGCCCTTGATCATCTCCCCCATCGCCTCGACCAGCTTGGCCATCGGCGGCAGGTGGTGCGCGCCGATGCCGAACAGGTAGGAGCGACCGGTGGTCCCGGCGTCGGTGTGCAGGTCGACGAGCAGCAGCGGCGCGACCTTGATCGAACCGGTGGCGGTCGCGAGCGGGCGCTTCATCGGCGCGCCCACCGCGCGTACCCGAACGCCCTTGACCTTTAGGTGGTTCGCTTTCATTTGGGGCTATTTCCCCTTGAACTTCGGCATTCGCTTCTCCATGAACGCGCGCCGGCCTTCGACGTGGTCCTCGCTCTTCGCGCAACGCTCGATCAGCGCCTCGCCGCCGGAAAAGTCCCCGCCCGGCTCGATGAGGCTGTTGATGATGGACTTCGAGGCGGCCATCGACAGCGGCGCGTTGGACGCCAGGTCGGAGGCGAGCTTGCGCACGTAGGCCTCCAGCTCGTCGTCGGGCAGCACGCGGTTGACCAGCCCCATGGCGAACGCCTCGTCGGCCTTGTAGCGCCGCGCGCTGAGCATGATCTCGCGCGCCGCAGCGTGCCCGACGCTCGCCACCAGCCGGTTGGTGCCGTGCACCCCGTAGCCGATGCCGAGGCGCGCGGCGGGGATCGCGAAGCTCGCCGAGGCGCCCGCGTAGCGCAGGTCGCAGGCGAGCGCGATCTCCAGCCCGCCGCCGAGGCAGAAGCCGCGGATCATCGCCAGCACCGGTTTGGCGGAATTCTCGAGCGCGAGCTGGGCGAGGTCGATGCTGTTGTCGTGCTTGCCGGCGGCTTGCGCGTCCGCGCGCCGCTTCTCGAACTCCGAGATGTCGGCACCGGCGGCGAACGCGATGTCGCCCTCGCCCCGCAGGACCACGCAGCGCACCTCGGGATCGGCGTCGAATTGCGCCATCGCCGGCGGGATTGCCCGCCACATCTCGCCCGTGATCGCGTTGCGGCGCGCCGGGTTGTCGAAAATCATCCAGCCGATGTGGCCGTTGCGCTCGGCGCGCAGTCTCGCTTCGCTCATCGAATCTCCTCAGATCACCTTGTCGGCGCGCAGCTGCTCGATCTCGGCCTCGGCGTAGCCGAGCGAGCTCAGGATCTCGGCGTTGTGCTCGCCGGCCGGCCCCATCGTGCGCTGCATGCGCGCCGGCGTGCGCGAGAGCCGGATCGCGGGACCGACCAGGTTCAGCTCGCCGCCGCCGGGCTTGGGCACCGGCGCCGCCATGCCGAGATGGCGCACCTGCGGGTCGTCGAACACCTCGTTCATCTTGTAGATCGGACCGCAGGGCACGCCCGCCTTGTTGAGCAGCTCGATCAGCTCGCTCGAGCCGTGGCGCCGGGTCAGCCCGGCCAGCAGCTCGTTCAGCGCGGCGCGGTTCTTCGAGCGCAGCGCGCCGGTGGCGTACTCGGCCTGGGTGGCGAGCGACGGCTGGCCAAGCGCCTCGCACAGCCGCGTCCAGATGACATTGCCGGCCGCGGCGATGTTTACGTAGCCGTCGGAAGTGGGGAACACGCCGGTCGGGATCGACGTCGGGTGGTCGTTGCCGGCCTGGCCGGGCACGTGGGCCTCGACCAGCCAGCGCGCGGCCTGGAAGTCCATCATCGCCACCATCGCCGACAGCAGCGAGCTCTGCACCCATTGCCCCTTGCCCGTGCGGCTGCGCTCCTGCAGCGCGATCATGATGCCGAGCGCGGCATACAGCCCCGCGGTCAGGTCCGCTACCGGGATTCCCGCGCGCACCGGTCCTTGGCCGGGGAGACCGGTCACCCACATCAGCCCGCCCATGCCCTGCGCGATCTGGTCGAAGCCGGCGCGGTCGCGATAGGGGCCGTCCTGGCCGAATCCCGAGATGCTGGCGTAGATGAGTCCGGGATTCTCCTTGGCAAGCGTCTCGCAGTCGATGCCGAGGCGATGCTTCACCTCGGGCCGGTAGTTCTCGACCAGCACGTCGGCGGTCTTCACCAGGCGCTTGAGCACCTCGACCCCGCGCGGGTCCTTCAGATTCAGGGTGAGCGAGCGCTTGTTGCGGTGCAGGTTCTGGAAGTCCGATCCCTGACGCGGCCCGAAGCCGTCGTCGCCGTCGGTCGCGGGCGCCTCGACCTTGATCACGTCCGCGCCCCAGTCGGCGAACTGCTTGGCGCAGGTCGGGCCCGCGCGCACGCGCGTGAGGTCGATCACGCGCAGGTGGGAAAGCGCATCAGTCGCGTCCACGTCCGGTCTCCACTTGATGAAAGAAGTCCTCGACCAGCCGGTTGAACAGGGCCGGTTCCTCGAGATTGAGCATGTGCCCGGTCCTGGGCAGCATCGCGAGCCGCGCGCCCGGCACCGTGCGCTTGATCAGTAGCGACGGCTCGATCGTCGACGGATCCTCGTCGCCCGCGATCACCAGCAGCGGCGCGGTGATCGCCGCCATCTCGGCGGTCAGGTCGTACAGCGACGGCCGGCGCGACTGGTAGCCGAGCATCGTGTTGGCCGAGCCCTCGGCGGAGTGCTCGGACAGGTGGCGCAGGAACTCGGCGAAGCCGCGCGGGTCCTTCGCCTTCATGGTCACGCGGGTGGGGTTCTGGCCGTAGCCGGCGGCGAAGCGCGCCATGCCGTGCTCGAGGATCGACTTCGCGTGGGCGCGCGAATCGGCCTGGAAGCGCGCGTACTCGCTCTTGTGCGCGCCGCTGCCGACGCCTGCCGTCACCAGCGACAGGGCCCTCGCGCTGTGCACCATGCCGAAGTGGAGCGTGGCCATGGCGCCCATCGACAGTCCCACCACGTGCGCCCGCTCCAGGTCCAGCGCGTCGAGCACGCAGCGCACGTCGTCGCGCTCGCGCCGCTGTGAATAGCGATCCGGATCGGGCAACACGTCCGAGGGGGGGTAGCCGCGCGCGTTGTAGGTGATGCAGCGGTAGCGGCGCGAGAAGTGGCGCACCTGCGGCTCCCAGCTGCGGCAATCGCCGGCGAACTCGTGTACAAACAGGATCGGCGTACCGCTGCCGGTCTCCTCGTAGTACAGCTTCACGCCATCGTCGGTTGTCAGGGTCGGCATCGCGGATGTGCAAGACTAACCAAATTTGTCCGATCGAGGGAGGGCTGTTTTATGGATCTGAACCTGACGGGCCGGCGCGTGCTGGTCACCGGCGCTTCGAAGGGCATCGGCAAGGCCTGCGCCGATGCGCTCGCCGCGGAGGGCTGCGAGGTGCTGATCGCGGCGCGCAATCCGGCGCCGCGGCCGAACGCGAAGGCGATCGACCTCTCGCAACGAGGCGCCCCCGAGGCGCTCTCGGCCTGGGCCGGCGAGATCGACATCCTGATCAACAACGCCGGCGCGATTCCCGGCGGCGACCTGCTCAAGATCGACGAGGAGACCTGGCGGCGGGCCTGGGATCTGAAGGTCTTCGGCTACATCAACCTCAGCCGGCAGGTCTACGCGACGATGAAGCGGCGCGGGCGCGGCGTGATCCTCAACATCATCGGCAGCGCCGGCGAGAAGATGGACGCCGCCTACATCGCCGGCAGCACGGCCAACGCGGGGCTAATGGCGTTCACGCGCGCGCTCGGCGGGGCCTCGCACGCCGACGGCATCCGGGTGCTGGGAATCAACCCCGGACCGGTTTCGACCGACCGCCTGACCGGCCTTTACAAGCAGCGCGCCGAGACGCTGCTGGGGGACGCGGGACGCTACCACGAGCTATTCGCAAACATGTCCTTCGGACGCCCCGGGACGCCGGAGGAAATCGCTGCGGCCGCGCTGTTTCTCGTTTCCGACCGCTCGGCCTACACGTCGGGGTGCATACTGACGATCGACGGCGGATTGTCGAGCCGTTCCAACTAGCACTCTTGCGATGGAAAACCCATGAAGGCAGTGATCTGCAAGCAGTTTGGTCCGCCCGAGACGCTGGTCGTCGAGGAGGTCCCCTCTCCCCGGCCGGGGCCGGGCGAAGTCGTGGTCTCGGTGAAGGCGGCGAGCGTCAATTTCCCCGACGTGCTCATCATCCAGAACAAGTATCAGGTGAAGGCGACGCCGCCATTCACACCAGGCTCGGAGTTCGCCGGTGTGGTGAAGGAAGTCGGCGAAGGCGTCAAGCACGCCAGGCCCGGAGACCGAGTGCTCGGCGCCGGGTCCTCCGGCGGCTTCGCCACCGAGTGCCTGGTGCCGGCGGGCGCGCGGCTGGTGCCCATTCCCGGCGAGATGGACTTCCCGACCGCGGCCTCGTTCCTGCTCACCTACGGCACCTCGCACCACGCGCTGTGCAATCGCGCCGACGCGAAACCGGGCGAGGCGCTGCTGGTGCTCGGCGCGGCAGGCGGCGTGGGCCTCGCCGCGGTCGAGATCGGCAAGATCCTCGGCCTGCGCGTGATCGCGGCCGCTTCCAGCAAGGAAAAGCTCGCGGTCTGCCGCGAGCACGGCGCCGACGAAACGATCGACTATACCTCCGAGGATCTGCGCGCGCGCATCAAGGAAATCACCGGCGGCAAGGGCGTCGACCTGATCTACGACCCGGTGGGCGGCGCCTACACGGAGCCCGCGCTGCGCTCCTCGGCATGGCGCGCGCGCCTGCTGGTGATCGGCTTCGCGGCGGGCGAGATTCCGAAGCTGCCGCTCAACTTGGCGCTGCTGATGGAGCGCTCGATCGTGGGCGTTTACTGGGGCGAATGGACCAAGCGCGCGCCCGCCGAATTCGCCGCCGCGCTGAAGCAGCTTGGCGAGTGGTTCGGCGAAGGCAAGCTCCGCCCCCATATCTCGGCGACCTATCCGCTCGCGCAGGCGGCGCAGGCGCTCAAGGACATGGCCGAGCGTCGCGTAATGGGCAAGGTGGTGCTGCTGCCCGATGCCTGAAGCGCGAGTGCTGGTCCTCGGGGCCGGCGCGATCGGCGCGTTCTACGGCGGAGTGTTGGCGCACGCGGGCTGCGAGGTCGCGGTCGTCGCCCGCTCCGATTACGACGCCGTCGCGGCCGACGGCTATCGCATCGAGAGCACGCTCGGCGACCTTTCGTTTCGTCCCGAGCAGCTGCTTCACTCGGCGGGCGAATACCGCGGCGAGTCGGACTACGTGCTCGTCGCCCTCAAGCTCGCCCGCGGCGTCGACCGCGCTGCCCTCATCGGCCCGGCGCTCGCCCCCGGCAGCGCGATCGTGCTGGTGCAGAACGGCATCGGCATCGAAGACGAAGTGGCGCGGGCGTTTCCCCGCAACGAGCTGCTATCCGGGGTCGCCTACGCGGCGGTGAGCCGCGAAGCGCCGGGCCGCGTGCGCCACCACTCGAAATTCACCCGGTTGGTGCTGGGACGCTACCCGGGCGGCGCCTCCGCAAAAGCCGCGCGCTTCGCCGGGCTGCTGAAGGCGGGCGGCTCGAGCTGCGTCGTGACGGAGGACATCGTCGGCGCGCGCTGGGAGAAATGCGCCTGGAACGCCGTGTTCAATCCGATCTCCGCGATCGGGGGAGGGCTCGGCACGCTCGACATCCTCTCCGGCGAGGCGCAGGCCGCGTTCGCGAGGGACGCGATCGCCGAGGTGTGCGCGGTGGCGGCCGCGGACGGCCATGCGCTCGCACCCGACACGCCGGACAGGCAGATCGAGGGCACGCGGCGGATGCCGAACTTCGTTTCCAGCATGGGCCAGGACCGGCTCGCGGGCCGGCCTATGGAGACCGAGGCGCTCCTCGGCAACGCCGTTCGCATCGCGCGCCGCGTCGGCGTCGCCGTGCCGCGCCTCGAGACGCTCTATGCGCTCTTGCGCATGGTCGAGTCGAAAGCCGGCGCCGCGTGATCGAGACGCTGCAGGCCACCGCTCCGGCGTGGCAGCTCGCCCTGTGCGCACTGGTGGTCGTGGCCGCCTATACCCTGCGCGGCGCGACCGGCTTCGGCGCCGGGGTGGTCGCGATCCCGATGCTGGTGCTCGCGCTGCCGCTGCGCACGGTGATCCCCGTCATCACTACCCTCGGCATCGCCGCGTCCTTCGGCCAGACGGTGCGCGAGTTCCGCCACGTCGAATGGCGCGGGGTGCGCGGCCTGCTGCTGCCGACGATCGTCGGTTGGGCCGCGGGGCTGTGGCTGTTCAAGGCGCTGCATCCCGAGTTGCTGCGCAGCGCGCTGGCGCTGTTCATCATCGCCTACGCGCTGTGGACGCTCTCGCCGCGCAAGGCGGTGCTGCATGCGCCCCGGATCTGGCTCGCGCCGCTTGCGGGCGCCGGCGGCGGGCTGCTCAGCACGCTGTTCGGCGGCATGGCGGGACCCATATTCGTCATCTACCTGAACGCGCTGGACCTCGACAAAGCGCGCTTTCGCGCCACCATGTCCGCGATCCTGTTTCTGCTCGCGCTGCTGCGCGCCGGCGGCTACGGCGGCCTCGGCTTCTACGACGCCAGGGCGATTGCGCTGATCGCGCTGCTGCTCCCGGCGATGATCGTGGGCATGGTGCTGGGTGAGCGCGTGCATCACGGGTTGCCCGAGGTGATCTTCAAACGGGTGGTTGCCCTGCTGCTGGTGGCGAGCGGCATCGCGCTTCTGCTCAAGTGAGCGGGCGCGTCGCGTCGCCCGGGCCGAGCGGGCGCTGCATGATCACGCTGTCGAGCCAGCGGCCGAACTTGAAGCCGACCGAGCGCAGCGTGCCCGCGCGCAGGAATCCCTGCTGCGCGTGCAGCGCGATGGACGGCGCGTTGGCGCTGTCGCCGATCACCGCGATCAGCTGCCGGTAGCCGAGCGCGGCGCTGCGCGCCACGAGCGCGGCGAGAATCGCGCGCCCGGCGCCGCGCCGCGCGAGGTCGTGCCGGATGTAGACCGAGTCCTCCAGCGCATAGCGGTAGGCGGAGCGGGCCCGGTACGGCGCGCAGTAGCCGAAGCCGCCGACCTCGCCGTCGAGCTCGAGCGCGAGGTACGGCAGGCCGCGCGCGACAACCTCCTCGAAGCGGCGCCGCATCTCCTCCGGCGAAGGTGGGGTTTCCTCGAATGAGGCGACCCCGTGCAGCACGTGGTGCGCGTAGATCGCGTGAATCGCGACCAGGTCTGCCGCCGCCGCGGGTCTCGGCTGCAGGTCGTCGCCGGGCAAGGCTTCAGCTCTTGTAGTCCGGCGCTTCGCGGTCGAGGATGCGCTTGAGCGCCTCGAAGTGCGCGCCGGCGTAGCGAGGCGTGTCGGCGAGAATCGCGTCGCAGGTCGCACGCGCGACCTCGGGCGGGACCCGGCGCAGGCCGAGGCCGGTCGAGCGCGCCAGCACCTGCAGCCGCGCCGCGCGCTCGAGGTAGTACAGCAGATCGAAGGCCTCGGCCACCGACGGGCCGGCCACGATGACGCCGTGATTGGCGAGAAACATGACGCGCCTGGAACCCATGACGCGGGCCAATCTGTCGCCTTCCGCCTCGTCCGTGACCAGCCCGTTGTAGGTGTCGTCGTAGGCGATGTCGTCCAGAAAGCGCAGCGCGTTCTGCTCGACCATCTCGAGCCGCCCCGGCTCGGTGAGCGTGATGGCGGTGGCGTAGGGCATGTGAGTGTGAAGCACGCAAACCGCCTTCGGGTTGGCAAGATGGATGCGCGAATGGATGTAGAAAGCCGTGGTCTCGATTTCGCCTTCGCCGTCCAGAACGGCGCCCTTCGCGTCTACGGCCAGGAGGTTCGATGCGCTGACCTCGCTCCAGTGCAGGCCGTAGCGGTTGAGCAGGAAGCGCCTGCCGTCCGGCAGGATCAGGCTGAAGTGGTTGCACACGCCTTCGTGCAGGTCGAGGCGCACCGCGAGCCGGAAGGCCGCGGCGAGGTCGATGCGCGCCTGCCGCTCCGACGCCGGGACCTGGTTGAGTTCGCGTACGGTGCCCATTTTTTCCCTCCTCAGCGTCACCCGGGTCGATTATAGTTCTCGCGCCGACAACACCACCGGGGGCCGTAAAAATGCGCCGTTTCGTCCTTGCCGCCGCGCTCGCGCTGCTACTCGCGGGGTGCTCCAGGGTCGACGAGGAGCATTTCTCCAAGATCGAGGACGGCATGAGCGAAGCGCAGGTCTACGACATTCTGGGCAAACCTTCCGAGGCCTCGAGCGGCGACCTGCTCGGTGTCAGCGCTACCTCGGCGAAGTGGGTGTCAGGCAACGCGATCATCCGCATCCAGTTCATCGGCGGCAAGGTGCGCCTTAAGACCTTCGACCAGCCGGGCGGCAGGTGAACACGCTGCAATCGCTCCTGCGGGACTGGCGGCTCGGGCTCGCGCGCCGCGACAACCGGCGGGGGATCGAGCACTGGAAGCGCGGCGAGCTCGCCGCGGCGCAGGACTCGCTGCGCCGTGCGACGCGCCGGCATCCCGGCTACGCCTCCGCGCTCAGCAACCTCGGCATGGTGCTGATCGAGAGCCGCCGCCACGACGAGGGCATGGCGCTGCTCGAGCGCGCGGTCGAGGCGGAACCGCGCCACGCGGGGGCGCTCAACAACCTCGGTGTAGCCATGATCCTGGGCAACAACCCCGCTGCCGCCGTGAAGTACCTGCAGGCCGCGGTCGAGGCCGATCCGAAGCTTGCCGAGGCGCACGCCAACCTGCTGGGCCCGATGATGGAGATCTGCGCCTGGCCCGCGCTCGAGCGCAAGCTGAGCGAGCTCGTGGCGCTGGCGGAGAACAGCCCGCCCGAGGTCTGGGCGGAGCGCGTGCGGCCCTTCGACCTGATGGCGCTGCCGGTGCCGCGCGAGCTCCAGCGCGCCGCCGGGCGCTATCACGCCGCCAAGATCGCGCGCGAAGCCGGGACGACCGGCGCCACCGCGCCGCCGCCTGCGCCGCGCCTGCGCGTCGGCTACGTGTCCTCGGATTTCCGCAGCCACGCCACCACCCACCTGTGCATCGGCCTGTTCGGGCGCCACGACCGCTCGCGCTTCGAGGTCACGGCCTACTCCTTCGGCGCCGACGACGGCAGCGCCTATCGAAAGCGCATCGAGGCGGAATGCGAGCATTTCGTCGATATCTCCGACTTTTCGCTGCAAGAGACGCAGCGGCGCATCGCGGGCGACGGCATCCACGTGCTGGTCGATATGAAAGGCTACTGCGGCGGCGCCCGGCCGGAGATCTTCGCGCGACGTCCGGCGCCGATCCAGGTCAGCTACCTCGGCTACCCCAACTCGATGCACGCGCCCTTCATGGACTACCTGGTGGCCGACCGGGTGGTGCTCCCCGAGGCGGACACGCACTGGTACTCCGAGGCGGCCGCCTGGCTCCCGGGCGCCTATCAGATCAACGACCGCGAGCAGGCCATTGACGAGCGGGTGCCTTCGCGCAAGCAGCAGGGCCTGCCCGAGCGCGGCTTCGTGTTCTGCTGCTTCAACAACACCTACAAGATCGAGGCCGGGATCTTCGCCAGCTGGATGCGCATTCTGCAGGCGGTGCCCGACTCGGTGCTATGGCTGTACCGCAGCAACGTGCCGGCGAAGTACGCGCTTTGGAAGGCCGCCGAACGCCACGGCGTCGATCGCCGCCGCATCGTCTTCGCAGCGGCCATGCCCAAAGCGCAGCATCTCGCGCGGCTGCGGCTCGCGGACCTGGTGCTCGACACGCATTTCTACAACGCGCACACCACGACCACCGACGCCCTGTGGGCCGGCGTGCCGGTGCTCACTTGGCCCGGTGAGATGTTCGCCTCGCGGGTGGCCGCGAGCCTGCTCACGGCGATGGGGCTGCCCGATCTGATCGCCGCGACGCGCGAGGACTACGAGCGGCGCGCGGTCGAGCTGGCGCGCGGGCCGCAGGCGCTCGGCGCGCTGCGCGCGCGTCTGGCCGCCAATCGGCTTACCATGCCGCTTTTCGACACGGACGCCCACGTCAGGCACCTGGAAGGCGCCTTCGAGACAATGTGGGCGGCGCACGCCCGCGGCGAGCGGCCACAGTCGTTTCTGGCCGCTCGCCGGGGCTAGGGCTTCTCTCAGCTTCCGCCGGTCGTGGCCTCTGCGGCCGGCGCTTCCTCGCCCGCCGGGATCTCCGGCAGGATCGGCTCCGCCGCCTGCTGCTTACGCATGTTGTGGTAGGCCATGCCGGTGCCCGCCGGGATGAGGCGGCCGACGATCACGTTCTCCTTCAGGCCGCGCAACCCGTCGCGCTTGCCCATGATCGCGGCCTCGGTCAGCACGCGCGTGGTCTCCTGGAACGATGCCGCCGAGATGAACGAGTCGGTCGACAGCGAGGCCTTGGTGATTCCGAGCAGCATGTACGAATACACCGCCGGCTTCTTGCCTTCTTTTTCCGCCTTCTCGTTTTCTTCCAGCACATCCGCGCGTTCCGCCTGCTCGCCCTGGATGAACGACGTCTCGCCCGGATCGTCGATCTGCACGCGCCGCAGCATCTGGCGCACGATAACCTCGATGTGCTTGTCGTTGATCTTCACGCCCTGCAAGCGATAGACGTCCTGCACCTCGTCGATGATGTAGCGCGCGAGCGCCTCCACACCGAGCAGGCGCAGCAGGTCGTGCGGATCGACCGACCCGTCGACGATCATCTCGCCCTTGTTCACCACCTGGCCGTCGTGCACCAGCACGTGCTTGTCCTTCGGGATCAGCTCTTCGTGCTGCACGCCCTCGAGATCGGTGATCACCAGGCGCTGCTTGCCCTTGGTGTCCTTGCCGAACGAAACGGTGCCGGTGTGCTCGGCGAGAACCGCCTTGTCCTTCGGCGCGCGCGCCTCGAACAGCTCGGCCACCCGCGGCAGACCGCCCGTGATGTCGCGCGTCTTCGAGACCTCCTGCGGAATTCGCGCCAGGACTTCGCCGATCTGGACCTGCTGGCCGTCGCGCACCGCGATCACCGCCCCCACCGGGAAGCTGATGTTCACCGCGTGGTCCGTGCCGGCAATGCGCACGTCCTCGCCCGATTCGTTCAGCAGCTTGACCGACGGCCGCACGCCCTTCGCCGCGGCGCTGCCGCGGCGCTTGACGTCGATCACCACCATGGTCGAGAGGCCGGTCACGTCGTCGATCTGCTTGGCGACGGTGACGTTTTCCTCGACATTCTCGAACTTCACCGTGCCGCCGTACTCCGTGATGATCGGGCGGTGGTGCGGATCCCAGCTGGCAACGATCCTGCCGGCCTTGATCGCGTCGCCGTCGACCACCTGCAGGATCGCGCCGTAAGGCACCTTGTGGCGCTCGCGCTCGCGGCCGTTGTCGTCGGCGATGATCACCTCGCCGGAACGCGAGATCACCACCTTGTCGCCCTTGGCGTTGGACAGGTAGCGCATGGTCGGCGTGAAGCGCGCCGTGCCGGCGGACTTCGCCTCGACCTGGCTCGCCACCGCGGTCCGCGACGCCGCGCCGCCGATGTGGAAGGTCCGCATCGTCAGTTGCGTGCCCGGCTCGCCGATCGACTGCGCTGCGATCACCCCGATCGCCTCGCCCACGTTCACCAGCGAGCCGCGGCCGAGGTCGCGCCCATAGCACTTGGCGCAGACGCCGAAGCGCGTGTCGCAGGACAGCGGCGTGCGCACCTTGACCTCGTCGATGCCCAGGCTGTCGATGGTGTCGACAGCCTCCTCGTCCAGCAGCATCCCGGCCGGATAGAGCACATCCTGGGTCTCGGGGTGCGTGAGGTCGATTGCAAGCACACGCCCGAGGATGCGCTCCTTGAGCGCTTCGACGACTTCGCCGCCCTCGACCAGCGCCTTCATCGAAACGCCGTTCTGCGTGTTGCAGTCGTCCTCGGTGACCACCAGGTCCTGCGTGACGTCGACCAGGCGGCGCGTGAGGTAACCCGAGTTCGCGGTCTTGAGCGCCGTATCGGCAAGGCCCTTCCTCGCGCCGTGGGTCGAGATGAAGTACTGCAGCACGTTCAGGCCTTCGCGGAAGTTGGCCGTGATCGGCGTCTCGATGATCGAGCCGTCGGGCTTGGCCATCAGCCCCCGCATGCCGGCAAGCTGCCGGATCTGCGCCGCCGAGCCGCGCGCGCCGGAGTCGGCCATCATGTAGATCGAGTTGAACGCCTCCTGGCGCACCTTCTTGCCATGGCGGTCGACCACCTCCTCGGTGCCGAGCTGCTCCATCATCACCTTGCCGACCTGCTCGCCGCAACGCGACCAGATGTCGACCACCTTGTTGTAGCGCTCGCCCACCGTGACCAGGCCGGAGGTGTACTGGCTCTCGATCTCCTTCACCTCGGCCTCGGCGGCCTGAATCATGTCGTGCTTCTGAGTCGGAATGCGCATGTCGTGCACACCGAACGAGATCCCGGCGCGTGTGGCCATGGTGAAGCCGGCCTGCATCAGCTTGTCGGCGAAGATCACCGTCTCGCGCAGGCCGCAGCGGCGGAACGCCGCGTTGATCAGGCGCGAGATCTCCTTCTTCTTAAGCGGCCGGTTGAGCAGCGCGAACGGCAGCCCCGGCGGCAGGATCTCCGACAGCAGTGACCGACCGACGGTCGTCTCGTAGCGAGTGACCTTGTCGGTCCTCTCGCCTTCCTCGCTGACCTCGACCTCCTTTATCCGGACCCAGACCCGCGAGTGCAGGTCGACCTGGCGCGAATCGTATGCGCGATGCACCTCGGCCAGGTCGCTGAACGACATCCCCTCGCCCTTGGCGTTGAGGAACTCGCGCGTGGCGTAGTACAGACCGAGTACGATGTCCTGCGACGGCACGATGATCGGCTCGCCGTTGGCGGGCGACAGAACGTTGTTCGAGGCGAGCATGAGCGTCCTCGCCTCCATCTGCGCTTCCAGCGAAAGCGGCACGTGCACCGCCATCTGGTCGCCGTCGAAGTCGGCGTTGAACGCCGCGCACACCAGCGGATGGAGCTGGATCGCCTTGCCTTCGATCAGCACTGGCTCGAAAGCCTGGATGCCGAGCCGGTGCAGCGTCGGCGCGCGGTTGAGCATCACCGGGTGCTCGCGGATGACCTCTTCAAGGATGTCCCAGACTTCGGGCACTTCCTGCTCGACCAGGCGCTTGGCCGCCTTGATGGTGGTGGCGAGACCAAGCAGCTCCAGCTTGTTGAAGATGAACGGCTTGAACAGCTCGAGCGCCATCTTCTTCGGCAAACCGCACTGGTGGAGCTTCAGCTGCGGGCCGACCACGATCACCGAGCGGCCGGAGTAGTCGACGCGCTTACCGAGCAGGTTCTGGCGGAAACGCCCGCCCTTGCCCTTGATCATGTCCGCGAGCGACTTGAGCGGGCGTTTGTT
>Ga0210112_1000169_pt1 | contig 18625 bp, 12 predicted proteins | sample Joice_ThreeSqC_D_FD_184875 | JGI IMG/M metagenome (GOLD analysis project Ga0210112, IMG submission 184875) | Wetland microbial communities from San Francisco Bay, California, USA, that impact long-term carbon sequestration - Joice_ThreeSqC_D2... | ecosystem: Environmental > Aquatic > Marine >... | reverse complement strand
TCGAGGTGGCGCGGCTCAATCTCCTGAGCGGCAAGGAGGCGGGGAACCGTCCCGACTGGCGCATGGTCGAGGAGGACGGCATCACGGCCTCCCGCGCCAACGCGGCGTATTTCGGCGAGACCCTGCGCGAGACCGCTCGGGGATACCTCGGCGCGCGCCCGTTTGCCGAGCGGGTGCGCACGGCGCTCGCCGAGGCGTGCCAGGGCGCGTCCGGCGCGTTCTCGGACTTCGCCGACTTTCTCGAGCGGGAGCTGAACCCCGCGGACCGCACCGACCGCTACGCCGTGGGAGAGGAAGAGTACGCCTGGCGGGTACGCCACTGCTTGCAGGAAACGCGCACGCCGGCGGAGCTGTACGCGTACGGCGCGGAGCAGGTCGAGCTGTACGAGGCCGAGATCGACCGGGTGGCGGAGGAGGTGGGGCGCCGCGCCGGGCTGAAGCTGTCGTGGGACACGGCGGCGGACCGCCGCTCGGGAGTGCGGGCGGTGATGGAATACCTCAGCCAGGACTCCCCGCGCAGTGACGACGAGCTGCTCGGCTGGTACCGCGAAGCCGCCGACCGGGCGGTGGCGTACGGCCGCGAGCAGATCCTGTTCGACATCCCGGCCGACTACCGGCTCGACATCGTGCCCACCCCGCCGGTGCTGCAGGGGACGATCGGCGCGGCCTACTACCCGGCGCCGCCGTTCAAGAAGTCGGGCGTGGGGCGGTTCTACCTCTCACCGACCGGGAACGACCCCGCCGCGCTGCGCGAGAACAACCGCTCCTCGGTGGCGGACACGGCGGTGCACGAGGGGTTCCCGGGGCACGACTGGCACTTCAAGTACATGACGATGCACGCCGCGGAGATCTCACCGATCCGCTGGCTCACACCGGGCGCGGTCGAGGACTCGTTCTCGATGTGGGAGGACTCGATGGCGTCGGAGGGGTGGGCGCTGTACGCGGAGGAGCTGATGGCCGAGCGCACCGCGGAGCGGCCGCACGGGTTCTATGAGCCGGGCGAGTACCTCTACGAGCTGCAGGGCCAGCTGCTGCGTGCGGTCCGGGTGCGGGTGGACGTCGGGATCCACACGGGCCGGATGACGTTCGACGAGGCGGTGGACTACTTCACCGAGCACGTGAGCTTCTACCCCGGCGCGTGCCAGCGCGCGGGGAGCGACGCCACCGGGCGGGCGATCTGCGAGGGGGCGCGCAAGTCGATGTACCGCTACTCCAAGTGGCCGACGCAGGCCATCACCTACAACCTGGGGAAGAGCGCGATCGTCTCCCTGCGCGAGGCGTACCGGGAGAAGCTGGGCGCCACCTACGCACCCAAGACCTTCCACGAGCGGTTCATGGTGATGGGCACGATCCCGGCGGGGTATTTCCGGAGCGTCTTCCTGGAGCGGGCCCTCAGCGGCTCGTAGCGGGCCGCAGGCGCAGAGCGCGGATCTGCTCGTCGGGGCCGAGCACGAGCATCACGTCCCCCGGCGCGAACACGTAGTCGGCGGTGGGGGACGTGGTGAGCCGCTGCAGCCCTTCGCCGTTGGCGTGCTTGATCATCAGAATGGTGAGCCCGTAGGCACCGCGCACGTTCAGGCCGCCGATCGACTGCCCCACGAAGTCCTGCGGCACTGGCAGCTCGGCGACGGACGTGCCGCCGACGGCGGCGATCGACTGCGGGCCGGAGCGGGGGCGCACGGTGCTCGCCATGCTCCCCGCCATGTCGCGCATGAAGACCTCGTCGTTGTACCGCTCGATCACGTCCTCCGGCCAGACCACACCCACGAGGCGCCCCTCCTCGAGCACGGGCACCTCGCCGCGGTAGCTCTCGAGGTACTTCATCACGTCCGCCAGGGAGTCGTCCGGGTCGAGCCTGGGGATGCCGTCGGTGACGTAGAGGTCCTCCGCGATGAGCAGCGTCTCGAGGGCGGACGGATCGCGCATCACCGGCTGGATTTCCCCGGCGGTGATGATCCCCAGGAGCCGGCGCTCGCCGTCCACGACGAAGAGGGTGTTGCCCGGGTGGTCGATGAACTTGGCGATCAGCGCGAGCAGCCCGTCGCCGGGCGCGACCGTGGCAAAGTCGGTGCGCATCACCTCCCGCGCCGGCACCGGCTGGAGCACATTGAGCGCGCGGCCGTGGCGGATGTCGATGCCGCGGCGAAGGAGCTTCAGCGTGTAGATCGAGCCGCGCTGGAACCGGGTGGCGAGCAGGGTGGCGATGATGCAGCTGATCATGAGCGGGAGGATGATGTGGTAATCCCCCGTTAGCTCGAAGATGATGAGGATCGCGGTGATCGGCGCGTGCGTCGCCGCCGCCACCACCGCCCCCATCCCGACGAGCGCGTAGGCGCCCACGCCACCGGTGCTCGCCGGCCACAGCAGGTGCACCACCGTGCCAACCGCCCCGCCGGTCATGGCCCCGATGAAGAGTGAGGGGGCGAAGACCCCGCCCGAGCCCCCCGAGCCGATCGTGATCGAGACCGCCAGGATCTTAAACGCCACGAGCAGCAGCATAAACTGCCACACCATGTGACCGTCCAGCGCCTCGTTGATCGCCTCGTAGCCGACCCCGAACACCTGCGGCAGCCAGATGCCGATGACGCCGATCATCAGGCCGCCCGCGATGGTCAGGAGCGGAGGCCAGACCGGGACGCGGTCGAACGCATCCTCGAAGGCATACAGCGTCTGCACGAACGCGATCGCCACCACCGCCGCGAGGATCCCGAGCCCCCCGTACGCGAACAACTCGGCGCCGTGCACCAGCGCGTATGGGGGCACCTCGAACGCCGGGAAGTTGCCGAGGAAGTGGCGGCTGATGACCGTCGCGGACACCGAAGAGATCACGATCGGCGAGAACTGGGTCACGCCGAAGTCGCCGAGGATGATCTCGACCGCGAAGAGGGCGCCGGCCACCGGGGCGTTGAACGTGCCCGCGATCCCGGCGGCGGCCCCACAGCCCACCAGCGTACGCAGCCGCCGCGCGTCGATCCTGAGCCACTGCCCCACGGTCGAGCCGGCCGCCGCGACGATCTGCACGATCGCCCCTTCGCGCCCGACCGAGCCGCCGGTCCCGATGCACACACCCGACGCAAAGAGCTTGGCGAGCACCACACGCGGACGGATGCGGCCGCCGTGCATCACCACCGACTCCATCACCTCCGGCACGCCGTGGCCCTTCGCCTCGCGCGCGCCGAAGTAGATGATGAGCCCCACCACGAGGCCACCGACGGCGGGGGCGAGGATCTTCCACCACGCCGGCAGGCCGGCGATGTAGTCGAGGGTGTACGGCCCCTGGTGCCAGGCGATGCGGTTGACGAGTTGGATGCACTGGCGGAAGCCGACGGCGGCGAACCCGCCGAACAACCCGACCACGATTGCCACCAGGACCATGTAGATGTGGTCCGTCTGGCGCACGCTGGCGTGGATGCGGCGCAGCGGTTGGAGCACGGCGGAGGTCACGATGCGCAGTCAATGTAAGCCATCGGCACGCGGAACCGGAACCGAAGGGAACCGCGCCGGTCCCCGTCGCTCTTGCCCTCCGGCTCCCGCGCCCGTTGGTTTCGGGTATCGGGAACCCTGCGAGGCCCTCCGATGACTGCAGCGGACGATCCAGCACCCACCCCGCAGCCGCGAAGCGAAGACATCGACGTCTTCGGGATCACGGACACGGGCAGGGTACGCAACTACAACAACGACCACTTCCTGATCTGCTCCCTCAACAAGTGCGTCCGCGTGCACGCCACCAGCCTGCCCGAGCCCGGGCGCCTGCCGTCGGAGGGCGAACCGATGGCGTTCCTCGGCCTGGTGGCCGACGGGGTGGGAGGGCACGAGACGGGTGGCGACGCGAGCCGGCTGGCGACGGAGACGCTGTACGACTACGTCGCCAACTCGCTGCGCTGCTACTACACCACCGACCCGCATCAGGAGGTCGCGTTCCTCAGCACCCTGCACGACGCGGTGATGCAGGTGCACGCGCGGGTGCTCGAGGAGGGCGACAGCCGCGGCTTCCCGGGCGGGATGGCCACCACGCTCACGCTGGTCCTGACCTCCTGGCCGCGGGCGTACGTGGTGCAGGTGGGGGACAGCCGCTGCTACCAGCTCAGGGGCGGCGACCTGACGTGCATCACGCGCGACCAGACCATCGCGCAGTCGCTGTACGATGCGGGCGCGCTCACCCGCTCGGAGGCCGACCGGTCGAGCATGAAGCACGTACTCACGAGCGCGATCGGCGGCGGGGAGGGGAGCGCGGCGAGTCCGGTGACGAGCGTGCTCGACCTGGCGTGGGGCGACGTGCTGATGCTGTGCAGCGACGGACTCCCCCGGCACGTGGAGGACGAGGAGATCCGCGGGGTGCTGCGGGCCGGCGGGTCGGCCGAGTCGGCGTGCCGCAGGCTCATCGGGATGGCGCTCGAGCGCGGCGGGGAGGACAACGTGACCGTGCTCGTCGGGAGGACGCGCGGGGCCCCGAAGCACGAGTGAGGCGGCCGGGACCCGGCCTCGGGCGCCAAGGACCACGTTTCAGGCGCCGCAGATCACGCTTCATCCGCCGCGGATCACGCTTCATCCGCCGCGGATCACGCTTCATCCGCCGCGGATCACGCTTCAGGGAGGGCGCCGGAAGCCTCAGATGAGGCACCTGAAGCTCGAGTCGGCGAATCTGAAGCTCCACACGACCCGTAGGGAGCCTCATATGCGGCTCCTCAAGCGTGAGTCAGGCCAACTCAAGCGTGAGTCAGGCCAACTGAAGCGTGAGTCAGGCCAACTGAAGCGTGACTTGCGCCGACTGAGACGATGCTCATACGCGTGCAACCCTTTGCGGCACAGGCGTATCCAATGGGTATGACCCCCAGACACATGCTGTTCCCGACCCTCGTCGTGGCCGCACTTCCACTCCTCGCGGCCTGCGGCTCGGAAGGCCGCGCGGCGGCCACGTGGAACGGCACGATGGACACCCTCGCCTCTGGCCAGATCGTCGTGCACAACACCGAACAACCGATGTGGCCCGCCAGGAGCGAGTGGCGGGCGGAGGAGGACCTCCGGATCGGCACCATGGAGGGGAACGGCCCCGACCTCCTCGGCGAGGTCCGCTGGCTCGAGATCGATCCGGCGGGCCGCATCTGGGTGCTCGAGGGCCAAGCGCAGGAGATCCGCATCTTCGGGCCCGACGGCCGCTACGTGAAGACCGTGGGCCGGGAAGGCGGCGGCCCCGGTGAGTTCGCGGGCGCGCTGCACATCCAACTCGGCCCCGACGGCAACATGTGGGTGGTCGATCCCCAGAACAACCGCATCTCGCTGTTCGACACCAGCGGCACCTTCGTCGAGGCAAAGCACATCCCCGGTGGCTTCACCATTATCCCATGGCCGGGCGGGTTCGACGCCGCGGGCTATCAGTACGGACCGATCCCGCTCCCCGGTGAGAGCATGTTCACTCTCGGCCTGGTGCGCTACGACTCGACCTTCACGCCGCTCGACACCATCCGTGCGCCCGAGGACCCCATCGAGCGGGAGCGGTTCGAGCTGAAGCGCGGGAAGGACATGTACTGGATCACCAGCATTCCCTACACGGGTGGCTTCGAGTCCCACCTGAGCCGGGCGGGGACGATCTGGGGGATGGTGAAGGACGACTACCGCCTGTTCGAGCTGTCCCGCAACGGTGACACGCTGCGCACGATCACCCGCGACTTCACGCCGCTCCCGGTGACCGAGGCCGACATGGAAGCGGCGCACGAGCGGCTCGCCGACTTCATCAGGAACGGCGGGAAGGTGGACTGGTCCAAGATCCCGGATACCAAGCCCGCCACCGAGGACTTCTTCCTCGACGACGAAGGGAACATCTGGGTCGAGCCGGTGACGGTGCAGGCCGAGCAGGGAATGGTGTTCGACGTGTTCGATCCCGAGGGGAGGTTCCTCGGCACGGTGCAGCTGCCGTTCCCGCTCCGGATGAGCCCGCCGCCGACCGTGCGCGGCTCGGTGCTGTACGGGATCACCGAGGACGAGCTGGAGGTGCCGTACGTCGTGCGGGCCAGGATCGTCAAACCGTAGGCGGGGCCGCTACAGCGTTTTGCGCGGCCGCCGTATCCAAGAAACCGAGGCACCAGGGAGAACCCCATGAAGGACGGCAAGATGGCAATTCTCGCGATCGGTTCCACGGCCCTCGGTTTCGTGCTCCTCGCCACCCACGCCCCCGGCGGTTTTTCGCTCGAGAAGGTGCGGGCGGTGGCGTTCGGGCACACCCAGGAGGAGTACCAGCAGCAGGTGATGCTCGAGCGCGCGTTCACCGTCGGCGCTGGCGGCGCGCTCGTCATCGACGTCCAGGACGCCGACGTCACCGTGACCACGGCGGCGGGCGGGAACGCCTCGGTGACGGTACTCGCCGGCGGCCGCGACCAGGACTGGGTCCGGCAGGTGTTCGAGCGGATGCGCTTCGAGGCCGCCCTCTCGGGAAACACCCTCACCGTCCGGTCCCATAACGCGCAGATCAGCAGCGACGAGTGGCGGCAGCACCGCGGCGTCTCGCTGGAGGTGCGGGTGGCGATCCCGAGCCGGTTCGACGTGCAGATCGCCACCGCGGACGGTGACGTCTCGCTGGGCGACATCGAGGGCGCGGTGCAGGTGCGGACCGCCGACGGTGACGTCCAGCTTGGCAACGTGACGGGCTCGGCCCGCCTCGCGACGTCCGACGGCGACGTCCACGTCGGCGACGTCACCGGCGGTGCCGAGATCCAGACCGCCGACGGCGACGTCGAGGTGGGCAACGTCTCGGGCGGGGCCACGATCCAGGCTTCCGACGGGGACCTCTCGCTCGGCGCGATCAGCGGCCCGGAGATCGCGCTGCAGACCGCGGACGGCGACGTCGAGGCGCGCTCGCTCGCGGCGGAGAAGATCACCGTGCGCGCGCAGGACGGCGACGTGACGCTGCGGAGCGTGGCCGGTGCGCTCGACGCCAGCACCGGCGACGGCGACCTGACCGTGCGGTTCGCGAAGGCCGCCCCCGCGAGCATCAGCACGGGCAGCGGCGACGTCATGCTCTCGGCCGACGGCGCGTTCGGCTACGACCTCGACCTGAGCGGCGGCGATGTGAGCGTGCCGAGCGGAATGACGGTGCAGGGCTCGATCGGCGAGCGGAGCGCGCGCGGCACGATCAACGGAGGCGGTCCCCTGCTCCGGGTGCGCTCGGGCGACGGAAGCGTGGTGATCAACCTTGGAGGCGCGCGGTAGCGCGTCGGCGGGCGAGCTTTCCGCTTCCGAGCGGGGCACCACGCGCGAGGGGCCGGCAATGCCGGCCCCTCTTTCCTTTCCCACGGAACCAACCGGCCCTACTCAGCTGCGGTCGATCCCCTCCGAGTCGAGGCCGTGCACGCTGAGGAAGGCGCGCTGGGACTCGCTCATTGCCGTGCGGCGGCCGTAGACCGCCACACGGCGCCCGCCGAGCCTGGGCACCCAGAACAGAAACGGCCCCTCGAACTCCCGCTCGTTGGGGACGGCGACCTTGCCCTCATCGGGATCCACTACGACCCAGTCGTCGTGGTCGGTGAACCAGTCGTAGGCCTTGTCCGGGTAGCGCGCGGCGAGCTGCCAGAAGTCAGGCGGGCGACGCCGGAGGAGGAACCACCAGATCAGTCCGGACACCAGCAGGGCGAGCGCGAGCGGCAGGACCACGAAGAGGAACGGTTTGAGCGGCGTGGCGGCGGGCGGCTCTACCGGCTGCGTGGGCCCCGCCTCGCCCCGGGCCTCAGCGCACCTCCCGAAGGCACGCACGTCGGCGGCGAGCACGCCGGTGAGGGCGGGCGTGGAGCCGAAGGGAAGATCGAGGGTGGCGTGCGACTGGCAGACCAGGTCGAGGGTGCGGTCGGGCTGGCCGAGCCAGTAGAGCATCGTGGCCTCGAGCGCGCGCGGCGACGTCGCCGTCACCTCCGCCCAGACGTGAGTGGTGCCGCGCCGCGCGAAGGCCCACGCCGAGTCGGCGCGGACGGGCCGGCGCAGGGCGCGGGCGAGCGCGTCGAGGAAGACCGCCTCGACGTCGGCGCGGGCAAGCGGAATGGTGTCGGCACTCGTGCGGAAGGCGATCGCGACGGGGAGCGGGGCGGCGAGCGAGTCGCAGGCGGGTCCGCTCTCGAGACCGCCGCTCGGCGTGGCGCAACGGGCGACGGTCACGGATTCCTGAGCCGAGCCATCCGCGGCTGCGAGCATTCCGAGGAGGGCGGCGAGGGCGAGAGCTTTCCGGGTCACGAGTTCGAATGTCGTGAAATGAGAGAGACGCCGGAAGGGGGGGAGCAGACACAACATCCTCAAGCCAATCCCGGAAATCGCCAATGTCCGGGGGTGTGCAGCCGCTCGACCGCCCGCACGAAGGGATCAGTGGCGCCGCGTGAAGGACGAGTACTGGCCCGCGGCCTGACGGGCGGTCGCATATTCTGAGGAGAGTGCACATGCGCGCCGGGTAATCCATGGACGTCAGTCTCCGGCGACCACCCTCTCTGTCGGCACGCCGCCCACCAGTTGACGAGCGCACGAACATCGCGGGCGCTATCATATGAAGGAAGGTTCGGTGCCGACGAGCCCGAGACGATTCCCCCCGGAGGCTGCATGATGCGCGCGCTCGCCCTGTTCGCTCTCCTGCTGCTGCCTGCCGCCGCGGGGGCGCAGGCCCAGGAAGCTCCGACCGACTACACGCCGCTCTACACGAAGCGTGAGGTCATGATCCCGATGCGGGACGGGGTCCGGCTCTTCACGGCGGTCTACGCGCCGCGCGATACGATGTCCCGGCATCCCATCCTGATGATGCGCACGCCGTACAGCTCCGGTCCGTACGGCGCCGACCGGTTTGCGGGATTCTTCCGCAACCCCGGCATCCCGGCGTTCCGATCGTATCTGCGTGCCGGCTACATCTTCGTCTTCCAGGATGTCCGCGGCCGCTTCATGTCGGAGGGCGAGTACGTAAACGTCCGCCCGTACATCGAGCACAAGCGCTCGAACCGGGACGTGGACGAGACCAGCGACACCTACGACACCGTCGAGTGGCTGATACACAACGTCCCCGGCAACAACGGTCGCGTCGGCGTGCGGGGCACTTCCTACCCCGGCTTCTACTCGTCAATGGCGGCGATCGACGCGCACCCGGCGGTGAAGGCGGTCTCCCCGCAGGCGCCCGTCACCGAGTGGATGGGCGGGGACGACTTCTTCCACGGCGGCGCCCTGCTCCTGCCGCACGCCTTCGACTTCTTCTCGGGCTTCGGCCGGCCCCGGCCAGCCCCGACCACGGCAGGCAGCCCAGGGATCGATCACGGCACGCCCGACGGCTACGAGTTCTTCCTCGAGCGGCTCGGCCCGCTCGCCAACGCCAACCCGCGCTTCTTCCATGACAGCATCGCGTTCTGGGATACCCTCGCCATGCACCCCACATGGGACGCCTTCTGGCAGGCGCGGAGCGCACGGCCGTGGCTCAGGAACCTCCGGCCGGCGATGCTGTGGGTGGGCGGGTGGTTCGACACCGAGAACCTCTGGGGCGCGCTCAACGCCTATGCCGCGGCCGAGCGGCAGAGCCCCGGTGCGGTGAACCGGCTGGTGATGGGCCCGTGGTCGCACGGCCAGTGGAACGGGGTGCGCGGGGACTCGCTCGGCGAGGTGGGCTGGGGCTCGATGACCGCGGTGTTCTTCAACGACAGCATCGAGGCGCCGTTCTTCAGCCACTACCTGCTCGATTCCGCACCGCCGCCGCACGCCGCGGAGGCCGCCGTGTTCGAAACGGGCACCGATGCATGGCGCTTCCTGGCGGAGTGGCCGCCGCGGAACACCACGGCGACGAGCTTCTACCTCCATGCAAGGGGCGTCCTGTCCCCGCAGGTCCCGACGGACGGCGACGTGGCCTTCGACGAGTACGTCAGCGACCCGATGCGTCCCGTGCCGTACACCGACGAGATCACCCACTGGTACAACGGCGGGTTCATGGTCGAGGACCAGCGCTTCGCCGCGCGCCGCCCCGACGTGCTGGTCTACCGGACGGCGCCGCTCGAGCACGACGTCACCGTCGCAGGCCCGATCGAGGTGGAATTCACCGTCTCGACGTCCGGGACGGACCAGGACTTCATCGTGAAAATCGTCGACGTCTACCCGAGCGACTACCGCGGGAACGCCGAGAGCCCCGCCGAGGGCCGGCGGATCAACAACCAGATGGGCGGCTACCAGATGCTGGTGCGTGGCGACGTGCTCCGCGGGAAGTTCCGCACCAGCATGTCCGACCCGCAGCCGTTCGTGCCGGATGCCCCCACGCCATTGCGGTTCCGGCTCAATGACGTCTACCACACGTTCCGGGCGGGCCACCGGCTGATGGTGCAGGTACAGAGCACCTGGTTCCCGATGATCGACCGGAACCCGGGCCGGTTCATGGACATCTGGCAGGCGACCGACGCCGACTTCCAGAAGACGACGCAGCGCGTCTACCGGTCGGCTGGGCAGACCTCGCGCGTCGTCCTTCCCGTGCTACGCTGACCGGCATTCAACCGCCAAGACCTTCGCGAGGAAAACGGCGGGGATTCAACATCCAACAGCCAATCCCGGAATGTCCAATTCGCAGCGCCTTCCCTGGATATTGGACGTTGGCAGGATTGGACATTGGATATTGGATCCCGCTCGTACGCGAGGAGGGTGCGGCGTGCGTGGGTCTGACGCCGAGCCCTTCGCGATTGCAGTTCGCCGTTGCTTTGCGGGGTGCTAATCTGGAGGAGAATCACCTGGATTACACGATCCCTGGTTAAGGCCTTGCTTTCCAACGGGTTACCGAACCAGGGCGATGGGGTCCGATCTTTGCCGACCAGTGGAGAGGTCGAGCGCGCCCCGCGCGCTCTTCGGTGTGACATTGCGCACTCGTGACCTCAGCGGAGATACAAACGATGACGGCCCTGGTCGAGAAGCTGTTCGGGAACGGGCAACTGACGGAGGAAGTGCAGGGAGAGCTGCGCACGATCCTCCTGCAGATGCGCAATGAGCGGAGCGCCTTCGAGCGGTTCGCGAGCGAGACGCAGTCGTCGATGGAGCAGGCGTCCGAGCCGGTGAATGCGCTGATGCAGACCCTCGCCGGGCTCGAGACGCGGCTCCGTGCCGTCGAGCAAGTCGCCGCCAGGACGGAGGGGCTCGAGACCCAGCAGCATCAAGTGTCTTCGCGGATCGAGCAGGCGGCCCAGCAGGCGGAGGGGATCGAGGCGGCGCTCGATCCGATCCGCTCGGACCTCGAGCAGACGAGGCACCTGCTGCAGAACACTTCGTCCTTGCGCGCGGATCTCCAGCCGCTGCTCGACCTGGGCGGGCAGCTTCGGAGCATCCGAGCCGACGTGGACGTGTTGCGTGCGGAGCTGGGCGAAGCCCAGCAGCGCGTGGCGGCCGTGCGCGAGCAGCACGAGACCGTGGAGCAGCGGAGCGCGACCGCGAGCGACAGGCTGGACTCGATCGAAGGGATGTACAGCGAGATGGCGGTCGGCCTCCAAAGCGCCGAGCAGCACGTCCACCAGCTGCAGGGCACGATGGAGTCGGTGAGCGTACTCGCGACGCAGGTGCCGGATCTGCGACGCGAGCTCGACACGCTCCGGGCGCTGCGCGACTACGTGTCGCAGAAGGTTTCGGAGCTGGAGCAGCAGCGGGAGACGGTGGACTACGCCACCAGCCAGGGCACGCGGCTAGCCGAGCTGGTGCAGCGCATCGACCGCGACCTCGAGGTGCAGCAGGAAAAGGCGAGGTCGTTCGTGCAGCTCCAGGATGACGCCGCCCGCCTGTCGGCGACCCAGGCCGAGCTGAGCCGGGAGCTGGACCACCTGGCCGAGCGCCAGAAGGAAGACGCGCAGGCCGACCAAATGCGGCGCCAGGAGTTCCAGGCCCTGCAGGAGCTGATAGACGGCCGAATCCGCGACACGATCGGGCGTTTCGAGTTCGAGCAGGAGCGACTCGAGGCCGCCACCGCGCAAATCGCCGATCTGCGCGCGGCGATCGGCGAGACGGAGCGGCGGTTCGACGCGGTGCAGCAGACCGGGGAGAGCGTTGCTGCGCTCCGGAGCGACCTGACCCAGCTCAGCGACCGCGTGGTTTCGATGGCGATGGATCTGGCTCCGCTGGACGGCTACGCCGAGCGGATGGTCACGTTCAAGTCGGACATGGCGCGGATCGAGCAGTCCATCAAGGCGATCTCACGACGGATGGAGGAGCTGACCGGGGCAGTCGGGGATGCCGACGGCCAGCTGAGCGAGCTGCAGGAACTGAGCGAGCGCACCGAGCAGCAGACCCGCGATCTCACCTCGCTGCGGGAGTATCTCGGCCGGCTCGAGCAGCGTGCCGCCAAGTGGGAAGCCGTTGAGTCGACGGTCGCCCAGGCGATCGACGACGCCGAGCGGCGCCAAGCCACGGTGGACGCGCTCCGTGCCGATTTCCAGCGCATGCTCGAGGTCGCGAGAGAAACCACGGACGCAGTGCGCGTGATCACCGAGTCGCACGACGAGATCACCGACGGCCGCCAGCTGGTGGACGACGTGATGACGGAGATCAAGTCGGTGCGGGACGAGTCGGAGCGGCTCGAGTCCCGGCACAAGAATCTCGTCGGCATCGAGCAGCAGATCGCCCGCGCCGAGGCGCTGATGATCGAGATCCGCGCAAGCCTGGAGACGCTGCACGGTCAGAAGGTGTTCTTGGAGGAAGTGATCGAGACGGCGGGCTCGCTCCGGTTCCAAAGCAAGCAAGCCGAGGCGCTGATCGGGACGCTGCGCGACGCGCGGCAGCGGCTCGGCGACGGACGGTAAAGCGGCCAGGCCGCAGGACGGCGGCGTTCGCGCGCGACAGGCGGATGGCGCCCCGTGCACGAGCCGACGCTCGAAGCCCCGCGACCGCCGATGCGGCCGCGGGGCTTCCGGCCTTCATGTCACGCCACACGCATGGTGTTAGCGCTGGACGCGCACCAACTCGACGCGGCGGTTCTGGGCACGCCCCTCCGGCGTCGCGTTGTCCGCGATCGGCCGATCGGATCCGTACCCGTGCGCGGTGAGCCGATCCGCGCTCACGCCCTTCTTGACGAGATAGGCAACGACCGCCTCCGCCCGCTCCTGCGAGAGGCGGGTGTTCACCTCGGCCGACCCGGTGCTGTCCGTGTGCCCGCCGACTTCGACGCGGACGTCCGGGTTGGCGAGGAGCATCTGTGCCACCCCGCCCAGGATCGACTGGGCCGGGGTGGTCAGCCGGGCGCTGCCCGTCGCGAAGTCCACGCCGTGCAGGATGACGCTTTCGGGGCAGCCCGCCGCATCCACGCGGGCACCGGCGACGGTGCCGGGGCACTTGTCGAGACCGTCCATCACCCCGTCACCATCGCTATCCCGCGGGCAGCCGTCCTCGGTCACTCCGACACCAGCCGGGGTGTTCGCACAGCGGTCGCGCGCGTCCGGCACACCGTCCCTGTCCGCGTCGAGCGGGCATCCCGCCGCATCGACGGCCTCTCCCGGCGGCGTCGTGGGGCAGCGATCCAGATCGTCCCGCACGCCATCGCCGTCGCCGTCCAGCACGCAGCCCTTCGCGTCCACCTGCGCGCCCCGCGGCGTGTTCGCGCAACTGTCGAGGTAGTCGGCTACGCGGTCCCGATCGGTGTCCACCGGACACCCGGCCGCGTCCACGGCCACGCCGGCTGGCGTGTCGGCACAGGCGTCGTGCGTGTCGGCCACCCCGTCGCCGTCACGGTCGCCAACCGTGCCGAACACGTAGCTGAGCCCCAACTGGATGCCCCAGTTGAGGTTCTGGTCGGCACCGTTGTCGGGAGAGGGAAGGTAGTCGAGCACGCCTTCTCCTCGGACCGAGATGGCGTGGCTGATCCAATACCGCAGGCCGAGCAGGCCGGTTGCGCCGTTATCGGCCGCATCCGCTGAGGTCGCATTGTAGCGGGTGTGCACATACCCGGCGCCCAGCAGGAGGGCGAGCCGCTCCGCGACCGGGAGATTGTAGACCAGGCGCGCGGCGATGTTGGTGTTGGAAACGTCCTCGGCCGTCGTCTCGGTGGGGGTATACACGACTGCGCCCGAGAGTTCGAGGTTGGGAATGAGGAACACGCCGAGCCGGCCACCGCCACCGAAGCGGTCACTGAGCGTGAGCGTGCTGTCGTAGATCGTGTAGCGGCCGAGCACGCCGATCTCCACGGCGCCGGGCCGCTGGGCGTGGACTGAAGTGGCGAGCATGATCAGAACCGCGGCGAGGGTGGCGGAACGACCGGCGGGGATCCTCGACATGGTAGCTTCCTCGTATTGGCTGGTTCCTCGTGGATGGGATGTCCCGAACGCGCGACCGTCCCTTTCCCGATAATGGGTTTGCGTACCCCTGACGGTCGGGCTTTGTTCAGCACCGGGAGCATCCAACAGTGCCGTGCCCGATCCCGATCCGCCCGATCCCCAAACGGAACGCCGAAGCGGGCGGGAGCCGTCGGAGGCCGGAGCTTGCCGCATCACGACCATGACGCCGGACACCTGTTACGCGTCTCGCTCGCGTGAGAACTCCGATTCGGCACCATGGCCGAGTCGGGCAGCCGTGCGTACGCTCACACAGGAAGCCGTCGAGCGACGCACGTGGCCGTGAAACGAGTAAGTTCGCGGAGGGAGTATCCCGGAGGGACTCGGTGGACCGGCTGCTGCGGAACGAGCCGGCAGGCGAGGACCGTTTCCGCGAGCCGGCCCAGACTGCACGATCAGGAGGCCCGTATGAGTGTGCGCATCGTTCGCCTCGGAACCCCGCGGGCGGCGGAGGAGGGCACGAGAATTGGAACCGTTCGCCGCCCGCCCCGCGGTGTGCCGAAGGCACTGTTTTCCACGCAGGACTGGTACGACGTCTGGTTCCCGAACCTGGCTCCGAGCGTGGAGACCATGAAGCTCGGACAGGCCGCCTCGTCGCCGGCCGAATGGGCGGCGTTCACGAGGAAGTACAAGGCCGAAATGGCGGCGCCAGAGGCACGGCACGACGTGGAGCTCCTCGCCGTGCTGTCCCACACAACGAACTTCTCCGTGGGCTGCTACTGCGAGCAGGAGGAGCGCTGCCACCGGTCGGTCCTGAAGCAGCTCCTCCTCGAACACGGGGCGACGGTCGAGTAGCCCTGCCCCGGGACTCGATGGAGTCGCAGTGGTGGGCGACGCCGTGGGCAGCCGCCGGACGGCACGGCTCCCGACACGTTCCTTCGGCTACCTTCACAGAAGGCGGCAGCACGTCGGGACGCGAGCCGCTCGCACATCAGGAAACGGCATGGCTCGAAGGCCGAGAATCGCGACGGGGCATCGGGACTTCGTCGACTTTCGTGAAGGGGGCACGTGATGCAGCTCGGAATGATCGGACTCGGACGGATGGGCGCGAACATGGTGCGCCGGCTGATCCGCGGCGGCCACGAGTGCGTGGTCTTCGACATGTCGCCCAAGGCCGTGAAGGATCTCGCCGAGGAGAAGGCGATCGGTGCATCCTCGCTCGCCGATTTCGTCGAGAGGCTGGCCAAGCCACGGGCCGTCTGGCTGATGGTCCCGGCGGCCGTGGTCGACGAAACGATCGGCGACCTCCTTCCCCTCCTCGAGACGGGGGATATCCTGATCGACGGCGGGAACTCGTACTACATCGACGACCTCCGGCGCGCCAAGGAGTTGACCCCCAATGGCATCCACTACGTTGACGTCGGGACGAGCGGCGGTGTCTGGGGCCTCGAGCGGGGCTACTGCATGATGATCGGCAGCGAGCCGGACGTCGTGCGGCATCTCGACCCCATCTTCAAGACGCTGGCACCGGGCAGGGGCGACATCCCGAGGACGCCGGGACGGCAAGACAAGGCGGGCACCGCGGAGGATGGCTACCTCCACTGCGGCCCGAGCGGCGCTGGCCACTTCGTGAAAATGGTCCACAACGGGATCGAGTACGGCCTCATGGCCGCCTACGCCGAAGGGCTGAACATCCTGAAGCACGCGAACGTGGGAAAGACGGGCCGCGACGCCGACGCCGAGACCGCCCCGCTGCGCGAGCCCGGGCACTACCGCTACGACCTGAACCTCGCGGACATCGCCGAGGTGTGGCGGCGCGGCAGCGTGATAGCGTCCTGGCTCTTGGACCTGACCGCCATCGCGCTCCTCGAGTCGCCGGATCTCGCGGGTTTCTCGGGCCGGGTCTCGGACTCGGGCGAGGGCCGCTGGACGATCCAGGCCGCGATCGACGAAGGCACGCCCGCCGACGTGCTCACCACAGCGCTGTATGCGCGTTTCAGCTCGCGCGGAGAGGCGGACTTCCAGAACCGGCTGCTCTCGGCGATGCGGTACCAGTTCGGCGGCCATCACGAGAAGCCGGCGAAGTGAAGGCTCGGACACGGGCGCTTTCCGGTCCTCGTCCCGGTGATCGGCGTGACGCACGCCGGCTGGAACGACCCGAAGGTGTTCGCCTGAGGAACGCGTGAAGATCGAGGTGCTCGCCGATGCCGACGCCGTCGCCCGGAGGGGCGCGGCCGTCATCGCCGAAGCAGCCCGCGTCGCGTTCGCCGCGCGCGGCCGATTTGTCGTGGCGGTGAGCGGAGGGCACACCCCCTGGCAGATGCTGCGGGCCCTGGCCGGCGAGGACGTCCCCTGGAGCGGCGTGCACGTGGTGCAGGTGGACGAGCGCGTCGCCCCCGCGGGGCATCCGGACCGGAATCTCACGCACCTGCGGGAGAGCCTGCTCGCGCACGCCCCGCTGTGCGCCGAGCAGATCCAAGCCATGCCGGTTGAGGCGCCCGACCTGGACGCAGCGGCCGAGCGCTACGCCGCCACGCTGGCCGAGGTCGCCGGTGTACCGCCGGTGCTCGACCTCGTCCACCTCGGCCTCGGGCCGGACGGCCACACCGCGTCCCTGGTGCCCGCTGATCCGGTTCTCGAGGTGAACGATGCGGACGTGGCGCTCACCGGCATCTACCAGGGGAGACGCCGGATGACCCTCACCTATCCCGTGCTCGATCGCGCGCGACGCATCCTGTGGGTCGTGACGGGCGGCGAAAAGGCCGGTATGCTCGCGCGACTGCGTGAAGGAGACGCGTCAATCCCGGCAGGGCGCGTACGCCGGGACCGGGCTTTGATCCTCGCCGATCGGGCAGCCGCCGAGCAACTCGGGACGCCCTGACACCGGCACGGCGCGGCAGCATCAGTGCTGCGGAGCGTCACCGCATGCGTGCCCGAGGACGGAGACGGCGTGCCTTGCCCAACAGGGTCCCGACGACGGCCCGCAGCTCGTCGGCAGTGAATGGCTCGCGGAGGATGGGCACGTTCTTCGGCAGCCGTTGCTCCAGCTCTGGCCGCGACTGGTCGTGATTGGCGAGGTACAGGATGGGGAGTTTCGGTAGGTGCGCGCGCAGCTCGTCGATCACTTTCGGCCCGGGTATCTTGCCGACCCGGGTATTGCTGATGACGAGATCGCACACCTTCAGGCCGAGCGCGAGCTGGACGGCGCACCGCCCGTCATAGGCCTGGAACACCGCATGGCCGTCTGCGAGCAGCGTCTCGATCACGAAATTGACGACGGCTCTGTCCTCGTCGGCGACCACGATATACCGGCAGGGGGTGCCGGCGTGGAGGGAGGACATTGTAAGGCCTTGGACCCGGAAAGCGTCCGGGAGTGGCAGGCAGCAGAGGAACTTCCTTTTCAAGTATACCTCATTCGAGCTGCAGAAGCGCCGAATCCACGGTGATGTCGGTCCCGTTTCCTCGCCATCAGCGATCTCCGGCGGGCCCGGTTGCTTGCCCTCACCGAGCCCGCGGGCTAGATACCGGTGCGCTCGGAGGTGAGCCATGGAACCGACCCGACTCTTCGCACTCCCCGTTCTGCTTCTCGCTCTCTCACCGCTCCCCCACCTCGACTCCAATGGTTCGCACGGCCTGCTCGGCGACGCCGTTGCCGCCGCCCAGCAGGTTCCGACATCCAGCGTGTTCGCCGAGATGCACTGGCGCTCCGTCGGCCCGTTCCGCGGTGGGCGCACCAAGGCAATCGCCGGCGTGCCGAGCCAGCCCCACGTGTTCTACGTGGGCGTGGTGAACGGCGGGGTGTTCAAGACCGACGACGCGGGGCGGACGTGGAACCCGATCTTCGACGCCGAGCCCTCGGCCTCCATCGGCGACATCGCGGTCGCGCCGTCGAATCCGAACATCGTCTACGTAACGAGCGGCGAGGGCCTCCACCGGCCCGACCTCTCGACCGGTGACGGGGTGTACAAGTCCATCGACGCGGGGAAGACGTGGACCCACCTCGGCCTGCGCGACGGCCAGCAGATCCCGCGCGTCGCCGTGGACCCACGCGATCCGAACAAGATCTTCGTGGCGGTGCTGGGACATCCGTACGGCCCCAACGAGGAGCGCGGGCTGTACCGCTCCACCGACGGCGGCGCGTCGTTCCAGCAGGTGCTCTACAAGGACGAGAATACCGGTGCCTCCGACGTCGAGATCGACCCGACGAACCCCGACGTCGTGTACGCCTGCCTGTGGCAGGCGCAGGAGGGGCCGTGGGAGAACGCGGCCTGGGCCGGGACGAACGGCGGGATCTTCAAGTCCACCGACGGCGGCACGACGTGGCGCCAGCTGACCGAGGGGCTGCCGTCGGGCGAGAACGGCGTCGTGCAGGCGGACGTCGCCATCGCGCCGAGCAA
>Ga0210112_1000168_pt1 | contig 18655 bp, 18 predicted proteins | sample Joice_ThreeSqC_D_FD_184875 | JGI IMG/M metagenome (GOLD analysis project Ga0210112, IMG submission 184875) | Wetland microbial communities from San Francisco Bay, California, USA, that impact long-term carbon sequestration - Joice_ThreeSqC_D2... | ecosystem: Environmental > Aquatic > Marine >... | reverse complement strand
CATTTCTCGCCGCCATCGGCTTGCAGGGCCAAATCCTGCCCGAAGGTCCGCAAACCGCCGATGACCCGCTGGATCTGGTCGCCATGGCCGGCATGGACGTTGCCGCCGCGGCGTCGCCATTGCCGGACACACCGGCAGAACCCGCCCGCGCCAATCAGGGCGCGACTGACCAACAACAGGCGGAAGGCGGCGGATCGACACTGCAGCTGGTACCCGTGGACGAGGAAACGGGTCACCGGCCGGCGTCGGCTGGTGGCACCGGTCCCGAGACGGTCTGCCCGAAATGCGGTGTCGAGCAGGAGCCCGCGGAACAATGCAGCGCCTGCGGCATCTTCTTCGCCAAGTACCGGGCACAGCACGAAGGGGTGCCCGCCGGCGAGCCGGTGGCCACGACAACAGCAAACCCGGAATCCGGTGACGGGACATCGACGCTGGAAGAAGACATGCTCGCCTACGTTCGGGAGAATGGCCACTACTATGATGGCAGGTTCGATGCCTGCCGCGCTGCCAGCGACAGGTTCAGGCCAGGCTGGCACTGGTCGGGATTCTTCTTCCCCTTCCACTGGGCCCTGTATCGCAAGCTCTGGCTTTGGGCAGCGGCCCTGTTTGTTGTGCCGGTCCTGCTGGCCCCGTTGATGCCGTTGTTCAGCCTTGTGTTGATCAACGTCCTGTTCGCGACGAGTGCCAACTTCATCTACTACAAACACGTGAAACATGCGGTCACCGGGCTGCGCGCGCGCCGCAAGGCCACTGCCGGCACCCTGACAAAGGCCGGTGGCACCTCCTGGCCCGCGGTCGTCGCCGGAGTCCTGCTGCCGCTCGTCTTCAGCGGCGTATTGATGTCCTGGATGATGCCCGACGGGTTCACGGGCCTTCAGGCGATGCAGTCCGCCTACGACACGCAGGATCCGAAGGTGATGAAGACGCGGCAGGGTCAGGAGACCTTCATGACCATGAGCATGGCGAAACTTGCCATCGGGATGATGATGCAGCAGGGCAAGATCAGGCCCCGTGAAGTCAGCTACGAGCGCCTGGTGGACGGCGGCATGCCGGCCAACAACCTCATCGACGGCTGGGGCACGCCATTTCGTATCGGCGCTCAGGGCAGGGACGTGTCCATCGCCTCCGCCGGTCCGGACCGGGAATTCGACACCGGCGACGATCTGAAGCAGTAGTGTCCGCTAGCGGATGGTGGTCGAGTCGATGCAGTGCCCGGCATGCCGGGCGCCGCGCAGACCCGGCCCCGGACAGCGGATGAATCAGCGCTTGCGGAGGAAACCGAGGACACCCTGGCCGGGCAGGGCCGGAAGCGGTGGTATGGCACGACTCGCCCTGAGGTAGTCGCTGCAGAGCACCTCGCGATCGGGTTCGAATGCGGACGGCTGCAGGGCATAACGGATCCGGCTGAAACTGTTGCCGATGCTGCCGGCCGGCGCCGCCAGGCGCGCGTCGAATGCCCGTAGCCCGTCGATGTATTCCTCGACGGTCCAGGCCGGATCACGCGGGTATCCGCAGCGGCCGAACAGCGCTTCCAGTTCCTGATAGCACAGCATCGCAAAGGCCTGCGGCGACAGCGTCCGCCTGCCGCGCATAACCCGCTGCCGCGAGCGCATCCTGAACCAGGGGTAACGCAGGTAATACCAGCACAGGCCGGACAGCACGGCCGCGAACACGCCAGCCGGGGCGAAACGCCACAGCCAGTGAGCCAGCAGGACGGCGGCATGCCGGATGGCGAACTGCAGTTGCTGCAGGAATTCCGCCATCCGCTGCCAGGCGTGACTGGCCAGCACACTCCAGTGGATTTCACCGTCGGTCCCTGGCAGGTAATCCCAGACCCGCGACAGGTCATCGAGGTATTCGGTCAGCTGGCTGCCGGTTGACGCATCCTCGCGGGGCTGCGGCAAGGGGTAGAACGCGGTCGGCTCGAACAGCACCCAGCCGTATTCCGGGAACCAGGCCTCGACCCAGGCATGGGCGTCGAGGGCGCGCACCTCGAAATAGCCGGTGAGCGGATTGTAGGTGGTGGCGGAAAATCCCGTCGCCAGGCGCGCCGGAACATGCTGCGTGCGCAGCATGACGGTCATGGCCGTGGCGAAATATTCGCAATGCCCGCGGCGCGTCTCGAACAGGAACTCCTCCAGGGGGATGACTCCCTGGGAACTGACGATGGTCGAGAAGCTGTACTCGTATTCGGTGCGCAGATACTGCTCCAGGCGCCCGGCCGCCGCCATGTCGCTGCCAACGTGCATGACCTCCGCGGCCAGCGCGGTGACGCGTGGCGACAGGTCGGCCGGCAGCTGCAGGTAGTCACCCGGATCAGGCAGCGGTTCGGCGCCGCCCGCCGGCCGGCCGGCGGCATCGGCAATCATGGAGCGGATCGAGTAGGTGGTGCCCGACCGCAACCGGCCCGGAACCTGCAGGCCGCGGTCGCTGTCCCGGGCGATGACGCTGCCCGGGAAGCGCAGCGCCGCAATGCGATCCGCGCCATAGAGGTATCCGGGCAGGTCATGCACGACATTGACCGTCTGCTGGACGACGGGGTGGCCGGTATCCTCCATGAAGCGGAGGGTGCCGTTGTCCAGCGCGAGTTTTTCCGACCCGGAGTGGCGCCGGTGCCACGTGCGTCCGTCGAAGGTATCGAAAACCTTCCCGCGCAGATAGAGCGGACGTGCGGCCTGTACATACATCACGATGCCGTTGAAGAGTCCCGCTCCCCCCTCGCGGCCGGGATCGTCGATGTCCAGCTGTTCGCCAAAACCGCCATAGCCCGATGACCCGCCAGCGTCGCGGTCCTGTGCGGCCGATTTGCCGCGGTCGCGCCGCGCCTTGCCGGCGGACCCGCCGTCAACGGCCGAATCCGCCAGCGCCTCGCCCGCCGGGTTGACGGCCTCGTCCAGCCAGTCCCGGTCATCGTAATAATTATCCCCGCCCGCCGGGAAGGCGCCGATGTGGGCCGCCGGCGGCCGGGGAACGGCGAAATAGAGCACGAGCGAAAGCACTGCCAGCAATGCGGAAAACCCGCTGATGACTGACCAGCGTCGCAGGCGGCCGGGGGCGTGGCCCTGACCGATGGCGAGTTGCATGCGATCATCCTGATAGACGGCAGCCAGCGTGAGTCCGCCGGCCAGGGTATAGGCCGCCATGTAGACCAAAAACCCGCTGCTGCGGCTTTGCGCGGCAGCAAAAAGCAGGCACACCAGCGTGACAAACAGGCAGAAAGAGAGATCGCGCCGGGTGGTGAGCGTGATATTGCGTGTGACCTGGATCGCCAGCAGGAAGACAAGCAGGCCGTTGACCAGCCAGCCGCTTGCCAGCATGACCACCAGGAGGAACAGGGCAATCACAACTCCGGCCTGGGTCAGTTGTACGTAGGCGGCATGCCGGGTATCCGTATTCGCCCAGCCGGTGTACAGGCCCAATGCGATCGGCGGGGCGCCGGCCAGCAGGCCGCCCGGCACGACGCCGGCGCTGTGCGAGAGCGACAGTATCGCCAGCAGGGTCGTCAATTGCAGGCCGAACAGGCTGTAATAGACGGCCGGATTTTTCAGCCTGGTCGTCATGTGGCGAAGACGCGTTCGAGGTCGGCGCCGCGGCCGATGTGGTAGACCTGATCACCGGATTCGATGCGGCGTCCCCCGGCGGCCGGCCGGCGGGCGGGATACAGGAAGCTGTCCGTATTAAAGCGAACACGGATGACCCGGTGCTGCCCGGCGTCGATGAACGCACCGGCTTGCGCGTCCGATAGCTGGTTTTCAAACACCACCAGCACCCCGCGCCCGCCCTCATGCTCGCCTGCCAGCCGCATGGCCTCCGCGCAGGGTGTGTCGCCGTCCGCCCTGACACGGGCCAGCGCATCGAGGAGTGTCTGGAAGTGCGCCTCGCCGCGACCGCCCGGGATGGAGAGCCTGTTCCTGCCCTGACCGAACAGGGCGACGCTGTGTCCTTCATCGAGGGCATGCCGGGCGATGGACGCGGCGATTTTCACGGCATACTCCAGGGTACTTTCCCTGCCTTCCCCGCAGTTGTCCGCCGCATTCAGGTTCAGCACCAGGGTCACCCGCGTAATCGATATCCATTCGAGTTCGCGCACCATGAGTGCACCGTGGTGCGCACTGGCTGACCAGTGGATATGCCGGGGACTGTCACCGCGGCGGTATTCACGCACCCCCATGAAATCCCCGGCGCCGCCGGCACGGATCACCGAGCGGTTGCCGTCGGCGGGCAGGGATTCATTGCCCAGGTAGTCGAGCCGGATGATCCTGAAGACCGCCGGATAGACCAGCAGTGTACCGGGGGCCGTAGCGATGCGGCGCGTGGCGCTGTGCAGGCCGAACGGGAAACCGGTCTTCAGCGTCAGGGAGTCGAAGGTGTATTCGCCGCGCAGGTCGCACGGCAGGCGCATGCTGACCGTATGCCGGTCGCCCAGCATCGGGACAAAGGCCATGGCCTGCTGACTGTCGGGCGCAGCGAACGGCAGGTGGTCCCAGACCTCGAGCATGTAGCGCCCGATCCAGCCACGGTTTTCGAGCCCGATGACGAACTCGACGTCCTCGCCCTCGCTCGCCCTGGCCGGATGCCGGCGCACGGCCTCGACCCGGCTCAGCGCCCAGCGCGGCGTGAACCAGCTGACGAGCAGGGTCGCCAGCACCAGCGCGAACATGCCGTAGAGCAGTGCAATGCCGCGATTCCAGGCAATCAGATACAGGAGGGCACTGACCAGGACGAGGACAGTGGTCGGGGCAAACAGCCGGTTCGGTTCAGGCCGCGGCAACAGGGACCCGCACCTGGTTGAGGATGGAGGTCAGCACGGCCTCCTCGTTCACCCCGGCAGTGCGTTTCACGGGATGCGCGATCAGGCGGTGACACAGCACCGGCAGCGCGACCTGCTTGACGGTGTGCGGCTGCACGTAGTCCTTGCCGGACAGCAGTGCCATGGCCCGTGCCGCCTGCATCATGGCCAGTGAACCGCGCGGACTGGCGCCCATGACCAGGTCCTTGTGGTCGCGCGTCGCCTGCACGACCCGGGCGATGTACTCCAGCACGTCCGGTCCGATATGGACCCTGTTGACCCGGCTCTGCAGGCGCGCAAGCGTGTCGAGGTCGAGCACCGCACCCAGCGTCGTGATCGGATGCCGGTCCTTCTGCATCTGCATGATGCTCACTTCCTCATCGAGCCCGGGGTAACCCATGCGGATACGCATGAAGAAGCGATCCAGCTGGGCCTCGGGCAGAGGATAGGTACCGTGGTATTCGATCGGGTTCTGGGTGGCGATCACCATGAATACATCCGCCAGCGGATGGGTGGTGCCGTCCACGCTGACCTGGTTCTCGGCCATGGCCTCCAGCAGGCTCGACTGGGTGCGCGGGGTAGCACGATTGATCTCGTCGACCAGCAGGATGCTGGTGAACACGGGCCCGCGGATAAAATCGAACTCCCGGGTCTTCTGGTTGTAGACCGAGACGCCGGTGACATCCGAGGGCAGCAGGTCCGGGGTGCACTGGATGCGCCTGAAGTCCATGTCCAGCGAGCGGGCCAGCGCCCTGGCCAGCATGGTCTTGCCGAGTCCCGGGGCATCCTCGATCAGCAGGTGGCCACGGCACAGCAGCGTGGCGATCGTCAGCAGGATGGATTCCTGCTTGCCGACGATGACGCTGGATATATTCCTGAAAAGTCCTGCCAGACTGCTGTTGTCCATGGATAACTCCGTTTTCCCCGGCTTCCAGGCTCAAGGGTGGTCGACTGAACCATCTATAACGGCCATGGAATGGACCGATTTAAGTACGCCGTTCGCGGAATCTCCTGCAGCGGGAATGACAGCGGAAGCCGATTGCCCGCCCTTTTTCCGGGGGCCGGAGCTCAGGCGTCTGACTGCCGCCCCCGGGCTGACAGCGCGCGCCTGGCAACGAGATGGTCCAGACCGAGTTTTCCCGGCCCGGAGAAAATCAGCGGCAGAAGCATCACCAGATACATCAGCGGCAGTTTGAAGCCGTTGTCACAGACGTTGTAGCCGTTTCCGGCGTGGACACTGACCCAGGCAACGACCGTCACGATCACCAGTGTTACGCTGACAAGGCGCGTACCCAGCCCGATTACCAGCGCCACCGCACCGATCAGCTCGCTCTGGGTGGAGATAAACCAGCTGATGTCCGCCGGTATGACATCGAACGGAAAGGGAAACCGGTCCATGATATCGGCAAACCAGTTCTCGCCGCGGTACTTCTCCACGCCGGACTCCCAGAACTCGCAGGCCAGCAGCAACCTCAGGCCGAGCTGAGGCATGAATTCGCCGATTCGATTCAGGAAACCGAAAACAGCGCGGGTCGCGCAGGGTACACACATATTCGATAACGAGCTCATAACAATCCCCGTGTTCAGTACACGGCGCCCGCTTCACGCAGCGTATCCAGCAAGGCGCGTCCCGTTTCGAAAAGGGATTCCGGATCGTCCTGATCCAGTTCCCGCGCGATCTGCGTCATGGCTTCATATCCGCTGAGGCTGTCATCACGGATCAACTCGAGCAATCGGGCGCTAACCGGGTTGAGCGTGATGAAGCGCACCGTGTCGTGCCGGCCGCGGTACACCAGGTAGCAACAGGCCTGGCCATCCGGCCCGGCGGGTTCAAACTGCGGCCCGATGCGATGCACCGGGTACCGATAGCGGGCCAGCCTCGCGGTCGGATTGAGTTCCGGGCGCCCCGCCAGCAAGATGCGCCGCTCCAGGATCTCCTGCGTCCGCCGGATACGCGCCGCAACGTGATGCACCGCCTCTTCGGTAAAGGGAATCGGCAACAGGTCGTACAGGTGTCCTTCGTCGCTGCACCAGGACAGGTGCTCGGTGTAGAGCGTTATGCCGTACTCGTCCAGAAAGCGCTTCACCTGCTCCTGGAACACCTCGTCCAGTGGCGCCGTGCCGCCCCAGCGACAGACCGGGGGCGACGATCGGCTGCGACCGGGCAAGGCGGCGCAGATCCCTGCGCCATACGCCGCCCATGTTCATCCGGTTTTCCTGGGCGATCTCGAAGAAGTCGGAAGAAGTCGATGGTCTCGGGTACCGCCGACCTGAGGACGGGAAGGCATTCCCGCCCCAGGCCGAGCCCAGCGCCATACAGGGTTGCATTTGGCATGTGCGTGTCCTGCGGAGCCGCTACTCCGCGCCTTCCATGCCTTTGGCCTTGTTGGCGCCGCATTTGCCCTCGCCGCACTTGCCTTCCCTGGCCTTGGTCATGGTCTTGCTGGCACCGCACTTGCCCTCGGCGGTCTTGTCCGCCGCCTTGCTGGCCCCGCACTTGGCCTCGACAGCCTTGTCCGCCGCCGTGCTGGCGCCGCACTTGCCTTCCTGCGACCTGGCGTCGGCTTCGGCCACCTGATAACCCTGCTTCAGAACCTGCATGCCGAACGGATTTTCACCCGCCTGCGCGATACCCGTGGAACCCAAAGCAGTGCTCAGGGCCAGAGTGATTACAGTCTTGGTAGTGTTCATGTTTCATTTCTCCTGGTTAAATTGTCATGTCACGGGCGCGGGATAGGCCGTTGACGACGCTGGTCCCGTGGAACCGGGACGGGTATCAGCGCGAATGCCCGTCCGCAACGGCGAGAGCCGCACGGATTCGCTCGCGTGAGCCGTAGGGCAGTCCGGGAGACTGAATGCCTGTATTCACACGGCCTGCCATCATGCCCAGTGCACGCCGCAGCAACATGATCTGCCGTAAAAACCGCCGGCAGTCCAGGCACAGCCAGAGATGAAGTCGCAGGCTCCGGCGCTCGTGGACGCCCAGACGACGGTCCTGGGCTTCCGATACCAACCGGCTGGCATCCTCACATTTCATCTCCTGCACCACCCCCCGGGCCGTACCGGCCCGGATTCTGTCGAGACACTGGCGCGGCCCCAAACGGGCCCGATACCGCAGCGTCTACAGGTTGGTCGATGCAATCACCGAAACCTTACATTTTTTTATCGTCGATCTGGAACTGCGGGAATACCGCGGGTTGGCGGCGGGACTGTCAGACGATGCAGGCCTGCAGAGCGGTCCCGGTCATGGCTTCGGGAGGGCAGGCAGGCGTACAGCAGGGAGTTACGCAGGCTGTTCTGATCGGTGGCAGGCTTCCCTGACGGCCGCATTTTTTCGAGGGTGTGGCGGATTCATCCGCTCCGGGGCGGGTTGTCGCCGGCGTGATCAGTCTGGGCGCGATCAAGGTCCGACCCTGATGCCGCTATCACCGGTGACTGCCCTGCCCGGCCAATGCCCGCCGGATACGCTCGCGGGCCTCGCCGGAAGTTTGGGGCCCCGGGTGTCCGTCATCCCGGAACTCGCCTGCAGCCGCAGGGCTTTCCGGATCAGGCGTAGCTGCCGGTTGAAGCGCCTGCAGTTGACGCATATCCAGAGATGCACACGCAGAACGATTCGTTCGTGCACGTGCAGCTTCCGGTCCTGGCCTTCCGATATCAATACACTGGCCTCTCTGCACGTCAACATATCGCGCTACTGCCCCCCGGGCTCCCCCCAGTGTCGCCCGAAGCACTGCCGCATCCCCATGCGGGCGCGGTAGAGCGTCGTCCAGAAGTTCGCCGGCGTAATCGCGAATGCATCGCAGATGATCTCCGTGCTCTCTTCCATGACTTCACGCATCATAAACAATCTGGCGAGGCGTTTGGGCATGTGGTCCAGGCAATATTGCAGTATCGACCAGAACCGTGCCTGTTCCAGGACATCATCCGGATTTCCCCAGTCAGCGATTCTTGCGCGCCTGTGGCCGTCTGCAGCAAAACTGCGTGCAGTGGAATCATCGTCTTCGCTTTCCGTCCGGTCCGTGTCATCGAGGTTCACTTCACGCAGCTCGCGCCGGAACTGATCCATGATCTTGTGCTTGAGTATGCCGATCAGCCAGGTCCGCACCGAGGCACCGCCCGCAAATCGCTCCCGCGCCTGCAGGGCGGCAAGAAGTGTTTCCTGCACCGCCTCCTCGGCGTTGTGTGCGTCGCGCAAGCGCAGCAGGGCATAGCGATACAGCGCATCACCATGCGCGTCCAGCCATTCTTCAGGTGAATCGATGTCACCTTCCATCGACGTTATCCTTCCGGTTAACGGAGCGATTCCAGCGCATCCGGAACTGCCATCCGCTCAGGGTCCATGACGGCAGGTACTGCAGGTGCTCGTATCCGGAAGCATTCGCAATGCTCACCGCCATTGAATGAACGAACCGGCATCTGTTCCTTCAGGCCCTTCCCCTTGCAAACATGCCGTACGCTTCGAACCGGCGCGACAACGTATCTCAACGGAATAACGCAGCAATTGTCCGCCGACACGGAGACCAGGGTCATGCGGTGCTGTTTACCGGTCTTGTAACGCGCCTGCCGGGGCCGTTATCCCGAGCTGATTAGTACAGGGAAGCCTGATCAAGTCGTCATTGCGACGAACGCAGTGACGAGGCAATCTCCAGCTGACTGGTTTTGTCGTTACGAGATTGCTTCGCTACGCTCGCAATGACGTGCCACATGACCTGATCGGAGGTTCCCGTATTTGGATGGTGACCGGGAACAGGCAAAATCACCGGGGCAGCTGCCCTGGACGAAACGGGAGGCGGCGATGAAACACCATCGCTTTCGTTTGTCACCGGCCCTGTCGATTGCCACCGTCCCGGTGCAGCGTGCCGGCAGGGCGGGAAGCCGAAATGGCGCTCAGGCCTGGGCCGGGGCGCGATCGACGGGCAGATGCACCCGTACGCACAGGCCGCCAAGCCGCTCTGAACGGGAGAAGTCCAGGCTGCCGTTGTACAGCACGACGATATCCTGCACGATGGCCAGTCCCAGCCCGTGTCCGGGAGACTGCTCGTCGATGCGCGCGCCGCGCCTGGCCAGCCGCGGCAGATCCCCCTCCGCCACACCGGGGCCGTCGTCCTCGACCTGCAGGCGGACGCCGTCTTCGATCCCCATGTCCAGCGCCACCCGGCCGCGGGACCATTTGCAGGCGTTGTCCAGCAGGTTGCCGAGCAGCTCCAGCATGTCCTCACGGTCCAGCGCCAGTGCCAGGGCGGGCAGCACGGAAACATGGAAATCCAGATCCTTGCCGCGGTACATGCCTTGCAGGACCTGGATGAGGCCCGGGATTTCAACGGCCGGGTCGAAGTGCCGGCCCGGGGTGCCACTGCCGGCCAGGCGGGCCAGGCGCAGTTCCCGTTCGATGAGCTGGTGAATGCGTTCCATGCGGCCGGTAAGGCGCCGGTAGAGCGCCTCGGGCAGCTCCCCGTCGTCCAGTTCCTGGGCGATCAGGTTGAGCGGCGTGTTGAGCGCATGGGCCAGGTTGCCCAGGGCATGGCGGGAGCGGGTCAGGCGGGTTTCCAGCAGTGCCAGCAGGCGGTTGATTTCGCTCACCAGCGGGTACACCTCGCTGGGCACGCTGTCGTCAAGCCGCTCCTGCTCGCCGTTGACCACCTGGCGCACCTGCTCGCGGACCTTCTCCAGCGGCATGAAACTCTGCTGCACCAGCCGGCGTTGCATCAGCATCAACAGCCCCAGCAGGACCAGGGCACCGAGACCGAATCCCCACTGGTAGTTGAGGATCTGCCGTTCCAGCGGGGCGACGTCCTCGGCCACGCTGACCACCAGGGGATGACCGTGTTTCCGGTAACCGATGGACAGTTGCAGCAGCGTCTGCTCACTCGGCCCGGCGACCTTCTGCACCCGCCGTTCACCCGGCTGCAGGGCGGGCACCGGCAGGTCGGAATCCCACAGCGAACGGGAAAGCTGCGGCGGCTGGTCACCGGTCTTCAGCGCGTAGTAGTGACCTGAAAGGGGCTGCAGGTAGACCGGTGTGATGCGGTTGGCAGCCACCGCATCCCTGCCCTGCCCGTCCCTGTGCGCGGCACCGAGCAGGGATTCGGCATCGTGTTCCAGCCGGCTGAGCACATAGCCTTCGCTGAGCCGGTGTACCGTGTAGCCGCCCAGCAGGAGGAACAGCAGGGTAAAACCGGCCATGCTCAGCACCAGTCCCAGCTGCAGACGGCGTTCCAGCGAGATCATTCCGGCCGCTCGGGGAACAGGTAGCCCTGGCCGCGCAGGGTGCGGATGTGCTGCTTGCCGATTTTCTCGCGCAGCCGCCGGACGTAGACCTCGATCAGGTTGCTGTCGCGTTCGAATTCCTGGTCGTAGACATGTTCAGTGAGGCGGGTCTTGGAAAGGATGCGTTCCGGGTTGAGCATGAAATAGCGCAGCAGGCGGAATTCGGTACCGGTCAGTTCGATCGTCCGGCCATCCGGCGTGCCGACCTGCTGGCGCTCCTCGTCCAGGGTAAGGCCGGCGGTCCGGATCACCGGCCCGGGCCGGTCGCCGCTGCGACGGATGAGGGCCTGCAGGCGGACCAGCAGTTCCTCGACATGAAAAGGCTTGCCAAGGTAATCGTCCGCGCCGGCCTTGAAGCCGTCCACCCGCTCGTGCCAGGCGCCGCGCGCGGTGAGGATGAGCACCGGCACCCGGTTGTCGCGGCTGCGCCAATGGGCAAGCACGTCCAGTCCCGGCCGCCGGGGCAGGCCCAGATCCAGAATCACTGCATCGTAGGGCTCCTCGTCGCCGAGATATTCGGCGTCCACGCCGTTATCGGCCAGATCCACTGCAAAGCCCGCCTGGAGCAGGGCCGGTTTCAGATGCTCTACCAGTTCTGCATCGTCTTCCGCCAGCAGCAGGCGCATCACTCGTCCCCGACGTCGATCAGTTCGCCGCTGCGGGCATTGAACCGGTATTCCCGCACCCGGCCGGCCGTTTCCAGTCGCTCGATCTGGTAGATCAGCAGGCCGTCCTCCTGTTCCAGTTCCACTTCCAGGATACGGCTGTCGGCGACCCTGGGCAGCCCTTGCAGAATGACATCCAGCGCCAGGATGTCACCGGAGGTGCGCAGGCTGCGGACCCGGTCCAGCTCCTCGGCGTGCAGGCCCAGGGCCAGGCAGAGGCCCAGCGCGCCCGATATCAGTCGTCCCAGCGTCCCCATCCCGGAATCCGTACAGAGTGTTCATCGTAGGATCCGTCCCTGGCGCCTGTATGGCAAGCCTCGCAGCGGCTGAAGCTGCCGATCTCCGGGTTGTCTGCCACCGCGCGGGCCGGGAGTTCGTCGTGCTGGCGGCGGAAATAGACGGTATCCGTGATGCGCAGCGGGGCGTCGCCGCGCAGGGAGTTGGCAATGCCCGGGGAGCGGCCCGTGTTCACCCGATCGGCCGCATTGGCGGCCAGGTAGCCGCGCAGCTGCGCATCGGTGTCCGCATCCAGCTCGGCATTCTCACCGAAGTGGTCCGCCAGTCCGTTCATGAGCCGCTGCCAGGAGGCCGCCGGCAGCAGCCCGGGCTGATAGGCGAAATGGCAGCCGCCGCATTCTTCCTGATACAGCGCGTTTTGTACGGGCGCAACGTCCTGCCGGCTGAATCCGTAACGGGAGCCGTTGCCTTCGTGTTCGCCGCGCTCGTCGTCTTCACGTTCGTACTGGCTGCCGATGACCAGCCCGGCGGCGGCAATTCCGGTGGCGGCGATCAGGCCGCCGATGATCCAGGTTTTCATGTGCGTATCCTCACAGTTGTCTCAGATATTCCAGCAAATCGCCCTTCTCCTGCGCCGTGCATTCACGGCCCCAGGTCCACTTGCAGTTGCGCTTGAACCATTTCTCCACCTTGTCCGGATCGGTGTAGCGGCCGGTGACGACCGACGGCGCCATGGGTTCGATGGGCTTGTTCGTGCGCTGATGCCGGCCGGGCTGGCTCAGGTCGGCGCCATGGCAGTCCGCGCATTGGCGGTCCTGGTACAGCCGGCTGTTCCACAGCCTGTCGCCGCTCCCGGACAGGAAGGGGCCGGCGCCCTGGGCGTGGTAGTGGTTCTGCACCTCGGTGATGGCATCGGCCTGCAGGCCGGGGCTGGCCGAGCCGGCCAGCAGGGCGGTAACGAGTGCGGGTATTTTCATCATTGCAGCTCCTGTTGCTTGCGGCCGGTAAACATGCTGCGAACCAGGTTCTCGCCGTGTTGCAGGCTGGCCAGCGCAACGCCGGCCAGATGCAGCAGTACCAGCAGCAGGGTGAAGTTGGCGAAGAATTCGTGTGTTTCCTCCAGCGCATTGCCCAGCCAGTCCGGGGCACCTTGCATCAGGCCGGCCAGCGGTCCGGAGAACTCTCCATGGCCATAGAGGGCCAGTCCCGAGACGGTGGTGAATGTCAGGCTGACCAGCAGGGCGATCACCATGGCACCGCCGGCGGGGTTGTGTCCCAGGTGGCGCCTGGCGCGGACGGCAACAGCGTCCTTCAGATAGGCCAGTATGGCCGCCGGTGAACGCACGAAATCCGTGAAGCGGGCGTGGCGGGTGCCGATCACGCCCCAGACAAGACGGAACATCACCAGGCCCAGCACCGTGTAGCCGGCCAGCACGTGCAGCTCCAGCCAGTCGTCCTCGACAAGGTAGGCGGTCAGAAAGGCAGCCGCCAGTGTCCAGTGGAACACGCGGACGAGGGGGTCCCAGACGCGAACCGTATTGTGTTTATCCAGCATGTGTCGTCTCCATGTGCTTGCTGGAGACCAGCCTAGCGGGGCTATCTGAATTCACGCTGAACGCAATCTCGCATCCCGGGTTGCGGCTGGTCCGGACATGCGGCGTGGACAACCGTTCAACAGGTCCTGCCGGACCGGTGCCCCGTTGTCCGTGTCGAAGTAAAGCGTAACTTCACTGCCGGCGGCATCGCGCAGCGTCACGATGCAGGCGGTGATCCCGCAGCGTCCCAGCAGCCTTGTTTCCACTATCCGCGCTGCATACCGGCTGCACAGCGTTTCGTGGATCTGCGCCTGCATCCGGGAGCGTGATACCCGCGTGAGTTCGAACTCCCTGGCCCGGTCGCTGAAGAAACTGCTCATGGAAACCGCCAGCGAGATGGACAGGGCGGCGAACAGGGCGACAAGTGACAGCGTTTTCAGACCTTGCATCGGCAAACCCCCGGCATGAGATATGCCGGACACTGGCAGCCGCGCATGAACTGAAGCTGAAGACCGTCGCTCGCCTGCACCTGCCGGTTCAGGAAGCTCGCCCTTCGACCTGGGTCGTTGCTGCCCGTGCAGGCCGGCCACCACGCGGGGTCCATCCGGCCGGCTGCCGGCATGACGCACAGCACTTCAGCTTCGCTTCAGTTTCATTTCAGGAACGGTTCATTTACGCAGGGTACCTTGTCCGCCATGGGCAACAACATGTGAGGAACCGAACAATGCCGCAGTCCACATTCAACACCAGTGATCCGTACACAACGAACGTACTCTGGAAAACGCCTGTCAGGGTGTTGCACTGGCTGGCCGCTGCCAGCCTGGCCGGTGCGGCGTTCCTGACGACACAGGGGGATAGCGGACATGCAGCACTCGGATGGATAGCCCTGGGATCACTGTTGATCCGGCTATTCGGATCAGGAAAGGCCGCTGCATCCGGCCCCGCGCTGTGGCTGGTAACGGCAGCTGTTGTCGTCCTCGACCTGAGCGGCCTGCTCGCACCGCATGGCACCGTCCACGCGGGTGCGACCCTGGTCGCACTGGTGCTGGCGGCGCTTTACTGCGCGACCGTCCTGTTCGAATCCGTGCAGCGCATCACCGCCCGGACGGCATCCGTGCCGGGGCCGTTCCGCCACCCGGGATAATATGACCGGGATCGCATCCATGCCGGCATTCTGCGCTTGCCGGACAGCCGCGCCTTAACCGGTTTTCGTCTGATCCGCCGGCGGCCCGTTCAGCACCTTCCTGCCCGAGATCATCGCGGATACCAGATTGCCGCCATCGCGCAGCTCGGTCAGGACGACGGCCAGGACATGAATCACGGCGAAGAACAGCAGCGCGAAGAAGCCGTAATAGTGAATGGTGATAAAGGGCTTGCGGAAGGCGCGCATCGCATCATAGGCAACCGTGTCATACATCTCCTTCGCATAGGGCACCAGCGTCGCCGGATCGACACCCGGCGCGGCTATCCGGTCGGCAATCCACGCACCGATGGGCGGGTAGAACAGGTCCGTGCCCGCCAGTACCAGTCCCGTGATAGCCTGTAGCAAAAGCAACAGCAGCAGCAGGGTGACCGCGATCCGCCCGAGTGGATTGTGTCCGAGGTACTGGCGTGGCCGACCCGCGCTGAATTCGGCGACGTAGGCGCGCACTTCATTCATATAGCCGCGACCGCCGGGCAGGATCGCCCGCCAGCGGGCATGAGGCCCGCCGATAAAGGCCCAGACCAGGCGCCACAGCAGATTCAGTGCGAATATATAGCCAATCCAGACATGCACGGTCTTCAGCAGAATCTTGCCGTCGTTGGTCATGCCGATTGCCTCGTCGTTGAGGATGGCCGCGCCCACGGCAATCAGTCCGAGCATGCACAGCAGGTTGATCCAGTGAAACCAGCGGGTGCCGGCGTCCCATACGAAATAGGTCTTCAGTTCGGTCATGGCGGTGCTCCTTTAGCCCGTGCCTGTCGTGAGTGTGGCCGTAAATTATTATGCATTGAATCTTCAGCCCTGATAAGAATCAAATCGACGGCAGGTCGACAGGGCATCCAGCCGGACACGAGGAACAGCATGACAATCGCTTGCCCGGCCACATTGACAATCCCTGGTGTGTACTGGCGTGATGCGCCGCCCCCGGGATCGACTAAGCATTGTAAAATGCTGCCCCATGAACGAACACAATTCCAGACTGCGGGGTGAAGCAGCCAGCACACTGGAAAAGGGCTTTGCGAGTGTCGTAACGCCCTTCCGCGAGTTTATCCGCGACCAAAAGACTGCCAGCCTGCTGCTGTTGGGCGGTACTCTGCTCGCCCTGGTCATCGCCAACTCACCCCTGGCTCACCAGTACGAAAGCCTCATAGAGACCCGCATCGGTTTCGTGTTCGGAGGCAGCGAGTTTGTAATGAGCCTTCGCCACTGGGTCAACGACGGGGTGATGGCACTGTTTTTCTTTATTCTGGGACTGGAAATCAAGCGCGAGCTGCTGGTTGGAGAGCTGCACGAACCAGCGCGCTCCGTCCCCGTGGTCGCTGCGGCGGCGGGTGGCATGCTGATGCCTGCACTGTTGTACTTCGTCCTTAATCAGGGCAGTGGTACGAGCCAGGGCTGGGCCATTCCGATGGCGACCGATACCGCCTTCGCCATCGGCATATTGGCCTTGCTTGGCACACGCGTGCCCGCCGGGTTGACAACATTTCTGCTGGCGCTGGCCATCATGGACGATATGGGGGCCGTGCTGGTGATTGCCCTGTTCTATTCTGACAGCATCAGCATGCTGTATATTTGCATCGCACTGGGTCTGCTCGTCGCACTCATTATCATCAACCTGCTGGGTGTGCGACATCCGGTTGTTTTTTTCATAGGAGGCGGCATGGTGTGGCTGGCCATGCTCGGCTCGGGTGTACATGCCACAATGGCCGGCATCCTGGTCGCCATGACTGTACCCGCACGCCCTGCGCGCAGCCCGCACGCCTTTGTCTGGCGCAGCCGGCAACTGATCGATGAGTTCGAGAAGATCGAGACCAGCAGGGACAGCACACCGCCCATCCTGGCAGAGCCGGAAAAACACACCGTCATAGAACGCCTGCAGGAGACCGCCGCCCAGGCCACAACGCCGCTGCAGCTGTGGGAGCGAGCGCTGGAACATCCGGTCGCCCTGTTCGTGCTGCCGCTATTCGCCCTGGTCAACGCGGGCATTGCTGTTCAACCTGCAGCGCTGCCGGCATTCCTCGGCGACTCGCTTGCTCTGGGAATTGTAGTGGGACTGGTCGTCGGCAAGTTAGCCGGGATCTCTCTGGCAACCCTGGCCGTACTGGCGCTGGGACTCGGCCGGCTGCCGGGCGGTATGCAGCGGCGTCACCTGCCGGGGCTGGGGCTGCTCGGCGGCATGGGATTCACCATGTCCATATTCATCGCCGGCCTGGGTTTTGCCGGCCAGCCGGAAAAACTCCTGATTGCGAAAACCGGTATTCTCACCGCCTCACTCATCGCGGGTGTTGGCGGCTACCTGTGGTTGCGGCTCGCGGCACCCGGTCACTCAACCGCTGACGTCCTGCATTCCGGCGATACAAATCCCCCCCGGCAGTGATTCCAGGCCAGGCGGTGCAATCACTGCTCCGGCGAGAAACAGGTCTGTCGGCATGCGCGCCGCTCAACCCGGCTGCATCGCAGCGCCGATGACGCTATTGTTCGCAGCGCGCGCTTGCATATGGCGTGCTGGCTACGGCAACCTGCTGACCCTTCGCCACTTCTGCCACACGCGTGCACCCTGCGCCTGCCCGGGACTACCCGCTCCGGGCTTCGCCCCTGCATGGGGTACAGCGAACGCATCGCCCGCTCATGGTCGCGAGCACACGGACCCGGGGGAAATCTGCCCTGTGTATCAGCCCTGGTCGCGGCGCTCGCATGGCGCACGGTACTGCTCGGGCACATCGTCCGGACATTTCCCACAGCGTTCATTGCCGGGCACCGCGAAGTCGATCTTCCGCGGGTACGGGAGATCCATGTTAGCCATGATCCCGATAAATTCCTGCAATGTCCTGCCCTGGCCCAGGCGCGGGTTGCGCGCCTTTTCCTGCGCGATGGTGGATATGAAGCGCCCCTCGTAATCGTGGCAGGGATAGACCAGCGTGTCGTCCGGCAGGGTAAAGAATTTCTGTTGAATACTGCGGTACAGCGTCGCGGCATCACCGGACTGGAAGTCCGTGCGTCCGCAGCCGTCAATCAGCAGGGCGTCACCACTGAACAAGATCCTGTGCGTACCCGTGTCGACAAGGTAGGCATGGTGATGGCTGGTATGGCCGGGCGTGAACAGCGGATGCAGCTCAATATTGCCAATGCGAAATGGCTCGCCCTCCCTGACGCCGATATCGGCACAGGGCAACTCGTCGATGGCCGGAAACACCATGCGGCTCCCGGTCTGTTCCTGCAGGCGCCGTGCGCCCGTGAGGTGGTCGGCATGGATATGGGTGTCGATTGTGTAATCGAGCTTCAGGCCCATCTCCTGCAGGATGGCCGCATCGCGCTGCGCGGTATCCAGCACCGGGTCGATAAGTGCCGTTTTGCCGGTGTCCGGACAACTGACCAGATAGGTATAGGTGCTTGAGTCGGGTTCGAACAACTGCCTGAAGATCATACGGCCTCCTGTCCTGTTCGTCATTCAGTGGCTCACTATGTGCCAACCCGAATGAGCCAGGTGTTGCCATGTATTATTCCATGCCGGTCTCTGCGATCAATGGCTGATGGTCGAAGACGACACGCACCGGCATACTGCGACGCAGCGTCGAGCAGCTCAAAACCGGGGTGCCCATCCCCGGCCCCAGGGCCGGATCCACACTTTCGCGTATACCCGGTATGATAATAATGCCGGTTACGCAAAGTGCGTCTTCCAGTCATTTCGGATTCGCTTCGTGCTGGATGACACCCCCGGTCTGACTATTGATGAGCGCGTTTGGCGACCGGCATTGCCCCGTATCATGGCATGATACGGGGCACGGGGCAGCAACCGCCGTGACGGCGGCGGTTCCGGCGAACGGCCTCCAGTAGATAGAGGCCTGCGGTTCATGCGTCTGCCGCCTTGCGCGCATGGAAGTTCACGGACTGGATGAACAGGTCCTTGGCCACCTTGGCCTCGGCCGTGGTGTCATAGAAGCAGTTGAAACGCTGCTTC
>Ga0210112_1000165_pt1 | contig 18711 bp, 12 predicted proteins | sample Joice_ThreeSqC_D_FD_184875 | JGI IMG/M metagenome (GOLD analysis project Ga0210112, IMG submission 184875) | Wetland microbial communities from San Francisco Bay, California, USA, that impact long-term carbon sequestration - Joice_ThreeSqC_D2... | ecosystem: Environmental > Aquatic > Marine >... | reverse complement strand
CACCCCGATCCTGCGCCCACTCATCGATATCCTTCTCGAAGAGGTGCCGGGCGAGACCGTACACCTCGCCGAGCCTGCCGTACCGGTCGACCGCCTCGGCATACAGGTTGTACGCAGTCAGGTGGTCGCTGCCGTAGACGACCACGCCCGCCAGGTCCGGTTCGTCACGCGTCATCCGGTGGAGCGAGTCGACACTCGCGGCGACTGCGATGAACGGCACGAGCTCGTCGTCTGCATGCACCAGCAGCTCGCCCCACGGCCGGTCCACCGGCAGGGCCTCGACGTCGCGCCCGTACGAGGTGAGCCGGCCGTGCTCGACGATCCCCCGCGAGTTCAGCCGGGTCACGGCGGCGCCGTAGGCGCGGCGGTCGAGCGGCACCGGCAGGTCCAGATCGCGAAGATCCACGCCGAGGGCCGCAGCCGTCAGCGCGACCCGCTCGCTGTCACCCGCGAGCTGGAAGACGGGCGGCACGGGCACCAGGGAGAAGAAGTCAATGTCCCGATCCGAGAGCAGGTAGACGCGGCCGTCTGGAACGCGGCCGTGCACCCGGCCCGCCATCTGGAGGATCTCGTTCGGGCCGAGGTACTGGCGGCTGAGGACGTTCCGGCCGCGCTGCACCAGGTTGGCGTAGCAGGCGTCGTAGATCACCACGGTGTCGAGCCCGCGGATGTTGAGCGCCGACTGCCCGGCCTGGGTCATCGCGAGCAGGAACGGCCGCTCTACCGAACCGTCGAGGAACGGCCGGATCACCCGGATCGGCTCGCCGCCGTGATAGAAGGCGGCGTTGAGCGACGGCCACTGCGCTCCCAGCTCACGGGAGGCGGCTTCCACTTCGGCTCGCGTCGGGAGAAACACCGCCACGCCGCGGCGCTCGCGGATCGCCCGCCGGACGAACCGGTCGTCGAGGAATTCGAGCGGCTGTTGCTGGCGCACCTCCACGGTCGCCGACAGCGCCGGATCGAAGACGCTCGTCTCCAGCACTTCGCTCGAGCGCAGGTACTCGGCGTAGAACGAGGGATCGACGGTCGCCGACAGCCAGATGAACCGGCAACCCACCCGCTTCCCGAGCGCCAGGCACAGCTCGAGTTCCGCCGAGGTCTGGTGGATCTCGTCGACCACGAGGGTGTCCTGCGGCGCGATGAGGTCGCCCTGGAACCATCGTCGTGCGATTCCCGTGGTCACGATCACGACGTTCCACCCCGGGGTCTCGGGCGTGGCCTCCCGCTCGCGGTTCACCACACCGATCCGGAGCGGCGCCTGCAGGATTTCCTCGGCGATGGGGCGGATGGCCAGCGTCTTCCCGGTACCGGTGCTCGCCATCACACCGAACCCGGCAACCGACGCCGCGAGCCGGCGCAGATCCTCGCCGTGCTGGCGCTCCAGGATCGTCTCCACGTGGAGATGACAGGCCAGCTCGATCGTCTCGCACGCCGCGCGGGTGGGCGCGATCACGACCACCCGGCCGGAGGGCGGCTCGGCCCGCCGGAACGCGTCCCGGTCCGGGGGCAGAAAGTGATCGCGCAGCGGCGGGCGAGGCTCCTTCACCTACCCGGATCGCTCGCGCAGCAGGGTGAGGACCTCTCCAACCTGGGCGTGGCGGCCCAGTTGACGCTTCGAGAAGATCAACTCGCCGTCACACGTCACCTCGAACACTCCACCGGACGACTTGATCAACTGTACTTCCGCCTCGGGATGTGCTTCACGAATCTCGGCCTCCAGACCGGAGGCCCTGGGGAGATAGCCTCAAACCCCGCAGTACTCGATCGTTACCCGCACTGTCACACCTCCGTGGGTGAGAACGCTCCGTGAATAGTAACCGGGTGACGGCTGCCGGCCGCCGCCGGAAACAGTAGATTGAATTCCATGCCTACGATCCATACGCGTCGTCTGACGGCGGCAGCCATGGTGTTGATCGCCGCCTGTTGGGGAACCCGGGCCCACGCGCAGGCCGGCACCGGAGGGCAGGTCGAGCTCGGCCTGCTCGGCACCTACACGCGGTTCGACAACGCAGCGGTCGGCCTCTCAAGCGACGCCGGGGCCGGAGCGCGGCTCGGCGTGTTCTTCAGCCGCACGTTCGCGCTCGAGGTCCGCGGCGACTATACACGCACACAGGACACCGCCGCCAGCCAGGTGGACCTCTCGCGCCTGAGCGGCACGCTGTACGCCTACGCGCCGCCCACCGCCGTCGGCCGCTTCTATCTGGGCGCCGGCTACACGCGCTCGTTCTACCGCGGTGGCGCCGATCTCGACAGCGACGGAGGGCACCTCATCCTGGGCGATCTCCTCTCACTCGGGGAACGCATGGGACTGCGCCTCGAAGGCCGTGCCGACTACATCCCGTCCTCGGCACTGGTAGATCCGGCGGCAGGAGCGCTCAACCTCGGCGCGGCCGTCGGGCTCTCCGTGTTCGCCTTTGGCGGCCCGCCGCGCGACACCGACGGCGACCTCGTACCCGACAAGCGGGACGCCTGCCCCGAGACACCCATGGGAGCCGTCGTCGACGCCTCCGGCTGTCCACTCGACAGCGATCTCGACGGGGTGTTCGACGGGATCGATCGCTGCCCCGACACACCGTCCGGAGCGGTCGTCGACGCCGCCGGATGCCCGATCGACACCGACCGCGACGGCGTCCCGGATGGCGTAGACGCCTGTCCGAACACGCCGGCGGGCGCGGTGGTGGACGCGCGCGGATGCCCGATCGATACCGATCAGGACCGCGTCTTCGACGGCCTCGACCGCTGCCCGGATACCCCGCACGGCGCACTCGTCGACGCCGACGGATGCCCGCTTGACGCAGACGGCGACGGGGTGCCCGACGGGATCGACCAGTGTCCCGGCACGCCGCCCGGCGTGACCGTGAACGCCTCGGGCTGCCCCGTCGACAGCGATGGAGACGGCGTGCCCGACGGCATTGACCGCTGCCCCGGCACACCAGCCGGTAGAGCGGTCGACGTGGTGGGATGCCCGGTCCTGTTCGCCGTCGCGAAGGCACCGCTCGTGCTCCAGGGTGTGAATTTCGCGACCGGCCGATCGGTGCTCACGCCCGAGTCGGACGCGGTGCTCGATGAGGTCGCCGCGTCCTTGCTCGCGCAGTCCGACGTGCGGGTGGAGATCGGCGGCCACACCGACAACACGGGATCGCGCGCCACCAACGCGCGCCTGTCACTCGAGCGCGCGCAGGCGGTCAAGGCGTACCTGGCGCAGAAAGGCGTGGCACCGGGGCGGATGGAGGTACGGGGCTACGGCCCGGACAAGCCGATCGCCACCAACGCCACGGCCGAGGGGCGCGCCCGCAACCGCCGGGTCGAGCTGCGCCGGATCGACCAGGAGCAGTAGCATACTGACCCGGAACCTCCCATCTTACGACCATGCAACGGCCCGGGGGCGTGCGCTCCCGGGCCGTCGCTCGCCAAGGTGCACCACGCACCCCGAACCGTAGCGGAACCGGGCTGCCCGAGATGCGACCGATCGTCATCCTGCTGGCACTTATTGGTATGCTCCGCGCGACCCAGTCTTCCGCGCAGGGCAGCGGCGTGCCCGCGTGGCTGCAGCCACCCCGCCATGCCGAGCAGGCGCCCAACTACGTCATCGCGGTCCTCACACCCCGGCTGCCCCCGATCGCGATGCCGGCGCCCCCCGCGGAGACCTCCCGGTTCCTGCGGCTGCTCCACGACCCCCGAACCCCCGACTACCTGGCGGACGCCGACTCCCGGTTGGCCCGCGCGATCGCGATTCCGCCGGCGCCGGGTGGCCAGGCACCCGCCGTCGTACGGGGCGTGTATCTGAACGGATGGGTCTTCGGCTCGGACCGTTTCTACAACCTCGTCGCGCTGGCCGACACGACGGAGATCAACGCCTTCGTCATCGACGTGAAGGACGCGACCGGGTACATCACCTACCGCTCGAGCGTGCCCACCGCCGAGCAGATCGGCGCCAACGACGTCCTGCGCATCTCCGATCCACGCAAGCGCCTCGCCCTGCTCGAGGAGCACGGCATTCACGCGATTGCCCGGATCGTCGTCGCCCGTGATCCTCTGCTTGCGAAGCGGAAGCCCGCGTGGGCGATCCACGACGCCGGGGGCGCGCTCTGGCGGGACGGCCTCGGCGAACCGTGGGTCGATGCCTACAACGATTCCGTATGGGGCTATGCCGCGGATCTCGCCGCGGAAGCGGTGCTGATGGGCTTCCATGAGATCCAGTTCGACTATGTGCGGTTTCCCGACGAGCCGCCGCAGCGGTTGGGCCGGACGGTCTACCCTGCCAGGCGTCCCGGTGAGAGCCGACGTGAAGCAATCCGCCGGAACGCAACGCTGCTCAGGGATCGCGTGGCACAGACAGGCGTGCCGTTCACGCTCGACGTCTTCGGGCTCACCACCAGCACCACGGGGGATCTGGGGATCGGCCAGGTGTGGGAGGACTTGTCTTCCCTGGCCGACGTCATCCTGCCGATGGTGTACCCGAGCCACTACCGCCGCGGATCCTACGGATTCGCCAGCCCGAACAACGAACCGTACGGGATCGTGCGCCGCGCCCTCGAGGACGCGCTCGACCGCTCGGCGCCGCTCGCCACGCCGGCCAAGATCCGCCCCTACCTGCAGGCGTTCACGATCTATCGGGTTCGCTACAGCGCCGCAGAGGTCCGGGCACAGATCCAAGCCGTCGAGGACCTCGGGCTCACCGACTGGGTGCTGTGGAATGCGCGCGGCGTGTACCCCGCCGGTGCGTTGCGGCCCGAAGGTCGGCCCTCCAAGCGCCCTGTGGCCGACGCCACGGAGGCCGCCGCCGATCAGCCGCGCTGACCGCGGGTCGCGTCGCGCGGATCAGTGCGCCGCGCCGCCATGCTCCTGCGGACGCCAGGCCGTGATGACCCCGGCGATCGCGCTGGCTGCCGTGGTGTAAGGGCTCGCGAGGTACAGCTGGCCCGGTCCCGAGCGGCCGGGGAAATTCCGGTTGATCGCGCTCACCGTCACCGTTTCGCGGTCGTAGGACACGCCGGGTCCGGCGTTGATGCAGGCACCGCACGACGGCTCGATGAACTCCGCCCCCACCGCTCGAAACACGTCGAGGTAGCCGCGCTCCTCGCAGTATCGCTTAACCTCCTGGGAACCGGACTGGATGAAGCACTGGACGTCGGGATGCACGTGCCGCCCCTCGTCGAGCGCGTCCCGGAAGACACGGGCGTACATGTCCATGTCCTCCTTCTTCCCGGCGGTGCACGATCCGGCGTAGGCGATGTTCACCCGCACGGGATCCCCAAGCTCGTCGATGAAGAGCCCGTTTCCCGGGTCGCCGGGCAGGGCGATCATCGGCCGTAGGGCCGTGGCGTCGATGTCGATCACGGTCTCGAACTCTGCCCCGTCGTCGGAATAGAGCCCCTCGAGCATCCGCCGCACCGCATCGGGCTGCAGGCCCCGCTCGCGAGCGAGGAATTCCACCACCTTCTCGTCCGGGCGGACGATCCCGGTGAACGCACCGACCTCGGCCGCCATGTTGGTCATGGTGGCGCGCTCGTCCACGGACAGATCGGCCACCGCCTCCCCCGCATACTCGACGATCTTGCCGATGGCCTGGCCGTCCTTCACGTACGGATGCCGCAGGATTTGCAGCATGAAGTCCTTGGCCGTCACGTTGGCCGGCTTGCGGCCATTGACCCGCACGAGGACCGACGGTGGCACCGTGATCCTCACGTCCTTCGTCAGCCACGAATTGAAGATCGCCGTCGTCCCGACGCCGAACGCGACGGCGCCGATCGCCCCGGCGTGTGGCGTGTGCGAGTCACTCCCGATAATCAGTTGCCCGGGAAGCGCGTGCTCCTCGAGGATCTTGGAGTGACAGATCGCCTCCGAGCCCTGCACTTGCATGTGCGGGCCGAGGCGTGGCAGCTCGCCGTAGAGTCGCACCCCCTGTTGCCGGGCGAAGTCCTCCTGCTGCCGCTTGAGGTCGAGCGCGACGTCGAGCAGGCCCTCGCCCTTCCGCTCGTCCGTCATGGCCAGTTCGAGGAACGTCAGGTGATCGCGGAAGAAGAAGACCGATGCCGGATCGACGATCGGTACGTTGGCCCCGAGGAGGTCGTGCCAGAAAATCGCCGCCATCGGCGTCACGTACTCGTGGCTGAACCGGATGTCGGTCCGCACGAACCCTTCGTCCCCTGGAGCGACCGCGGGCACGCCAACGGCATCCGCGGCGAGATCGGTCACCCAGTGGCGAGCAACGATCTTCTCCGCCAGCGCCAGAGGACGCCGCGCGGTGGCCACTTGCGGCACGGTGACCGCCCCTTGCATCCGCGCCACGTTGTAGTGGAAGAGCCCGCCATACTCGATGATGCCGCGGGTGATCTCGCCTTCTCCGTCGGTGAAGACGGCCAGTGGGATCTCCTCGCCCCGGCGGATCCGCTCGAGCAGGGCGAAGTCGGTGCTGGTCAGCAGTCCGAGGTTCTGACAGTTCTCTTTGTAGATCCTCTCGATACTCTCCGCGACGACGATGCGGATGCCGGCGCACAACTCCGCGTAGGGTGACTGTTCCCGCGAGGAGCCCTTGCCGCGGCGCTTCCCGCTCACCGAGCAGACGAACCCTCCGGCGCGCACACTGCCCCGCTCGATGGGAAACGCCCGTCCCGCCCTGAGGCCGAGATACGGGAAGTCGCCGAGCGTTTCGTCGTAGTAGTAGCAGACGTAGGCGGGGGTGATCTCGTCGGTCGAGATGTCGTCGCGCAGGGGGGCCGAGGTTGGATACTCGAGGTTCTCGCCAGCCAACTGGCGACGGATGAGGTCGGCGTCGTCGGCGAGGAACAGGATGCGTCCGTCGAACCGAACGCGGTCGGGTCGACGGGAAACGGGCTCGGTTGCGAAGTGTTGGGTCATGGGGGACGAAAGTTGCCGGCTCGGTTTCGGCGGGGCAAGCCAGCCGATAGAATTCGAGAGATGACACGAAATCCTGTGGCGCGCCGTCCGCGGCGAGGCCGAGCACTGCTCCTGCTCCTCCTCGTGTCCTTGGCGCCGAGGCTGATGGCTCAGGTGCCCCAGAGTGCGGGTCCCCTCTCCTTCGAGCCGCTCGCCGTCTTTGCAACACGGCGGCTGCGGGAGAGTTCCGGCGTCGCCGTCAGCCGCGCTCACCACGGCGTCCTCTGGACGCACAACGACTCGGGGGACGGCCCGTTCGTCTACGTGACGAACCTCGAGGGGGAAGACCTCGGCCGGTTCGAGGTACGGGGAGCCAGGGCCGGCGACTGGGAGGATATCGCGATCGGCCCGTGTCCGGCTGCGGCCCGCGCCTGCCTCTACATTGGCGATACGGGAGACAATGCGGAGCACCGGCCCGCTGCTGCGCTGTATGTCGTCCCCGAGCCCGACCCAGCCGCTGCGCCCGAGGCCCGGCGCACGGAACCGGCGCACCGCATCGTGATCACGTACCGGGAGGGCGCGCTCGACGTCGAGGGACTCGCCGTCACACCCGACGGCACGGTCTTCCTCGTCTCCAAGGGGCGCAGTGGTCCGATCGAGTTGTTCCGGATTCCCAGGGACTCATTGGCGTCCGACTCGCTTGCGCTGGCGCCGTGGACCACGCTCCCGATCACCCCTCAGCGCAACCTGGGGCGGCTCGTGACGGGCGCGGCGGTGTCGCCGGATGGGCGCACCCTGGCCGTACGAACCTACACCGAGGTGTTCTTCCTTTCCGTCGCCGCGGAGCCCGCGGGAATCCGGCTTCACACCTCCTGCTGGCTGGGCCTGCGGGAGCCGCAGGGCGAGGCCGTAGATTTCCTGGATGACAGCACCCTGGTGCTCACCAGCGAGTCCGCCCTGGGGAGGGTCGGCGGGATCGCCAGGGTTCGATGCCGGATGAGCGAGCCAGCCCCCTAGCGCAGCACCGGGGCAAACCCTGGCCGAAATCCGGCGAAACTGGTATGTTCTCGCCCGATCTGACGGCCGCTCCACAGCTAGGAGTCGATACGACCGATCTTCCCACGTCCCATCGGGTCCCCGTTACTTGGCTGCGCGAGAACGCCTGCGCACCAATTCGCTGGCGCACGGTGACCGAAATCCTCCCGCCATCTGCAGCGACACCGGCAGATATGGCTTTCTTACAAGAAGAAATATCTCAGTACAAAGGGACAAGGCAGGTCGTAAAGAAGCAGCGGGTGAACGGGACGTGGGGCGGCAACATGCTAGGACTGGCCCTAGCGAAGAGTCAGGGTATCGCCGACGTCGGGACGGTGTCGCAATACCGGCGCCTTGTCGAGATGGGGGTCCCTGGAGACGAGCGTGCGCTCCGGCTGGCCGAGCGGCTCTTCTTCAGGCTGCTCTCACGTGACGAGGACCCGAAGCTCCTCTTCGAGTACGAGAAGGCGGCCAAGACCAATGCGGCCCTCGGCCCCTGGGCCCGCGAGTTCCTGCGGGAGGGAGCGACCGCTGCGCTGGCGCACTCCGGACACATCATGGACCCACGGGTGCGTGGCGCCGCGCACCGGATCGCGTCCAACGTCTCCCAGTTCCTGCGCTCGGAGCTGTCCGAGAAGCCGTTCGTGAAGAAGGGCGCGCGGATGGTGCTCCACCCCGAGGCGTATCCGCCGACCTTGTTCTCGGTCGCGACGATCGCCTACATGCCCAACCTTCGCCGCGAGCGGGCGGGCTTCGTCGAACGCCTGGGCCACTACCTCGCGCAGCCGGCGCCGAAGCGAACGTGGGTCATTCTGGTTGGCAAGAAGGTCATCAAGCCCTGTTACCACTTCGTCGGCGACCCGCTGCGCGCGGACGCGGCTGGCAACACCGGCGATCTGCCGTTCGCCCTACACTGGATCGAGCTGCTCGCCAAGATCGGGGCACTGCAGTCATCGCCCACCGCCATGCGCATCCTCTCGCGGCTGATCAAGGACTGCGACGACCGTGGCGTCTGGAGCCCCAAGAACCTGCGTTCCTTGCCCAAGAGCCCCACGAAGTTGGCAAACTTCACGTTCCCGCTCGAGTGCGACGCAAAGTCTCCCGACCAGCGGCGCGTTGATGTGACGTTCAGGATCGCCCTGATCGCTAGGATCGCCGGATGGGAGTTGGAATTCGCCTGACGAAGGCAGGGTGAGCGGACCGCCCCATACGCACGTTGGTTGACGCGAAATAGGAGTAGTATATACTACTCCTATAGTGAGCAAGCTCGACCTCACCCCCTTCGGGTTCACCCCCACCGAAAGTGCCGCCTATCGGCAGCTGATCGAGGACGGCCCGTCCTCCGGTTACGCTGTCGCCAAGCGCCTGGCCATCGCGCGGGCCAACGCGTATCAGGCGCTCGACGGCTTGGTCGCCAAGAACGCCGCTGACGTCGTGACAGGCGAGCCGCGCACCTACCGCGCGATCCAGCCCCAGGCGTTGCTCGCGATGGTCTCCCGGGACTTGGCCGCCGGACTCGACACACTGGAAGGGCAATTGGGGAGCCTCGCGGAAACGGGCGCCCCAGGCACCGTCGCATTCTCGGGAGATGCCGAGTTCAACGCCGTACTGATGCGCAGTGCGATCCGGCCACCAGCGATGGTGGAGTTCCTCGCCCCGTCTAGCGTCTTCGCCTCGACCGTGCCCGTGTGGCGGACCCGCTACGCCAACGGCCGTCCCACGGAACTCTGGTGTATCGGCCAAGTCCCGGAGGACTTCCCGGTTCCGGCGGCAATTACGATCGATCCGGCTTCCGTGCGCCGCCTCGGCGGGGAGCCACTTGTGCTCATCACCCCGAACGCTGCCCTGCTTGGCCGCTTGAGCGGGGCAGGGCCGGAAGGTCACTGGACTTCGGATCCCGTCCTCATGCTCGGCGCACGCGGCATCATGGCCGCCGTCCAACCACCGCGTGCTTGACCTAGGACATCGCCAGAGAAATATTGAGATACAATCAATCGGTTGGTTGAAACGTGGCAACGGAGAGTCCCACCAGCAGAGAACGCATAGAAGGCGCTGCAAGGGAAGAGTTTGCGTCTCACGGCTTCCACGGCGCGCGGGTCGCCCGTATCGCCGCGCGCTCAGGACTGAACAAGCAGCTGATCTACTACTACTTCGGATCCAAGCGGCACCTGCACGAGCACCTCGTCCAGCAAGGATCCGAGGCTCTCCGGCTGGAGCCCGCGCTTCGGCGCTCGCTCCCTGGCATTCCCTCCGATCGACTGCGCACTCTCCTGCAGACGATCTTGGACCGGGTCATCGCCTCCCCGGATCTCGCGCGGTCCGTCCTGCTGGGGGAAGCCGCGGCCCCGGGCGCCGACACGGCGGGTCGCGCTTTCGCCGATCTCGTCTCGGAAATCGCTCGGGAGGTCTCCAGAGGGCAGGGCCTTGGATACTACCGCGACGCCGCCGACCCGGCACTCCTCGGGCAACAGGCGGTCGCCCTCCTCTTGGGATGGGGTGTCATGAAGGCGACGAGCGGCAGCCGGGCTGGCCCCGACGCCGAAGCGTGGGCTGCCGCGACCGCCGACCTGTTGTCCCGCTCACTCTCCTGGTAGCGACCGCCGGCTCTATCGCGCCGGCAGCGCCTCCACCGACTCGGCAGTCTCCTCCTCGACCTCCAGCGGCTCGCGGCGCAGCGCGACATCGAGAACCTCGCGGAGATTCTCGACGGCGTACACGTTGATCCGCTTACGCTCCTCCTCGCTCAAGTCCTCGAGGTCGGCGAGGTTCTCCTTGGGCAAGAGGATGTTTCGGATGCCCGCCCGGCTCGCCCCAAGCACCTTCTCCTTCACACCACCGATCGGAAGCACTCGTCCCGAGAGTGTGATCTCGCCGGTCATGGCAAGATCGTGGCGCACCGGCGTGCCCGACAGTGCGCTCACCAGCGCGCTCGCCATGGTCACCCCGGCCGACGGGCCGTCCTTCGGGATCGCCCCGGCTGGCACGTGCACGTGCACATCCTTGTCGGTGAACGCCTTCGGCGAAATGCCGAGCGAGTGCGCGTTCGACTTCGCGTAGGTGAGCGCCGCCTGCGCCGACTCCTTCATGACGTCGCCCAGTTGTCCGGTGAGCACGAGGTGCTCGCGGCCCGGCATCACGGTAACCTCGACGAACATGATGTCGCCGCCGGCGGGCGTGTAGTACATGCCGGTGGCCATGCCCACCTGATCTTCGCCTGCGGCGCGTTCGGGATGGACGGTCGGGCGCCCGATCAGTTCCGCGACGCTCGTGCCGGAAACCGTGACGGTCTCCACGTCGTGGCTCGCGATCTTGCGCGCCACCTTCCGCGCGATCTTCCCGATCTCTCGCTCGAGCTGGCGCACCCCCGCTTCCCTCGTGTAGCCCGAGATCAACTCCCGGACCGCGTCGTCGGGCAGGATGAGCTCCTCATCGCTCAAGCCGGCCTCGCCGAGCTGACGGGGGATCAAATACTGCCGTGCTATGACCAGCTTCTCGTTCTCGGTGTAGCCGGCGAACTCGACCGTCTCCATCCGGTCGAGTAGCGGCACCGGGATGTGCTGGCGGAAATTCGCCGTGGCGATGAACAGCACCTCGGACAGGTCGAACGGCACCCCGAGGTAGTGGTCGGTGAACGAGTCGTTCTGCGCCGGATCGAGCACCTCGAGCAGTGCCGACGCCGGGTCGCCCTGGAACGACACGCCCAGCTTGTCAACCTCGTCGAGCAGGAAGACCGGGTTCTTCGTGCCGGCGCGCTTCATGCCCTCGATGATCCGCCCCGGCATCGCACCGACGTACGTGCGCCGGTGGCCGCGGATATCGGCCTCGTCACGCGCGCCGCCGAGCGAGATGCGTACATAGCGCCGGTCCATCGCCCGCGCGATCGATTTCGCGATCGACGTCTTGCCCACGCCGGGCGGCCCGATGAAGAGGAGGATCGAGCCCTTGGTGCCGCGGTCGTCCTCGTTGCCGATCGCGCCACTCACCCGCTCGCCCGGCTCGCGCACCTTCAGCAGCTGCCGGACGGCGAGGAACTCGAGCACGCGGTCCTTCACGTCCTTTAGTCCATAGTGATCCTCGTCCAGGATCCGGCTCGCCTCGTGGAGATCGAGGTGGTCGTCACTGCGCAGGTTCCACGGGAGTTCCACGACCGTCTCGAGATACGTGCGGATGATCTGGGATTCCATCGAGTCGCGGCCCGAGCGCTCGAGGCGCCGCAACTCCCGGTCGACCTCCACGCGCACGCCCTCGGGGAGCTCGAGCTTCTGCAGCCGCTCCCGGAGCTCATCGACCTCCGCGGCGGCGTCATCGTCGCCGAGCTCCTTACGGATCGCCTTCATCTGCTCACGCAGGAACATCTCCCTCTGCCGCTCGCCGATCTCCTCCTGGACCTTGGACTTGATGTCCTCCTGCGCCTCGACCACCTCGAGCTGACGCTGCACGTGGATCAGGACCCGGCGCAGCCGTTCCTCCACGCCACGCGTCTCGAGCAGCGCCTGCCGCTCCGGCGGTGAGATCTCGATGTATCCAGCGACGAGATCGGCGAAGCGGCCGGCGTCTTCCACGCCCTCGAGGACCTGCTCGACGACCTCCTGCGGGAGGCCGAGCTTGAGCGCCAGTTCGCTGGCACGCTCCCTGACCTCGCGATGGAGCGCCACGAACGCCGCGTCCTCAGCGTCGAGCGGCGGCAGGTCCGGCGCCTCCTGAACGACCGCTTCGAGGTAGCCCTCTCCTTCGGAGTACTGCAGCACCGTCGCCCGGTACTCGCCGTGGAGCAGGATCTGGATGCCGCCGAGACCGCGCTGGACCTGCCCGACCCGGGCCACGGTGCCCGTGGTGTACAGGATCTCCGGCTGCGCTTGATCGACATTCTCGCGCTGGGCAACGGCGAAGATCAGCTTCTCTTCGGTCTTGAGCGCCGCCTCGATGGCGCGCAGGGTCGGTGGGCGGCCCGCTCCGATGGGGGACGTGACACCGGGAAACATGACGGTCTCCCTCAGCGGGAGCACCGGAAGTCGCATACGACCGGATCGTTCTGGCATTCCTCACCTCATGATCGGAGCCGAGACTCCGCGTTTTGCACTGCGCCTACCCGTGGATCGAGGCGCATGACGCATGCCGCAAACGCCTGCCAGTCCGGGGCGTCCCTGTGCTCGAACCCGCCGTGGGGTCATGTGTTCCTGCCGAAAGTACCGGGGGAGCTGCGCGACTGCCAGATTGGCGCGCGCGACGCGAGCACGAGCGAGCTAGTAGGGGGCGCGAGGTGCGACGTTCAGGAGGGCACGAAGCTCGGACTCGGTGAGTTGCTCGAGGAGGCCAGCTCGCGCTTGGACCTCACGGGGCGATTCCGACCGGTCGGACTCACATTCGAAGCGAATGATGTCCGCCGGCTCGGGAAACGAGCGCTTCGACTTCTTCGTGGGGATCAGTCCGGAGGTCCGCCCGACACGCTCCACGGACCACCGGCGTCCCGCGTCGTCCGTTACCCACCTCATCGCACCCTCGGTCGGTCGGTCTTAGGTTGCCCCGCTACTTAGGGTACGTTAATCTACCCCCGGTCTGGAGCATATGCTACATGGCGGAAGGAAAGCAGGGTCAACTTGCGTCCCGTCTCGCTGATGTCCTGGCCGGAGCCTACGAGATCGAAGGGGAAATCGGCCGGGGAGGCATGGGCATCGTCTTCAGTGCCCGCGACCTCAAGCTCAGGCGACGCGTAGCGATCAAGGTTCTCCCACCGGAACTGGCGTTTCGGGAGGAGATTCGCAAGCGCTTCACCCGCGAGGCGCAGACCGCCGCCCGTCTATCCCACCCCAACATCGTCCCGATTCACGCCGTCGGCGAGGACGCCGGCCTCGTGTATTTCGTGATGGGATACGTGGACGGGGAGTCACTGGCCGCCCGGCTCCGACGCCGCGAGCGGCTGCCAGTGGAAGAAGCCCGCCGCATCATGAAGGAGACCGCCGACGCGCTCGGGCTCGCCCACGCGATGAGCGTCATCCACCGCGACATCAAGCCGGACAACATCCTGCTCGAGGGCACGAGACGGCGGGTGATGGTGACCGACTTCGGGATCGCCAAGGCGCTCTCGGACATCGGATCGGGCACGCTGACCGGAACCGGGGTTGCCATCGGCACGCCGGCGTACATGAGTCCCGAGCAAGCAGCGGGCGACCGGGAGATCGACGCGCGCAGCGACATTTACTCCCTCGGCGTTGTGGCCTATGAGATGCTCACGGGCGAGGTCCCGTTCAAGGCACCCACGGTGGCCGGCATCCTCCTGAAGCAGGTGACGCAACCGGTCCCGAACATCCTCAACACCCGTCCCGACTGCCCCGAGGAAATGGTGTCGACCGTGCTTCGGTGTCTGGACAAGGAACCCGAAAACCGATGGCCGACGGCCGATGCCCTGCGGCGCGCGCTCGAGAGCCGGACTTCGGCCCCCTACCGCGCGCGCGCGCCGCTCTCCCGACCGCCAACCACCCGCCCGCCGAGTCCGGCGAGGCCTACGGGACCGCCGGCGGGCGCTCGTGACGCGGACTGGTGGGAGTGGTTCGAGCAGGGCCGCGCCTCGAAGAGCCATGGGGAGCGGCACACCACGCGACACCGAGCTCGCCTCGAGCGGCAGCGACAGCGCGCGCTAGAGCGGCAAGAGGCGAAATCGCCGGAGACCGAGCCTGGCCTGGTTCGGAAGTTCCGCTCCAACTTCGCGTCGTACGTATCGGTCAACGGCGGCCTCCTGCTGCTGAACGTCTACACCGGTCTAGGCGATCCCTGGTTCCTCATCCCGGCGGTCGCCTGGGGCATCGGCCTCGCATCACAGTATGGCAAGCTCTGGTCGGCTGGCTACAGCATGCGAGACGTCCTCAACCGGCCCCCGGCTCCCGACGCCTTGCCGCCCCCGGGAGGCGCCGTCGCGGCAGCCGCGCGGCTCGCCGAGCCCACCACCGGAGACTTCGGACGCCATGCCGGCCAGATGGGCCAGATGCGGAAGGACCACTCGGCTATCATGCGCCTGGTGGACCGGCTTCCGGATTCCGAGCGCCAGATGCTGCCCGACGTGGTGCCGACGGTCAACGCGCTGTACGAGCGTGCCACCGAGCTCGCGCGCATGCTGCAGCAGATGGAGGGGAACGTCGACGCGGACGTGCTCACGAGTCTCGACGGGCGCATCGCGGCGATCGAGATCGAGACGCCGACGCCCGAACAAGAGCGTCGCCTCGACCTGCTCAAGCGCCAGCGCGAGAGCCTGACCGAACTGATCGGCCGGCGCTCCCAGGTCGAAGGGCAGCTCGATTCGTGTGTCCTCGCCGTACAGAACGTGCGATTCGACCTGTTGCGCCTCCGCTCCGCCGACGTCCAGGAGGTGCTCAGCGACCTCACGTCCGCGACCCAGGCGGCGCGCGCGATGCAGATCGACGTCGAGGCGGCGCTCGACGCCGCGGGCGAGATCCGCGAGGCGCTGGGCAAGGGCCGCGCCCGCTCCTGACCGCAGCTGCATGCCAAGACGGCCGCCGGGTTCCCCCCCGGCGGCCGTCTGCGTTTGGGTTTGCCCGCCCGTCAGAATTCCATGATGTCGAGCATCGCCTGCCGCAGATCACCCACCTGCGGCAAGATCGCGTCCTCTAGCTCGGGAGCGTACGCCACGAACGTGTCGAGCGAGCCCACGCGGCGCACGGGGGCGTCCAGCCACGGAAACAGATCATCCGCCGCGCGGGCGGCGATCTCCGAACCGTAGCCCCACGAGAGCGCATCCTCGTACGCGACGATGAGCCGGCTCGTCTTGCGCACGGAGTTGCCGATCGTCTCCCAGTCTACCGGGCTCAGCGAGCGCAGGTCGATCACTTCCGCGCTCACGCCCTCGTCCTCCTCCAGCGCCTTCGCCGCCACCACGGCGCGCTGCACCACCGCACCGTAGGTCACCACAGTCAGGTCCGTTCCTTCCCGCGCCACCCTCGCCTTGCCGAACGGGATCATGAAGTCCGGCCCCGGATAAGCCCCCTTGTTGTACGTCTGCCGGTACAGGTGCTTGTGCTCGAGGAAAATCACCGGATCCTCGCACCGGATCGCGGTGCGGAGCAGGCCGTTCGCGTCGAGCGCCGTCGCCGGGCAGATCACGCGGAGACCGGGGATGCCGGTGTAGACCGCCGCCCCCGTCTGCGAGTGGTAGATCGAGCCGCCCTTGAGATAGCCGCCGTAGGTCACGCGGATCACGACGGGACAGCTGAACGCGTTGTTGCTGCGCCAGCGGAGCAGCGCCAACTCACTGCGGATCTGGTGGTACGCCGGCCAGATGTAGTCGAAGAACTGGATCTCGACGACCGGCTTGATCCCACGCGTGGCGAGGCCGACCGCCCGACCGACGATGTTCGCCTCCGCCAGCGGTGAGTTGTACACCCGGTGACCGCCGAACTTCTTCTGCAGGCCCCAGGTGACCTTGAACACCCCGCCCTTGCCCTTGACGTTCTCCAGGTACTCTTCCCGCGAGACGTCCGCGATGTCCTCCCCGAACACCACGATCCGTGGATCGCGCTCCATCTCGTCCACGAGACACCGGTTGAGCAGATCCACCATCGTCGTCGGGTCGCCGGCGAACGGTGGCTCGTCCTCGGTATCGAACGCTGCGGACGTCGGGTCGACGGTTGGCGAGTACACGTACCGCTGCAGGGTATCCGGCGTCGGCTGCGGTGACGCCAGCGCGACTTCGGTCGCCAGCTCGATCTCCTCCTCCACCTTCCCCCTGATCTCTTCCAGCTCCACCTCGGTCGCCACGCCCTCACGCAGGAGCCGGGCAGGGAAGGTGAGGAGCGGATCGCGCCGGGCCTCCTCCTCCCGCTCTCCCTCCGGCTTGTACTGCACCTCGTCGTCGGACAGCGAGTGCGAGTAGGGGCGGATGACGTCGGCGTGGATCAGCGCGGGTCCCTTGCGGGCGCGGCAGTGCGCCACCGCGCCAGCGAGTACCTCGTAGGAGAGGACCGGATCGCACCCGTCCATGTCGTCCACGTAGAGGTTCGGGAAACACCCCACAAGGCTCGAGATCGAACCGCCAGCGGTCTGGACCTCGACCGGCACGGAGATCGCGTAGCCGTTGTCCTCGATGAGGAAGAGGACCGGGAGGTGCAGATTGCTCGCCGAGTTCAGGGCCTCCCAGAATTCCCCCTCGCTCGTCGTCCCATCGCCGGACGAGCAGAACACCACCTCGTCGCGCTGCATCCGCGAGGTACGGTCGGGGATGGCCTCGATCCGGTCATAGCGCAGCCAGGCCTCGGCGCAGCCGACGGCATTCAGGTACTGGGTGCCGGTCGGACTCGACGAACTGACGATGTTGAGCCCCGCGTGCCCCCAATGGGACGGCATCTGCCGCCCACCGGAGTTCGGGTCGTCGGCAGCTGCGACCGCGGACAGCAGCATCTCGGTCGGCGTCATGCCGAGTCCCAGGCAGAGGGCACGGTCCCGGTAATACGGGTAGAACCAGTCGTATCCCGGCTTCAGCAGCTTCGCCGCCGCGACAAGCACGGCCTCGTGCCCAGCGCCGGAGATCTGAAAGAAGATCCGGTTCTGCCGCTTGAGCTGGATCTCCTTGTCGTCGAGACGGCGGGACAGGAACATCAGGCGGTACATGTCCAGCAGTTCCGACTTGTCGAACCTCGCGCTCCGTCTCCGCCGAACGGGGTGGCCGCTGGCGGTGGAAGTGTTCGCTCGGGAGGTCATGGGCGGTAAGATATCCCGTCAGCGGAGCTTCGTCAGCTTGCGGAGCGCATCCAGCTTCTCCAGCGCGGACTTCGAGTTGTCCGCCTGCCCGAGGACCATCATGGCGTCGCGGATGTCGAGCAGGACCTCGAGCATCAGCTGCTCGCGCTGGTACGACGCGTCCAGCTGCTGCATCCGCTCCGTGTCGGCCGCCGCCGACGCCTTGTTGTACGCCTCGCGGTAGATGGTCTCCAGATTCGCGAGGATGCGATCCCGTGGACGCGGGCTCATGGCGACGAGAACCTCCGGCTCAGGGTCCGACCCTGGTCAGGCGGCACTCAGCGGCCATAGCCGATGCCGACCAGTCCGCTGGGCACCTTGGGAAAGAAGTATGTGGACTTCTGCGGCATCGCGGCACTGGCGTCCGCGACGGCGATCACGTCCTCGACCGCAGTCGCGTTGAGGAGCACTCCGGCCGCGGCGTCGCCGAGCCGCACGCTGTCGATCACTATCTCCGGATTCGCAGAGTACGTCACTCTGGCATCTTTGCCGGCGGCAGCAACGAGCTGCTTTACGACGAACTCGTCCACCCGCGTCACGTCGAGCCCCGCCACCACCGGGTCCAGTCCCGTCGCGAAGTCATCCAGGCGCGCGCTCCCGCCCCGGAGGAGTAGCGCCAGGGCCCGAGATCCCGGGAGCACGATCACGCAGGCGGTCCCTCGGCGTCCGATGGCCGTGAGTTCCTCGACGTAGTTTGTCGCACCGGGGAGTTGCTTGATCTGGAACCGGTCGCGCAGGCTCGCTTCGAGGCGTGCCGGGTCGAGGGACTGCCCGAGAACCATCCGGTGCGTCGGAAGCACGACTAGGCCGGGATCGCCCAATGGCACCAGCAGCGCGGGCAAACGGCTCGCCGCCGGATGCTCCGCGCGGTAGCGCACCGAGGTCTCATACCGGTGATGGCCGTCCCCCACGTACAACGGCTCCCGCCCGGCCACGGCGGCGATCGCCTCGGCGGGCAGCCCCGCCACGCGCCAGAGCATGAGATCCGTGCCGTCGAGTTCGGCGGTGGCCAGCGGCGCGGCTTGCTGCACCTCGGCGAGTCGCTGGCGCAGTTCGCCACTGGAGTCGGGTGCGCACATGAGAAGCGCCTCG
>Ga0210112_1000163_pt1 | contig 18735 bp, 15 predicted proteins | sample Joice_ThreeSqC_D_FD_184875 | JGI IMG/M metagenome (GOLD analysis project Ga0210112, IMG submission 184875) | Wetland microbial communities from San Francisco Bay, California, USA, that impact long-term carbon sequestration - Joice_ThreeSqC_D2... | ecosystem: Environmental > Aquatic > Marine >... | reverse complement strand
CCGCCGCAAGCGGCTTCGGATCGACGGCGTGACCTTGGATCAGGTGTTGGCGGCACTCGGACTGCCCTGAGCCGCCATGTGGCACGGAGGTTGCTTCCCCGGGTACATTGGGTGCAGCAAGACAATCGATCGCCGTGGTGATTTGCGGCCTATTGCAGCCACGTAAAAGAAGTCGCTAAAAAGCTCGCCCTCGGCGCTTTTTCAAGCGACCGGGGGCTTCGCGCAGCATCGAGGTGAGGAGCAGCAAACCGCACCACTATGACCGCAACAGACACCGACCGGCTCCGGGAAACCGCGCAGCGGCGCATCCTCGTGCTCGACGGCGCGATGGGGACGATGATCCAGGCGCATCGCCTCGCCGAGGACGACTATCGTGGTGAGCGGTTCGCCGGGCACCCATCGTCGCTCCAGGGCAACAATGACGTCCTCAGTCTGACGCGGCCCGACATCATCTCGGCCATCCACACCGCCTACCTCGAGGCGGGTGCGGACATCGTCGAGACGAACACCTTCAACGCCAACGCGATCTCGCAGGCGGACTATGGCCTGCAGCACGCGGTGACGGAGTTGAACGCCGCCGCCGCCGGCCTGGCTCGCGCGGCCGCCGACGCGGCCGCCGCGCGTGACCCCGAACGCCCGCGCTTCGTCGCCGGGATCCTCGGTCCCACCAACCGCACCGCATCGCTCTCGCCCGACGTGGACGACCCGGGAGCGCGAAACGTCACCTTCGAGGAACTGGTGACGGCGTACGGGGAGCAGGCAGCGGCGCTGGTACAGGGGGGCGTGGACTTGCTGATGGTGGAGACGGTGTTCGACACCCTGAACGCCAAGGCCGCCCTCTATGCCATCGAGTCCGTATTCGAGCAGGTCGGCCACCGGCTTCCCGTCATGGTGTCCGGCACGATCACCGACCGAAGCGGCCGCACACTGTCGGGCCAGACCACGGAAGCGTTCTGGATCTCGGTACGGCACGCTGGCCTGTTCAGCATCGGCCTCAATTGTGCGCTAGGTGCCGAGGAGCTCTGGCCGCACCTCGAGGATCTCGCCGCCATCGCCGGAACGCTCGTGAGCTGTCACCCCAATGCCGGCCTGCCCAACCAGTTCGGGGAGTACGACCAGGCTCCGAATGAGATGGCGGCGATCGTGGCGGAGTTTGCGCGCAGCGGCCTCGTCAACATCGTAGGCGGTTGCTGCGGTACGACGCCGGAGCACATCCACGCGATTGCCAAGTCGGTGGCTGGCCTGCCGCCGCGCCCGGTCCCGGACCTCCCGCGTCATACGCAGCTCGCCGGCCTCGAGCCTCTGGTGATCCGGCCCGACACCATGTTCGTGAACGTCGGCGAGCGCACCAATGTCACCGGCTCCGCGAAGTTCGCGCGGCTGATCCGCGAGGGTGACTACGAGGCCGCCGTGCAGGTGGCGCGGGAGCAGGTGGCGAGCGGCGCGCAGATGATCGACGTCAACATGGACGAGGGGCTGCTCGACTCCACGGCGGAGATGGTCCGCTTTCTGCGACTCGTGGAAGCCGAACCGGACATTGCCCGCGTGCCCGTGGTGATCGACTCGTCTCGGTGGGAGGTGCTGGAGGCGGGGCTGAAGTGCCTGCAGGGCAAGGGGATCGTGAACTCGATTAGCCTGAAGGAGGGTGAGGAGGCCTTCCTGCGCCAGGCGCGCGCAGTGCGCCGCTACGGAGCCGCGGCCATCGTCATGGCGTTCGACGAGCGGGGCCAGGCCGACACCGTCGATCGTAAGGTCGAGATCTGCACGCGCGCCTACCGCCTCCTCACCGAGGAAGTCGGGTTCCCGCCGGAGGACGTGATCCTCGACCCCAACGTGTTCGCGGTTGCGACCGGGATCGAGGAGCACAACGCGTATGGCCACGCCTATCTCAAGGCCTGCCGCGCCATTAAGGAGACCCTGCCCCACGCCCTCGTGAGCGGTGGTGTGAGCAACCTCTCGTTCTCGTTCCGCGGCAACACCGCACTGCGCGAGGCGATGCACGCCGTCTTCCTGTTCCACGCCATCAAGGCCGGCATGGACATGGGCATCGTGAACGCCGGCGCCCTGCCCGTCTACGACGACGTGCCCGAGGCGCTGCGTACCGCCATCGAGGACGTGCTCTTCGACCGCCATCCAGACGCCACCGAGCGCCTCACCCGCCTGGCGGAGGGCGTTCGCGGACCCGGCATGCAGAAGGATGCGGATCTTCAGTGGCGCACGTGGCCGGTGGAGACTCGGCTCGCCCACGCGCTGGTGGAGGGGATCGTCGACTTCGTGGAGGAGGATACCGAAGAAGCGCGTGGCCGGTTCCCGCACCCTCTCGAGGTGATCGAGGGACCGCTCATGGACGGCATGAAGGTGGTCGGTGACCTGTTCGGCAGCGGCCGGATGTTCCTGCCCCAGGTGGTCAAGAGCGCCCGCGTCATGAAGAAGGCGGTGGCCTACCTCGTGCCGTTCATCGAGCGGGCAAATGCCGAAGCCAGTGCGGTGCCTCGTAAGCAGGGAAAGATCGTGATGGCCACCGTAAAGGGCGACGTGCACGACATCGGCAAGAACATCGTGGGCGTGGTTCTGCAGTGCAACAACTACGAGGTGATCGATCTTGGAGTGATGGTGCCCTTGGCGACGATCCTCGCCACGGCCCGCGAGACCGATGCCGACGCCATCGGGCTGAGCGGTCTGATCACGCCGTCGCTGGACGAGATGGTTCACGTGGCCGCTGCGATGGAGCGGGAAGGGTTCCGCATCCCGCTGCTCATCGGGGGTGCGACTACGTCGAAGGTGCACACGGCGGTCAAGATCGCCCCGGCATATTCCGGACCGACCGTCCACGTGCTCGACGCCTCCCGGAGTGTGCCGGTGGTGAGCACCCTGCTCAGCCCCGACCGACGCGGACCGTTCGTGGCCGAGCTGGCCGCGGAGCAGGCGCGGACGCGGACCGGACACGGGAAGCGGCTGGGCGGGACGCGCCTCTTGCCCCTCGACGAAGCACGCGGTCGTCAATTCCCGATCGACTGGGACGCCTGGGAGCCCGTGCGCCCGCGGAGGCCGGGCCTCGTCGTGTCCGCCCCCCATCCGCTCCACGAGCTGACGGCCTACATCGACTGGTCACCCTTCTTTTCCGTATGGGAGCTGAAAGGGCGCTTCCCGGCGATCCTCGACGATCCCGTGGTCGGGGCCCAGGCGCGCTCGCTCTACGAGGATGCGCAGCGCTTCCTCGAGGAGATCGTCGCATACGGGCTGCTCACCGCCCGTGCCGTCGTCGGTCTCTTTCCCGCCAACGCCCGTGGTGACGACATCGACGTCTTCGAGGACGACAGCCGGAAGACGGTCCGCACGACGCTCCATCACCTGCGCCAGCAGATGGAGAAGGCGCCAGGCCGGCCCAACCTCTGTCTCGCCGATTTCGTGGCGCCTGCCGAGCGCGGTCGCGCAGACTGGATCGGCGCATTCGCCGTGTCGGCGGGCTTCCGCAGTGGGGAGCTGGCGGAGCGGTTCGAGCGCGAGCACGACGACTACCAGGCCATCATGGCCAAGGCACTCGCCGACCGGCTGGCGGAGGCGCTCGCCGAGCAGCAGCACGAGCGCGTGCGGCGCGATCTGTGGGGGTACGCGGCGGACGAGTCGCTGGACAGCGACGCCCTCATCCGCGAGCGATATGTCGGAATTCGGCCGGCACCGGGCTACCCCTCCTGCCCCGACCACAGCCAGAAGGCCGAGCTCTTCGATCTGCTCGACGTGACAGCGCGCACCGGGATCAAGCTCACCGAATCCTTCGCGCTGCAGCCCGCGGCGTCCGTGTGCGGGTGGTACTTCGCACATCCCGAGGCGTTCTACTTCGGCCTGGGCAGCATCGGACGGGACCAGGTGGAAGACTACGCCGCGCGGAGGGGGGTGCCGGTCGAGGAAGCCGAGCGCTGGTTGGTCCCGAACCTGGGCTACCTCCAGGACGAGGTGACCGGGCCGTGACCGCGTCCTTCCGCGACCGGATCGCCGACGGGCGAGTGCACGTGATGGACGGCGCGATGGGAACGGCGCTGTACGCCAAGGGCATGTTCGTGAACGTCTGCTACGACGAGCTGAACCTGTCCCACCCGCGTCTCGTGGGGGAAGTGCACGACGCGTATCTCCGGGCCGGTGCCGAGCTGATCGAGACGAACACGTTCGGCGCCAACCCGGTGAAGCTGTCCGGCTTCGGACTGGACGCGAAGACAGAGGAGATCAACCGTGCCGCGGCCGAGCTGGCGCGCGGCGCGGCTGCCGGACGTGCAAACGTCTTGGGCAGCATCGGTCCCCTCGGGATCCGGATCGAGCCGTTCGGCCCCACCTCGCATGCGGAGGCGGTCGCCCTCTTCTCGCGGCAGATCCGCGGCCTCCTCGACGGCGGTGTCGAGGGCTTCGTGCTCGAGACCTTCTCCGATCTCGACGAGATGCACGCGGCGTATCTCGCCGCCCGGACGCTGAGCGACCTCCCGGTGGTCGCGCTGATGACGGTGGACGAGAGCGGCGGCACGGCGTACGGCACGGACCCGGAGCGGATCGGCGAGACGCTCACGGAATGGGGAGCGGACGTAGTGGGGCTCAACTGCTCGGTCGGCCCCGCGGTGATGCTCGACGCGATCGAGCGGATGGCCGAAGTGACGGATCGACCGCTCGCTGCAGTGCCGAATGCCGGCCTGCCGCGCCTGGTGGGCGACCGAAAGATCTACCTCTCGAGTCCCGACTACATGGCGAACTACGCCGTGCGGATGATCCGCGCCGGCGCCCGGTTCATCGGAGGCTGCTGCGGCACCACCGACGAGCACATCAAGCGGATCCGGGATTCCGTGGCGACGCTGCAGACGCGGCAGCCTCAGGTCGTCGTCGGCCGGCACGAGACGCGGGCTCCGGAAGGGATCGCGCCGGTCGCGCTCGCCGAGCGCTCTGGCTTCGGGGCGAAGCTCGCCGCGGGCGCGTTCGTGACCAACGTCGAGCTGCCGCCGGCGAGAGGGTGGCGCGCGGACGGGATCGTGGAACAGGCCCGCGGGCTCGCGGCACTCGGCGTCGACTCGGTGAGCATCCTGGACGGCGCCAGGGCGCGCAGTGCGATCGCCGCCATCCCCGCCGCCGCAGTCGTCCAGCGCGAGGTGGGCATCGAGACCATCGTCCACTACACCTGCCGCGACCGGAACATGCTCGGCATGCTGAGCGACATGCTCGGTGCCGCGGCCGCGGGACTGCGGAACGTCCTGCTCGTGACTGGCGACCCTCCACGCTTCGGTCCCTACCCCGACTCGACGGCGGTGTTCGACATCGACAGCATCGGACTGACGAACGTGGTGTACCGTCTCAACCATGGCATCGACCCCGGTGGAAACCCGATCGGGGAACCGACGCGCTTCGTCGTTGGCGTCGCCGTGAACCAGAGCGCGGTGGACCTCGAGCGCGAGTGGAAGCGGCTCTACTGGAAGGTGGACGCTGGAGCGGACTTCGCCGTCACGCAGCCGGTGTTCGACCTGCGGGCGTTCGAGAACTTCCTCCGCAAGGCGGAGGAGTACCACATCCTCGTGATCGCGGGGATCTGGCCGCTGGTGTCACTGCGAAACGCTGAGTTCCTCGCCAACGAGGTACCCGGACAGAGCGTCCCCCCCTCGGTCCTCGATCGGATGCGAAAGGCCCAGGAGCGGGGCCGGGACGCGGCCACCGCCGAGGGCGTCGCGATTGCACGCGACATGCTGGCCGCGGTACGCGGCTCGGTACAGGGCGTGCATCTCAGCGCTCCACGGGGGCGCGTCGACGTCGCCCGTGCGGTCCTGCGAGGCGATGAATGACGGGTGAGGAAACGGCAAGCAACGACGTGACGCCCGGCTGGTGCTCGTCGGTCGTCAGTCGCCCAACCGCGATATCAGTCGGCGGTACCGCGCTTCCGGTTTGGTGAAGCCCAGATTGCTGACGTACACCTTCGTGACGCCGAGGCCGCGCAGCGCCTGAATGGTGCGAACCGCGATGTCCTCGGCGGAGAGCCCTTCCGCGAAGTCACGCTGTACCCCCTCCACCGGCACCGGGAAGAACCGGGCGAGCTTCTCGAGCGTCTTCGAGTTCGCCGACCGATAGAGGAAGACGCCGAAGATCCCCGGAGCGGACACGCCCCGCCGCGTCGCCTCGGCAAGGAACCGCTCGACTGGGCCGAGGGCGTGATGGGACACGATCTGGGTGAGGAAGAACTCTCCCGTGAAGGCCGGATCGAGGAGATAATCGACCTGGGCGTCGGGGTCGCGGTTCGGATTGGCCCATCCCCCCAGCAGCAGCCCCGCATGTCGGGCGCGGATCCGCTGGCGCAGCATGTACGCGAACTCGACGCAGCGCGGCGGGCCGACGGTGCGATCACCGCCGAGGACCGTCAGAGCCGGGAATCCGTGCCCCACGGCGCGGTCCGCGTACATCAGGCAGTAGTCCAGCGCGTGCTTGCAGGTGAGAAAGGGCACGATCCGCGACGCGTTGGCGTCGGCCCCGAGGTTCGCGACCAGATGCCGTAGATTCTCCTCTTCGGCCTCACCCACCGCGTTGTCCGTGAGGAACTGTACCGTGTCGTGGCGGGCCAAGCGGCGCATGGTGTGGTTCATGTCGATCCACGTGTCCATACTCTCCCCGGCTGAGAGCCCTGCCCTGGGCGGGCGCAGCTCCACCGCGACCAGTGGGCGCTCGTCGTGGAAACGGGCGATCAGGGAGTTGTCGTCGCGCGGCTGGATCGGCATCGTGATGGAAGAAGCTATCGACTTCTGGAGCGGGGAGCCATGGAGCGGGATGGGACAACAGAGCAGGCACGACTGTTGACTTTATATTGCAAAGTACTTTATGTTGATCGGCACCGGTCGGCCGTTCGCGCATGAGCGCACCGGCCGCTTGCCTGTTCACGGGCTCACGCCTGCCTTCCCCCGGGGGCCTCCGATGGACCGCCGTACCGCCGTCGCCACTCTCTCCGCCTCCCTCGTGATCGGGTTGGCCGGCGACTATCTGTTCCGGGCTCCGACCCTCGGGATCGGCGCGAGCCTCTGGGTCGTCCTGTTCGCAGGCGCGGTGGTCACGGTCGATGCACTCCGTGGGTCGTTCGACCGCGCGGCCGCACCGGGGCTCGCGGCGGCCGTGGTCTTCGCGGCGTTCCTTGGCCTGCGGGCCACACCTCAATTGCAGGCCTGGAACGTACTCGCGGTCTTTGGCTGTCTCGTTCTCTCCCTGCTGGCCGGACGCCGGCTGTCGCTCCGTTCCACACCGCTCGAGGCGTACCTCCGCCCGGGGATCCGCGCAGCGCTCTCGGTGCTGGCGATGCCAATGACGGCCTTGTGGCCGGAGGGTCGCGCGTCGTCCCACAGCTCGGGCGACTTGCTGCGTCGCTCCCTCCTGGCCGTGATCGTCACCGTACCGCTGCTGTTTCTGTTCGGCGCACTGCTCGTGTCGGCGGATCCCCTGTTCGAGCGGCTCGTCCGACGCGTGTTTGCCTGGGACCTCGAGCGCGCGGCCTCACACGTCTTCGCCATCGGCATCCTGGCCTGGCTCACCGGTGGGTACCTGATCGCCAGCCGCATACCAGACCCTCCCGACGCCCAGGTGAGCCCGAACGGGCGGCCCGTCCTGGGGCTCATCGAGGTCGGCACCCCCATGGCGGCAGTGACGGTGGTGTTCGCCGCCTTCGTCGCCGTGCAGTTCCGCTACCTCTTCGGCGGAGCCGAGCTGATCCGTACGACCGTCGGCTTGAGTGTGGCCGAGTACGCGCGGCGCGGGTTCTTCGAACTGATCGCGGCATCCGGGCTGGTGATCCCGCTCATCGTCGGCGCGGACTGGCTGTTGCGCGGCAGCGTACCACGGACCCTGCGCCGGTTCCGGACGCTCGCGGCAGCGCAACTCGTCCTGGTGGGATGCATCATGGCGTCGGCACTCGGACGCCTGTGGCTCTACTATGAGTCCTTCGGCCTCACGACCGAGCGCGTGCTCGCGCTCGCGGTGATGGTCTGGATCGGCCTGACACTCGGGTGGTCCGCGTTCACGGTGCTCCGCGGACTGCGCGAGCGCTTTCCCGTGGGTGCGGTCCTCGCCGGTTTGGCCGTCCTCGCCGCGTTGAACGTCGTCAATCCCGAAGCCGTGGTGGCTCGCGCGAACCTGAGCCGTCACGCCGCCGGCGAATCGCTCGACATTGCCTACCTCGGCCGGATGAGCGCGGACGCGGTCCCTGCGATCCTCGCGCGGGCGGCGAGCCTGCCGGCAGCGGAGCGGTGTCCGCTCGTCGCCGATCTGGCGAGCCGGCACGTGCGGCCGCCCCGGGAGGACTGGCGGGCCTGGAACCTGTCACTCGAGCGGGCACATGACGCACTGACCGAGCGCGCCCCGACCCTGCCCTGCGATGCCGGGCAACCGACGCCGTGACCATGGGATCGGCTGCGTTGCTGGGCACGGACGTGGCCCGGACGAGATGGTGGGTGCGCGTCGCCATTGGATTCGGCGCTGGAGTCGCCATTGCGTACATCGACAACTTCGCGTTCGGCGGCGAGATCACGACGATGATCATCGTCGTGCTGCTCGCCGCGACCGCAACGTCCAGCGCCGTCTGGGGGGTGCGCGGGTGCTTGCCTGCGCTCGCCGCGTGGGCGTGCGTTCCGCTCGCGCACTTGGTGAGGCACGTCCTGGGCCTGCCCGACACTCTGCACCCCAATACCTACGCGTCGATCATGCTGCTGGGCGGTTTTACGCTGGTTGTCTCCGCGATCGGCACTGGATCAGGCCTGCTGCTCCGAAAGCTCGGAACCGGCATTACGACCAGCGGCTGATGCCGAGGAATCGCCCGAGGCCGGCCCGCGTTCAGAGCGTGCCGCGCCGCTTCAGCTCCAAGTACCGATCCACCACGGACCAGCTCGCCCGATCCGGTGACACGTCGAGCACGAGCGCCCCTCGCGCGCGCATGACCGCGAGTGCATCGTTGCGCGCCCGGAGCAACTCCTCCGCGGCGGCCTTCCGATAGGCATCCCGCACTGAGCCGGGCCGCGCCGTAGCCACCCGGTCCAGATCCGGATTCCGCAGCGTCACGACGAGGGGCAGGTGGCGGGGACGCAGCGAGGCCACGTTGGCGACGAGCGCCTCGGACGCGAGCTCGTCGATGACGTCGGTGAAGAACACCGTCAGCGCCCGCTTCCGGTTCCGCACGGCGAGATACCGGAAGGCCGCGGGGTAGTCCGGCTCCACGAGGCTGGCCTCGGTCGCGGCGAGGGCGTCGAGCACCTGCCGCAGCCCCCGTCGTCCCCGCTGCGGCGGGACGTAGTGCCGGACGGTGTCCGAGAACACCATGACCCCCACGTCGTCATCGTGATAGTTCGCGGCCAATGCGAGCCAGAGCGCGGCGCGCACCACGTACTCGATGCGTGCCTCGCCGCCGATCTCGGCGGTGAGGAGGCGCCCGGCGTCGATGACCAGCATCACCTGCTGTCGCCGCTCCTCCTCGAACTGCCGGGTGATCACCTTCCGGCGGCGCGCCGATGCCTTCCAGTCGATATGCCGCGTGTCGTCACCGGGCACCCACTCGCGCAGGCTCTCGAACTGACGACCCTCCCCCAGGCGCCGGTGTGCCCGCCGCCCGCTTTCCTTGCGCCGGACGGCTTCGGCCAGCGACGCCTTCAGCCGCGACGCCGGCATCGCGGGGTACACGGTCACCGCCCATGGCAGGGGAATCCGCCCCTGCCGGTACACCAACCCGAGCGGGCCGAGACTGCGCACGGCAAGCCAGCCCTCCCGCTCCCGTCCCCGGTGCACGGCGGCCACCGGCAGCCGCTCTCTCGCCGTCCCGTGGGCGGGCACGGCGAGACCGCGTGACGGCATCGGTCCGCCGAGGATCGCCGGGCGCACCTCGCGCACGGTCAGCCGGGCCGAGTGTCCGGACGCATTGCGCCAGCGGTAGCCGCACTCCGTGGGGCGGCCCACGGCAAAGGTCTCGGGTGCCTCGCGCTCGACTTCGAGCTCGCCCGGGCCCGCACAGAGCACCCGGTCCGCCGCGGCGAGCAGCACCACCACCACGTTCGCCGCGAGCAGGAGGTCGAGTGCGTAGGGCGTGACGTAGCCGAGCAGCCCTACACCCGCGGCCGCCCCCAGCAGGATGGCGGTGCGCCGCGTCGGGACGGTCACGCGGTCGGCACCTCCACCTGCTCGAGGATCGACCGCAGCGCGGCATCGGCGGTCACACCCTCGAGTTCGAGCTCCGGCGCGACGGTGATGCGATGCCGCAGGACGGCAGGTGCCAGCACTTTCACGTCGTCGGGGATGACGTAGTCGCGCCCCTCGAGTGACGCCATCGCCCGGGAGGTCTTCAGCAGCGCCACTGCGGCACGCGGGCTCGCACCGAGGGTCAGCGACGCCGCCTCCCGGGTCGCCCGGACGATCGCGGTGATGTACGCGGTGATGCTCGCCTCGACGCGCACCGTGGAGACGGCGCGGCGCAGCGCCTCGAGCCCGTCCGCGTCCACCACCCGGCCCACACCGTAGGTCTCCGGCGCATCGGCTTCGAACCCCTCGAGGTAGCGGTGCAGGATGCGCTGCTCGACGTCGCCGGGCGGGTAGCCGAGCTGCACCTTGAGCATGAACCGGTCGAGCTCCGCCTCCGGGAGTGGGTAGGTGCCCTCGAACTCGATCGGATTCTGCGTGGCGAACACGGTGAACGTCGGCGACAACCGGTGGCTCAGCCCGTCCACGGTGACGGTGCGCTCCTGCATGGCTTCGAGGAGCGCGGCCTGGGTCTTGGCCGGGGCACGATTGATCTCGTCGGCCAGGACCAGATCGTGGAAGATCGGTCCGGACCGAAACGAGAACTCGCCGCCGCCCGTGAGCACGCTGATGCCGGTGATGTCGCCGGGCATGAGGTCCGGCGTGAACTGGATCCGGGCAAACCGCACCGACAGCAGTTGCGCCAGCGTCCGCACCAGCAGCGTCTTGGCGGTTCCGGGCACGCCCTCGAGCAGCACGTGCCCGCGGGCAAGGAGCGCAATCAGGCACTCCCGGGTCGCCTGCGGCTGTCCCAGGACGACGCGGCGCAGGCCTGCTAGGAGGGATCCGAGGTGTTCGACGGTCTCAGGGCTTCCCACACGTCCTCCACGGCTGTGGCGGCGGCGAGCACCTGCTCGCTACCGCCGTGTTCTCCTACGAGCGTGCCAAGCCGGGCCACGGACCGGCGCGCTTCGGGCGTGCGCGCCGAGAGACGGAGCGCCGCCACCCACGTGTCCGGATCTCCCCGGCCCAACTGGTCGGGCACCCCGCCCCGCATCATCCGTCGCCGCAGTCCGCCGGCGATCAGCGCCACCGCGGTCTCCGCACCGCCGGCGCGTTCGAGGCCGGTGGCGAGCGCGTCCACGTGCTCGAGCGACGAGCGGCGGCGGGCATCCACGAGGTGCCGCACCGGGCCGAACCGCACCGCCGCGGCGGTGAGCGCGATGAGCCCGGCGAGCGCGAGCTGCAGCATGGCCCACCCTGCCGGCGAGCGCACCGTCCAGTCCCACACCGCGGCAAAGATCGACTGCCCGCGGGCGAACCCCTGATGGTATTCGTCGAAGACGACGCGCGTGGTGCCCGCCGCCACCAGCCAGCGGATCACGAGCGGACCGACGTCCGAGTCGCGCAGCAGCGCGTTGCTGACGTAGTCCGGCTCTCCTACGATGGTGACGGCGCCGCCGCCCGCGAATGCCAGTCGCATCACGACCGGTGCTCCGGCCGTGGTCGCGAGCAGGGTGTCGGCCCGCAGCACAGCCGGGGCGTCACAGCGGACGGGCTCCCGCTCCCGGAATCCCGCTCGCTCGCCCTCGTCCGAGACCGTCGTGTCCAGCACCACTTCGGTGCCGGGCAGCTCCGTACCATCGGTTGCCACCACGGCTTCAGGCTCGTCTAGCAGGACCGGGCGGATCCCGAAGCACGGTGCCACCCCGTTGTAGCCGGCGAGGAACAGCGATCCACCATCGTGTACGAAGTCCGCCAGATGCTGAACCTCGACCTCCGTCGGCAGGTGCACGACGTCGAGCAAGGCAACCGTCTCACCGGGCGAGGTGCCGTCCGGAAAGCGGAAGAACGACTGCCGCCGGCGCTCGATCGGTACGCCGAGCCCCTCGAGCGCGTCCGCCAGCCCCTTCGCACCATGCCGACCGGTCAAATAAGTCGAGCGACGGAAGTCGAGGCGGCCCCTGCCAGGCGCCGTCGCGGACCCGGCGAGCCCCGCGAGCACCAGCGCGACTACGAACGCGCCGAACAGGAGAAACGCGCTACGCCGCTGCACCGAGAGCGATCACCGCGTTGGCCCGCGCATCGAACGCCACGAGGTCATCGGCGCTGCACGCTACGCCGGCAAAAAGATAGCGGTACAGACGGGAGACGACGTCGGCGAGCGCCTCCGCGGCCGGCGCACCCAGCTGTGCCTCCGCCGCGTACTCGGCCGGGGTCTTGGACGGGTGGAAGCGCAAGAGGTGCCGGCGGTCGAGTTCCAGGACGAGCGCGAGGAACCGATGCCCGATCGCCTCGCCGTAACGTCCCTCCCGTGCGAGCCGCAGCGCTTCTCGCAGGTGCCACGCCGCATCGTGCACGGCGACCCGGCCCGCCGGCGTTGGCCGCGTCGATCCAGTGCGGGGCCGCAGCGCCCGCCAGACGAGCCAGCCGACGTGCGCCAGGATCGCCAGCAGCAGGCCGGTCATCAGCCCCATGATCGTCCAGTACGCCAGCGGGTGCGCATCGGCGAGACCCACCAGCCATCCGAGGAACCGGCGGTAGAGATCGATGAAGAACTGCAACGGATGTGCGCGGGATTCCCAGGCGTACTCCGGCGAGGCGAACACCTCGTGGAGCACGACGCGCACGGAATCGTCGGAGATCGACTGCAGCTGCGCTATCACCCGGCCGTCTCGGAGAGCCCCAACTGCTGGCCGAGCAGCTCGACGTCGAACGCTTCCTTGCGCACCCGCAGGTCGTAGTAGAACAGCGTGAAGACCGCGGCGAAGACCGGATACAGCACCATCTGCAGCAGTTGGCTCACGATGTCGATCATCAACTCGCCCACCGGCAGCAGCACGACGAGGAACCCCGCGGCCATCGCCGGGAGGAAGAAGATCAGGATCACGACGACGCCGAGCCCGAGCGCCTTCCACCGGTAGCCCTTGGTGAGCTGCCAGGAGCGCGGGAGGGCGTCCGTTCCGCCCGGGAGGTCCTCGAGCACCACGACCTGCGCCACCACGGAGTAGCCGCACGCCAGGATGACCCCCGGCACGACGAGCGCGAGCACGCCGAGCACGATCAGCAGGTACGCCGCCGTTCCCGCCACGAACAGCGGCCAGATCTTCCCCAGCGCGAAGCGCAGGGCGTCACCGGCCGGGAGCACCTCTCCCAGATAGGCCGCCGCGATCGCCCGGACAATGGCCCCCGCCGCGAGGAGACTGCCGAACCCCGCCAGCATGATCCCCGCAAGTCCGAGCCAGGGGTGCGTGATCCATCCGCCCCCGAGCTGCACGTAGGCGTTGAGGATCGTCGGAACGCCCTCACACGCGACAGCGATGGTAATGAACGTCCAGAACTGGTGGCGATAGATCGCGAGCGCGCCGTCGAGGATCTCACCCGCCGACATGCTCCGCAGCTCGTAGACCGCCATGTTCCCTCCTCTCGCGCCGTCAGTGGCCCTGGTCCCGTCTGCGGGGTAAGATGGGGATCGAATGCCTCCCTCGCGAGTCCTGAGCCCCGTGGATCTGGCGCGGTGCGTCACGGTCGAGACGCCGGAGCATGTGACACTCCGATTGGAGCTCGCCGGCGTCGGTTCCCGGATTGCCGCCGCACTCCTCGACGGCGTCGCAGTGTTCACGCTGAGCCTGTTGTTCACCATCGCGATCGGTGTCTTCGAGGGTGCCGCCCGCTGGATGGGGAGCTGGGTGGGTGCGCTCCTGTTCCTGATCTGGTTCGCGGTGCTCTGGGGCTACTTCACGCTGTTCGAGGCTTTCGGAGGGGGACGCACGCCCGGCAAGCGGCGACTGGGGATCCGCGTCGTCATGGATTCCGGGCACCCCATCACCCTGCAGGCAGCGCTGATCCGGAACCTCATCCGCCTGGTGGACGTGCAGCCGTTCCCCACCTACGCGGTGGCGATTCTGTTCGTGGCGTTCAAGAGGAGCAACAAGCGGCTCGGCGACATGGTCGCGGGCACGATCGTCGTGCGCGACCGTCCCGCCGACCTCGCGCTGACGGCCTCGGTGGAAGGCGACGAGCCTCTCTCGTCGGGACCGCCGTTGCTGAGCGATGAGGAGTTCCTTCTGCTAGACCGGCTGATGGCGCGCCTGCCGGAGCTCGAGCCGGAGATCCGGCGGCGGCTGGTTTCCCAGACGACCGCACGGCTCAGCGGGCGAGTGCCGCCGTCGTGGTCGGGACCGACGAGGGGCGAGGCACTGCTGGCGGCACTCCACCGGACGGACCTCGCGCGCCGGCGGGCGCGCAGCGCGGTCCGGAGGACGGGGGAGGGCGTGACGGCGGGAACCGCGCAGCGGTTCGTCGCGCTGCATCAAGCCCGGTGGGAGTCGTTTCGCGAACGGGCGCTGCAGTTCGAGCGTGGCGGCCTTCGCGGGCTCACCGGGCGCGAGCTCGTCGCCTTCGCGGCAGCCTACCGGGGGGTTGCCGCGGATCTCGCCCGTGCGCGGACGTACGGCGTCGATCACCGCGTGCTCGCGTACCTCGAGCGGGTCGTGGGCGCCGGTCACAACGCTCTCTACGGCGTGCGCGGCACCCGCCGCCGGCCGTTCCATCGAGTAGTGCTGCGGGAGCTGCCAGCCGCCGCCTACCGCGCTCGCGCGCTCGTCGCCCTCGCCTTCGTCCTCTTTCTGTTCCCCGGCATTGCGGGTTACGTCCTCGTGCGGGAGCGCCCCGACGTCGTGCACGAGATCCTGCCGGACGAGATGATTGCGAGGGCCGAGGCGGGAGGAGAGCAACGCGCAGCGGGGCGCGGATACGCGGAGGCTCCGTCCCCTTTCCTCCCCATCGTCGCGTCCTCGATCATCGCCAACAACGTACAGGTCGCGTTCGGGGCCTTCGCGTTCGGCGTGACGGCGGGGATCGGCACGCTCGTGCTCCTCGTGTTCAACGGGCTGTTCTTCGGTGCCGTGCTCGGCATGTTCGCGAACTACGGGCTGGCCGGATGGCTCCTCACGTTCGTTGCGGGTCACGGGGTGCTGGAGTTGACCGCGATCTTCCTGGCCGCGGCGGGGGGGTTGCTGATCGCGCGGGCGATCCTGGTACCGGGGGACCTAGCGCGACGTGACGCCCTGGTCGTGTTCGGGAAGCAGGCCGTCCAACTGGTCATGTTGGCCGCGATCTTGCTTCTCCTAGCGGGTACCATCGAGGGCCTGCTCTCGGCCAGCGGTGCGCCGGGGGGATTCAAGCTCGGCGTGAGCGCGGCGAGCGCCGTGCTGGTCTTGCTGCTCGGGGCCGCGGGGCGTCGTCAGGCGCGGAACCAGCCGGGCGGAGCCAGGACCTCGGACACGGACAGGACAGACTGAACTGCGACATTTGTCACAATCGGGACGCGACGGAACCTCGCCATATGCCCGGATGCCCGCCCGCCCCTACATTGCACTGGCGATGACTGCGGCAACTCACGGCGTGCCGGTCGGGTTCGACCATGACCGCTCCCCGCTCCGGACGACCCGGGGCCGGGACGGGTACACCATCGTGGAACTGGTCTTCGTCATGATCCTGGCGGGCATCCTCATGACCATCGCCCTGGTGAAGACCGGCCCGGCGCTGCAGCGGGCGCGGATCCGGGAGGCGGCGACAACGGTGTCGACGGACTTGCAGTACGCCCAGATGATTGCGGCACGGCAGCGAGAACCCGTCGTGGTGATCGTCAACCCTTCGCTCAAGCTCATCCTCATCCAGAACCGGTTGGGGACGGAATTCCGCCGGCGGTTCGTGGGCCCTGGCACCGAGTACGGAATCACGTCGATGTCGGTCTCACCCACCGCGACGGTCGAGGTGTTCCCCAACGGGGTCGCCACGGAGACCATCACCGTGACTGTCAGCACCGCCGGTTACACGCGACGTGTGCGGCTGAGCCGTGCGGGACAGATCCGCATCCTGCCGTGACCGACCCGCGGTGACCGCAGGGACTACTGGGAAGGGATATTGACATCGCGTCCGCGCCCAGCAATGTGGTACTTGGCGTTCAGTTCGCTTCACGGGTTCGCCCCGGCCCCGAACGCCTGGATGGACAAGTGGTCCGGCTGCCGACGAAGGTATGACGGCGGAAGGGTAGGAAGGGCTGTTCCCGGCAGTCCGATCGCCGGATTCTGCACGCGTTTGGGCGATCGGCGGGTTCGGACGCCTCTCACGGAGGGATTGGACTGATCGATGCGGTCGCATCCACGAGTCCGGTCGGAATGCGGATTCTCGCTCGCCGAGGTCATGCTCGCGGTGGCCATCATGTCGGTGGTCCTCATCGCGCTCGGCAGGCTCATGTTCCAGGTCGCACGCCACGCCGAGGATTCGGCGGCGGTGGGGTATCGCAGTGCGGCGCTCACGAGCGCGGCTTCCTGGGCGGAGGGCCTCCCCTGGGACAGCATCGACGGGGCAGTCGGATGCCGCACCGATTCGACCGGGCAGCTGGTCTACGTGCGGTGCATATCCGTCCAATCGTTGCCGTCTCAGCACAAGCGACTGACGATCGTCATCAACCCGACGGGGGGATTGTCCGCCATGCCAGATACCGTGACGGTGGAGCGGCGCCCGTCAACGTCCCTCTCGCCGTTCAGGGTCAATTGAGACGCGCCGGCTTCACGCTGATCGAGCTGCTCGTGGCGATGACGGTGGCCGCGATCCTCACCACCGCCCTCGCCCGGCTCCTTGTCAACGATTCGCGGTTCGCGGCTCGCCAGGAGGCCATGCTGAGCGCCCGGCGCACCGCCCGAACGGCCCAGAACTGGGTGTCGATCGAGCTCGGCATGGTGGGGGACAGCGGGCTCCGCGCCGCCGCGCCCGACAGCGTCGTCGTTCGGGTGCCGTACGTCTTCGGCATCGCGTGCGACCGCGTGAGCAGCCAGCAGATCGTGAGCCTCGCCCCGAGCGACTCCGTCGCGTACGCCAGTGCCGTCCCGGCAGGGCTCGCCTGGCGGCGCAGCAACGGGACGTGGGTGTTCGTGACCGTGAGCGCCGTCGCCGCGTCCTCGGATTCGTCGTGCCTGGCCGACAGCATCCACACGGTCCCGAGTGGACGAGTGGTTGGGCTTGCCGGCATCGCGGCGGGCCCTCCCTTCCAGCCGGACCCCGGGAGCATTTCGTATCTCTACCAACTCGTAACGTATCGATTCGCCGCGTCCGTCGATCTTCCGGGGAGGACCGCCTTGTGGCGGAAGGCCGGCAACGCGCCGCCGGAAGAGCTCGCGGCCCCCTTTGCGGCAGGTTCGGGGTTCGGATTCCTCGTCGGGAGCAGCCTGACGGCGCAGAATTCGCCACCGGCGACGCTCTCGACGGTGCGCGGCCTGGAACTCCGGTTGATCGGAGCAAGCGAGACGACGCCGCAGGGGGCGGCCGGCCCCATGACGTTCCCGCTCGTGACCCAGATCCAATTCATGAACCGGCCGACATGACCCTCATGCGCCGTCGCGACGAGGCGGGCTTCGCCCTGCCGCTCACGCTCTTCGTGCTGACGCTGGTGACGATCATGCTTGCAGCGCTCATGGTGCAGGTGCAGAACGACCGGCGTATCGCAAGCAGCAGCGGTGATCTCGTGGAAACCTTCACGATTGCACAGGACGGCCTGCGGGACTATCTGAGCTTCCGCAGCCAGAGCACCACGCGGCCCCTGAATGGCGATTCTCTGCGAATCAACGTCGTCGGCGGGTACGCCGACGTCGTCGCCTACGTCGTCCAGCAGCCCGCCGACACTTTGAACGGCATCGTGTACCTCGTCCGCTCCCGCGGACGGCTCATCAAGCCGACGCAGGGGGCCGACCCCCAGGCAGTGCGGGTGGTCGCGCAGTATGTGCGGTGGCAGTACGGGACCATGAGGGTGTACGCCGCCTTCGCGCCCATCAACAGCTTTACCTGCTCCAACTGCGACGGCACGTTCCAGTTCCTCGGCTACGACCAGTGCGCGGGCGCGCCGACGGTCCCTGGAATGCAGACACCCAACGGACCGACGCCGTACTTCGCGCCGCCGTACGTCGACCCCGCGGTCGTGGAAGGCCCCGTTACGAGCACGTTCGCGAGCATGGCGTTCATGGGGATCGACTGGGCCGCGGTCCTGGGCTCGGGTTTCTCGCCGGATTACACCACGCTCACCAGCCTGGACACCTGGTCGAGCTACCGCCTCGCGGGAAACCCGACGCTGACCAATGTGAGCGGTACCGGCCTGCTCGTGGTGCAGGGCAATCTCACGCTCGACGACTTCTACTGGCAGGGCGTCGTCCTCGTCGGCGGCCGTATCGTGTTCGCAGCTGACACGAGCCAAGTCGAGGGTGCGGTCGTTTCCGGACTGCAGGATCAGATCGGGCCTGGCGCCCAAACCGGGCGGTGGGGTCCCGCGGGCTCGCACATCGCCATCCAGTACAACTCCTGCAATGTGGCGCAGGCGTTCAGCTCGATGACCGGCTTTGCCCTGATCGCCGGCGGCTGGATGGACAACTGGGCAAGCTATTAGGACTCAGGGGGGCGTGACGCGACGGACCCCGGGGGCGGGACGTGGGCTGCCCCCCTGCGACAGGTCGCTAGATTCCT